>Ga0302251_1001848_pt1 | contig 11586 bp, 11 predicted proteins | sample AAG_RA_Gln_MG_FD_193534 | JGI IMG/M metagenome (GOLD analysis project Ga0302251, IMG submission 193534) | Enriched activated sludge microbial communities from anaerobic digester in WTTP, New Holstein, Wisconsin, United States - AAG_RA_Gln | ecosystem: Engineered > Bioreactor > Anaerobic >...
ATAATGACGAAAGTCCAACCAGAGTGCTATTCTCTACATAAAAATCCTTAAAGCTCAAATTAATGGAACAATATCATATCACCAGTATTGGGGTATAAATCAATTGTTGATATGGAAAACAATTACTGAAGAAATTCTTCCATTGATCGTTGTATTAAAATACATACTTGCCAGGGTGGATAAAAAAGAATAATCTGATTTGTTAATACCAGTCTCCCCAGGCCACTTGCCTGTAATCCCAAAACTGACCCTCCCTCTCCCATCTCCCTAACATCCCCCCATTGTGCCCAATAATCTCATCTTACTACCCGATTTCATGCAACCCCCATCCGGATACCCGATACCCGAAATACATGACCGGAAAAGAACTGGACCGGCTCTGTGAGTGGGCTAACCTGTGAAAGAACGGTTTTGGTGGATGGTGGCTTCGTCGGCAGATCCTTCTCGAATTGATTAAAATTCAGTAAATCCAGTGCAGATATCATATCCCGGACAGTCCAGGGGACATTTTTCAGAGAATTTATCCCTCCCTGATTCCAGGAATAGTGCTCTGATAATTTCAATCCACCGGATACGAAGTTCATCATGTTCCACTCCCAGGATAATCATCATTCGCATTCCGTTAAAGATTGATAAAAGAGCGATAGCGAGAGTTCGTGGATCGGTTGTAGATGTAATGTATCCCTTTTTTTGTTGTTCTGCGATGGTTTTTGTGGATTCTTCGATTCCTATTTTCATTCGTTCTATGGAATAATTTCCGATTTCAGGTTCATATTTGGTCATCCCAATGAGTTCCAGGAGTAATGCATGTTCATTGCTTTCAGATGACATCATCTGATCGAAAACAGTTATCCATGTGGCGATGGGGCATTTATTAGATTTCTGTGGTGACTGAATCCGGCGGTATTCTCCCTGAAGGATTTTTGCACTCTCAAGAATCAACTCATTTTTATTTTTGAAATAGCGGTATAAGGCAGGTTTGGTGACGTTCAGGTGTTTTGCGATATCGTCCATGGTAGTTCTGCAATATCCTTTTTGGTACATTACCTCCAGACCTGCGTTCACGATTCTATTTTTTGCTTCCTTCCGGTACTCCGGGACCATTTTTGACGTAAAATCAACCTCCTAATAATATATGCGTCTTAAGTATATCTCGATTACCTGTAAAATACAGAAGTTACTAAAGGGTAACTTATTTTAATAATTAGTAAGATAGTGAATAATAGACTATTCGAATAAAGATCGGCAGAATGGAGAAATCTGCCAGATTGTAATTTCATAATCCGGATAGTAGGTCTAATTAAAAAAAGGGCTAATATGACATCCGATACAAAGAACAAACGACTGATTGCCTTTACAGGCGGACAGATACTGACGATGGATCCTCAAAATAATAATGCAGAAACGGTTGTTATCAGGGGGAACAGAATTATTGACATCGGTGATGCGGAGATCTGTAATCAATATCCTGATGTTGATATTGTCAATTTGGACGGGCGGACTCTTTTACCCGGTTTTATAGATTCACACAATCATCTATCCTCATTTGCCTGTTTCTTTCCGAACTGGGTAAATCTCTTCGGTCTTATGACAAAAGAGGAGATTCTTGGTGCATTGAAAAAACATGCTCAAATGAATCCAGGAAATGGATGGATAGTCGGGTTTGGATGGTTTGATGGAAAATCAGGGGGAATAGATCTAAACCGGTTTGATCTTGATGAAACTGGTTTTGTTCGTCCTGTCCTTCTTATCCAGGCTACATTTCATATGAGTGTAACAAACAGTCTGGGACTGGAGATGGCTGGTATTGACTCCGCTACACCAAATCCCCGGTGTGGAACTATTATTCGGGATCGTGATGGAAAACCAACCGGAGTTCTGATAGAGAACGCTCAGAGTTCTGTATTCAATCTGACCATGAACACTGAAATCCGGGAGCATGCTGAACTTATCAGGGCCCGGGCTTTAGAACTTCTCTCATTTGGAATTACTGCAATTCATGATCCCGGTGTCACATTAAAAGCTGCAGAGGCGTATCGTTTTCTGTATAATCGGGAAAACTTGCCGGTATCAGTGCTCATGATGCCTCATGGAGCGACAATTCTCGATAATGATCCTGGTATGTGGCTCGAAGGTCCGAAAACCGGAAGTGGTGATGAACATCTCCGCATAGGTCCGGTCAAGATCTTTGCTGATGGAGCAACACCGGAAACTGTTGCATATGATATGGTTATCCGGGGACAAACGATGAAAAGCGGTTCCTTCCGGGATGATTTTCGCGGGATATTATATGATGCAACCAGAAAGGGATTTCGTGTTTGTGTCCATTCTTTTGGAAATGCTACCACTGATGCGGTTCTTGATGCTTTTGAAGAAGCAAAGAAATATGCCCCTCCGGAATTTGAAATAAGACCTCGTCTTGAGCATGTGACGTTAATTTCAGATTCACAGATCCGCCGTCTTGCAGTAATGGGTGGATGTGTCTCTATTCAGCCTCAATTCCTTATGCGAGCTGCAAATTTCTCCCGTGCACCGGTGGAAAATGCGAAGTGGCTGCCATATGCCGATCTTTTTAAATCAGGAGTGTGTGTTGCCGCATCAAGTGATGATCCCGGTGGATTCATGGATGCACGGGATCCGTTGAAGGGTGCTGTGATGGGATCTACGATGAGTAATGGTGATGGAAACACCGTATTTCCGGATCAAGTTCTTTCCTTTGAGCAGTGGCTGTGGTTTTATACTGCCGGAAGTGCGTATGCCGGAGGGCAGGAACACGAGCGAGGAATGCTTAAAAAAGGGCTGGTTGCTGATCTCGTTATCCTCAAAGGTGCACTTGATCCTGAAAATCCCCCGGTTGTTGATGAGACCTACAAAGATGGTAGATTGGTATTCAAGCGCCAAAATGAGGTTAATGTATGAATCAGGGGGAGAGTTCGGTGTTCGAGGTAAAGGAGAATGAGTGGAATATCCGTTTTAGGGGGATTATTTTTGGTCTTATTCCGGTATTCATCATGGGAGTGGTACTTTTTGGTTCATCCGGTACGCTGTTCTGGCCAATGGCATGGGTTATCCTTGGTACGTTATTCCTGGCTACAACGCTTGTAACACTTTTTTGCAGCCCTGATCTGATTACTGAGCGGATGGTGAAAAAACCCGGAGTAAAGAAATGGGATTCTTATCTGGTAACAGTGATGAATGTAATGGGTTTTTAACGCTATTTGTTGCCGGACTGGATATGAGGTTTAACTGGACCGGAGAAATGGTATTCTCTATACAGATTGCGGCGTTATGTTTCTTTTTATCCGGATACCTGATATTTTCATGGGCCATGTTGTCGAACCGGTTTTTTTCAACCGTTGTTAGAATCCAGGAGGAGAAGGGTCATTATGCCATCATGTCCGGTCCGTACCGGTTTATAAGACATCCCGGCTATATGGGCTTTATTCTTATTGTTCTTGCCCAACCCCTGATGTTAGGATCTTTATGGGCATTATTCCCCGGAGTAGTCACCGCAGCACTTTTTGTTGTGAGAACCAGGAAGGAGGATGATGTACTGGTATCAGAACTGAATGGATACTCTATGTATATTCAGGAAGTGAAGTATCGCCTTATTCCGGGGATTTGGTGAGAATATTAAGTATGTGGAATTCATCTATCCGGGATGATATGATGGCTTCCTACATGATAAGTGGGGTGAGGAGGAGATCCGGGTTTTTTTTGCTCCGGGAAAGCCTGTCAAACAGAGCCAGGGCTGCATTTGCAGCACCAATGAGAGGAATAAGACTAATCCGATCAATGTCTGATGGCGGTAGGGGTTCTGGTCTCATGAATGGGTGGTATTTGTGGGTCATATGATAAGGATCTGGTACCTACAACATATCCGGTATTTTTTAATAAATGTCAAGATCGTTTACAGTAACTTTTGGCATAATTTACCTTCCTATCACTTTTTCATTTACTTTTTCAGGAAATCCCAGGAACTCTAGTGCACGGTTCCGGATTCGGATCATTTCTGGTTCAGGAGAAATCCCTGTTTTTGCCGGTGGATCGACATACGTAAGAGTAAACGTCATCCGATCATCAGTCCCGATTCCACCCATCACAAGTGGATTAATCTCGCTGGCTGAAGGAAGAAATACCAGACGTTCAAGGTTGAGTTCATCGTTAGATTCTGGAATTTCTATTTTTCCGAGGTTTGATGGTATGAATCCCGGAATCATATTCTGAAAATTCCTGTTTAATGTCATTGCGATATTTCCTGAATCCTGTATGAACCTTCGAAATATTTCGGTTTGGGAGTAAGCTTTTGGGGCCAGGTCAGAAAATGGAGCAAATGCGGCCATTGCATCAAGGAGAGAATGATCAAATGGAGGCATATCGAGTCCTGACGGGTCTGGATTTTTAAGAAGCAGATGAATTGCTTTGTTTAATATAACGGTGTTTTCCCAGAATGTTTTTTTTATTTGGTAGGAAAAAGGTAATCGGAGAGATCCAACGCAAAAGCAGAAAACATCACCAATGGGTGGTTCGGATCGTCTTCTTATATCAAATGGCACCATGATCGCCTGTTGCCGGGAAGAAAATTCACCGATTATCTCCTGGTATGCTCCCAAAAAGGCTGATGATACTGCTGATCCCACTGTTACCTGGTGTTCCCTGCATTTTTCCAGCAGCCTGACAGATTCATCCTTGTCAAATTCCATCATTACAATACCTGGGCTGCGGTTTTTCCAGGATTCTTCGTATAGAGTTGAATATTCTTCAGGACCGAAATGATACGGATTTTTCCTCCACTTCCGGTTCGCATGAAATGCAAAAAGATGGGTTATCATCCCTTTGAGGTTCCGTCTTGGTTTCAGGAGATCCTGGGAGACAGGAGGTACTATTACCTGGATTTTTCCTTCAGGTTTTCCATATCTACACAATATCTCTTTTATCAGGCCGGCAAGAGCCATCCCATCACAAATACTGTGGTTACAGAATACAAGAAAGTCGGATTCTTCTTCTGATTGGAGCAGCACGTACTTTATCAACGGTCCTTTCCCGATATCAAAGGGAATTCGTGCTTCATTCTTCAGTTCATCAACCCACTGATCCTCTGATATCCGGGGAATTATTCTGAGCGAAATTCCAGGTACAGAATCTGAAGAAAACCAGGCTTCGTGCTGCTTGTCGAAAATAACTTTTGCATCAAGGAGTGGATGAATCCGTGTCACCGTTGAGAGTGCCTGATTAAATTTATCTATGTCGATTTTTCCCCGGATCCGGGCCGCCATCATGACGGTACATGCAGGACTCATAAAAAATACCCGTTCACAACCGGTCATTTTCCGTATACAGCCTGGGATATTGTCCGGATTTGAACAAGTATTCATAAATAACCTCTTTCTGGTTTGATGGTTTGATTTGTTCTCTTTACAATATGGATTAAAAATCCGGTAAATGACGTCACTGGATTGTTTTGGTACTTATAATTGGCCATATTATTCATCCGTTTCATAATTTTTTGATAGCATTCGCTCATTCTACAGTAATTTTGAATTCAGGAATTAGTTCAAATCCGAAAAGGCTGCTTACATGTCCATGTCAGGTTAAAGTGATATTAGCTATTTTTCCCACAGTGATTGATTGAAGGCTCAATGAATGTAAGAAAATTATCAACCAGTTGTTCATATCCAATTCCTGCCATTTGAAATCCTTTTTCCCAAATTGGATGAGGTGACACCACAGAAATGCTGATGAGCGAGATGTAGATCCCTAATAGTATTGGATCCAAATCTTTTCTGATGGATCCATCATCCATCCCTTTTCTAATTGCATTATGTTGCCATCTGTTAAATTCTACAGCATTTTGAGCCAAAATCTGATCATATGCCTCATCCAGCCGTGAGTAAATAACCGGACCATATGTGCAGGACATGGTATTATAATCACGGTGGTTTTTCGTAAATTCGACCAGGAATTTAATCATCGTCCTTATCTGGTCTCCACCCGTTGCAGTTGCATCGATTTTTTCCATTAACTGTCGATGATACTCTCTGTGTACCCGAGAGACTATCTCAAAATATAGGGAATCTTTGTTTTTGAAAAGTAAGTAGAGAGAACCTTTTGAAATTTCAACCGCTTCTGCGATCTCATCCATACTAACATTGTCAAAACCTTTTTCGTAGAAGAGTTTCTCTGCTACATCAATGATTTCTACACGGCGTTGCTCTCTTTCTCGTTGTCTTCGGTCAGCAGTTGCCATAGTTCATCGTATGTGACTTCTGGTCATATGCTGACTGAAAGTCACAAAAATACTTTGAGTCAATATCTTATATTCCTTTGCACGGGTCATAAGGGCCTTTATTATGTATCAAGATGGTCTTCTGGATAGATTATGGTGAACTGCCAAAGATTTTAGAATAATCGAAGTGAAACACAGGTTATTCTTAATCCTGGACTCTAAATGCACTTATAATTACATCATAACAATTTTTTAATACCCAAAAAGGTATCCATTATTCGATATATCACATCCGGAGGAATTTTTTATCAAACTGGAACATAATACAGCCTCTTTCATCCCACCAGTCACAACCCTTACAGAACTCATGATTCCGGGTACACTTTTTCCCCACATTCTCAAATGGACAATTCTCCCTTTTTTTACAGACAAAACAACATGTCCCTGTAGGTCTTCCTGCAATATAATCCGGATTGATAAAAGAATTATAGTTCAAGGAATTGTCACCTCGACGAAAGAGAGAAGTTTACAGACATTCCGGTCCCCGCATTTCCCGTTGAAGAATATTTTTTTGTACTCTTCACTGGTGATGATTCTTGGATTCGCAAATTTCCATTGACAGAGAAAATCTATCTCCTGATTATCGGGAATCCCGAATTTGAGAGGTTCACCCATCATACGGGTAAATGATGTAATATTTTTCGCGATTTCATCAGGATTTGTTCCATTAATTACCGACTCAGGGTAATAATCGAAGATCATTTTGCTCCCTGTCCTGGTGCTGGAAGAGATAAATGAAAAGATATCATAGATTATTTCCGGAGGCAGGTACATGGAAAGCCCCTCAAGGACAAAGAGGGTCTTTTTATAATCGCAATATCCGGAAGAGAACAAACTATCCTTAAGTTTTTGTGTCTCAAGATCAACAGGGACATATCTCACATTTTCAGGTAATTTACCGTAAAATTCGATTATTTTTTCCTTTTTATAACATTGAGTTTCCTGATGATCAACTTCGAATATGGTGATCTCTGATTGAAGTTCTTTAATTCTCAATGCACGTGTGTCATAACCAGCTCCAAGAAAGACAAATTGAGTACATCCGGAGATAGCACAGTTTTCTACAAGATCATCAAAATACCTCACCCTGGCACGAATGGAATTTCCAAGACCGGGAAACATCTGTTCCATTTCTTCAAGTTTTTTTTCAGCTTCCTTTGGATGTTCAGCTGCATACTTTAATATCTCTGGATTAACGAAATGGATAGCATAGGGATCATAAAATATCCGCTCATTTTCCGAGAGCATTGATTCAGCAACGCGATGCATGGCAATTCCTTCTGCCATTTTACTAGGGCTTTTTTTTATCATGTGTATATCACTCTTTTTTCAAGAAATTCCAGGTCTTTGTTACTATCGGGGAGACATTTCCTCTGGTTCATGGGTAAATGATGATTATCTACATACCTTTCTGAGGCAGTTTCTCTTCCAGTTGAGAAGGATTCTTTGATTATCGTCATCATTTCACACTCCTCATTTTTACAGTAAATATGTACAGAAATATTACATCCTGAATAGTAACATTATCTGTATATATTTTACATACTATTTGGTATGTATTAATGCCATCGGTATGGATCTTATTCTTCCCTATAGTTTTTTCACTCTGTCAGGTGCATATCTTATAGAAAGAATGCCTAAAGTAGTCCCTGAATATAAAGAAGAAGCAAAAAGACGAATTATTGATGCTGCGATGGAAGTGATAGCAGAACGGGGATGCGATCAATTAACTTTTGACTACGTAGCAGAAAAGATCGGGGTTACCAAAGGGGCAGTTTACTGGTATTTCAAAACAAAGGATGAATTGATAACGGCCGTTATGAAAAAATTTCAAAGTGAATTTGAACGTATCAATTTTGATTCTTTTTATAATCGTCCGATTGACGAGATGTTCTTGCAAATATTTAATAAATTTTCTCTTACTGATCACCGGCAAAGAGCGGTATTTTTTGAAATGTTTGCAATGGCTGTACGGAATCTGGAACTTCGGCGTTCGACACGTGACTATTATGCCAGCCTGATTACTACCTTCGAGGATGCTGTTAAAAAAGAACAAAAACAGAATCCAAAACGTAATCAGATGGACTCCCATAAAGTGGCGCTTCTTATGGTGGCTCTTTATTCCGGGCTGCAGAATTTTGAACTGGTCTGGATGTGTCAGGATGAGATGAAAGAACTCTGGCTTGATGGAATTCGTCTTCTGTTTAATCCTCTGGATGATGAAATATCAGACATGAAAAAGAAATCAGATAAGAAAACCAATGAGAAAAAAACATAAAAATCTCAATCTGCAAGACACTTATATCCTATTCCGCTGGTTAATGGAACCATGAGATATGATATCCCAATTATTAAGACTCCGGCTCCTATCAGATGGTAATGCCGGAAAGAGTCTATTTTTCTTGAGAAAAAATGCTGAAAAACCGGATTTGAAATAACCGATATTAAGATGATACGTCCGATCTCGGATGATGAGATGTCAATATCCGAATAGAATCTCTATTTTCTAGAAAATTTACACCTGTCAATAATTACCTATACAATTGTATTTTTATTCACGGAACATACTCAATGAGAGAAATATGACTCCATCCATCCCTCTGCAGCAAACCGCCAGACTTATCGCTCCATGTGGCATGAATTGTGCTTTATGTCTCGCTTTTCAACGCCAAAAGAAGAGATGTCCCGGGTGCATGGAGGAAGACCCGAACAAACCACATTCTTGTCAGGTATGTATAATACGCAATTGTCCGACTATCCTGAATAATTCATCTCATTTCTGTTATGAATGTGAAAATATGCCTTGTAAACGGCTTAAACAACTGGATAAGCGGTATCGGATGAAATATGGGATGAGTATGATCGAAAACCTAAACGAGATAAAAGAAAAAGGCATGGATGTTTTCCTTACCCATCAGGTTGAAACGTATACCTGCAAAACATGTGGAGGCTTAATGTGTGTTCATCGCTCCCGGTGCCTTACGTGTGAGCCATGATCCATGGTTTTCATACGTTTTCAATGACAATTCCTCGAAAATGTACCTCATTGTGGTGTCCGAAGAATCCACGAACCACCCATAAATAAAGTATCACCTATAAAAGCAGCATTCTAATCAGGAAAATCTGAAACATGGTATTCGAGGGGCTTTTATGGTAGAAGACCATGCAGATATCATCCGGGACTGGTTTGACAGATATTCGTTTGGGGGACATATTTGATACAAACTCTGGTCACATCTGTTATAATCAGGCTATCCCAAATCTTTTTGGTCTGAAATGGCTGAATACTTGATCGAAGGGTTTAGTGTATGAATGAATAAACTTCAGCGGTTTTAGAGAAAACGGGATCAAGGGTTGTTGTTTTCAGGAAAAGAACTCACATATCCTCTCTCTCTGAACATCACCTTTGGAGATATCGGGAAAAATCCGGTGAATGTCTGAAGTTTCCTTAATTATTTTGGGTGCCTGAAGGCAGATTATCCAAAATTTGCAGAATATTATCACATACTATCTATATACCAGAGGCTTTTGTTTTTTCGTTAAATAGGTATATCTTTGGAGTGATCCGGAACAATCCCTCTATCTCCTATCATTGTAAAACCATCGAATTCGATTGGAATAAATTAATATAATAGATTTATCGTAACTATTCAGCCGGTCTCAGCGCCCTTATCCCGTCCATCTGAAAACCTACTCTAATATTAGTCCTCTTCTTCTAAAAATTCATTTTTACCGAAAGATCTTTTTATAATGACTATTAACGTTAAATTATCAAATGGACTTTCCAGAAGAACTCAAAGCCAAAATACTTGAATGTCCTCCTGAAGTAATTGCATATATTGTTCACCTACATGAAAGAATTGATCAATTAGAATCCAGAGTCAAAGAACTCGAATCCAGGCTAAACCTCAATAGTCGAAATAGCGGAAAACCACCATCTTCTGATGGGTATGCTAAAAAGAATCGAAATAAATCAGATTCTCGAAAGAAATATCCGGGAGGTCAACCCGGCCATAAAGGGACAACCTTAAGGCAGAGTCCTCATCCAGATCATATCGAATATCATAAACCTCATGAATGCTCCAAATGTGGACATAGCCTTGTTTCTGGAAAAATACTCGGCATTGAAAAAAGACAGGTTTTTGATCTTCCCCCTCCTCCCACAATCGAGATAACAGAACATCAGTCTTTCACTATCTGCTGTCCTCATTGTGGTTTAAAAACATCAGGGGATTTTCCCGAAGATGTTACACATCCAGTTCAATATGGATCCAGAGTCAAATCTTATCTGACCTATCTTTCTCATCATCAATTAATCCCATATGAACGAGTAACTGAAATCTGCTCAGATCTTTTCGGTTTTTCTGTTAGTCCTGGAACAATAGTAAATTTAACTCACAATCTGGCGAAGAAATTACAATCATTTAAGGATGATATTGTAAACATTCTTCAAAATGAGCCAGTAATTCATAATGATGAAACTGGAGTCAGGGTAGATGGAAAACTTCATTGGCTTCATGTGACCTGTACTCCTAACCTAACTCATTATTCCCTTCAGAGAAAAAGAGGTAAAGAAGGAATGGATAATATTGGAATCCTTCCTGAATTTCATGGGATTAGTGTTCATGATTTCTGGGGTCCTTATCTTTCCTATTCCTGCGAACACAGTTTTTGTTGTGCTCATATTATCCGAGAACTCATCCGGGTTGAAGAAGAAACCTCTCAAAAATGGCCTTATGATCTTATTGAGTTATTATTAGGGGCAAAAGAAAACAAAGAGATATTTCATGGAGTTGGGGTTCCTATTCCTCCAATCATACGTACCAGTCTGATGGAGTCATACGATGAATTGATTCAGATAGGACTGGATGAAAATCCTCCACCGGTTGTGGATGAAGTAAAAAGGGGCAGAAAGAAAAAGGGATTTGTACGAAACTTACTCGAAAGGCTAAAAGAGTGGAAAGAGAGTGTGTTGAGATTTATAAATGATCCTCTCGTTCCATTCAACAATAATCAGGCCGAGAGAGATATTCGTATGATGAAGGTAAAAATGAAAATATCAGGTGGATTTAGAAGCTTCGATACTGCCAGTGCGATTGGTCTGATCAGAAGTTACATCTCAACTATTAGAAAAAATGAAATTAATGTTATTGAAGGAATTGTTTCAGCATTCCATAATTTTCCATGGTCACCAAATAGAACCAAAGATATTAGTGGAGAGTCGTTACTCTCTCAAAATCTTGCATTAGCCTAAGCCGACTGAATAGTTACAATATTTTTTTGATTCTTTTTTACTATCA
>Ga0302251_1001849_pt1 | contig 11586 bp, 9 predicted proteins | sample AAG_RA_Gln_MG_FD_193534 | JGI IMG/M metagenome (GOLD analysis project Ga0302251, IMG submission 193534) | Enriched activated sludge microbial communities from anaerobic digester in WTTP, New Holstein, Wisconsin, United States - AAG_RA_Gln | ecosystem: Engineered > Bioreactor > Anaerobic >...
TTAAAATTTTTTGAACCGGTAAAATAAAGAAGCGCCGCGCCAAAAGATTTCTCTTCCACTACACGACAATCAATCTGTATGCCTCCGGCAGTCCTGACCGATGATTTTGTTTCTCCGTGCGACTGGATTTCCTTCACTCCCGGCAAAACAACAAACGTATCCATGACCCGCCGGGGATTTTCCGAAGTAATAAGTATATCAATATCACGGATTGTTTCTTTATGCCGCCTGAGGCTCCCGGCACATACAATATTTTTTACTTCGGGAAGTTCCTTAAGCGGGGAAATAAATTCATCGGCAAGTTGTATCGCAACAGGCAGAGGCATTCGTTCTTTAACCCGCTTTACCACACTGATCCCGCCCGCGATATTCTCAATCGTTTTTTCCTTGATCCCCGCTATTCCATCCAGTTTGTGCTCACGGATAGCTTTTTCAAGGTCATTGATATTTTTAACACCCGCGCGTTCATACAGAAGCTTCACGGTCTTTGGCCCGACAGAAGGAATGGACAAAAGTTCAGGCAATCCTTCAGGCAAAGATTTCTTCAATTCTTCAAACGACTCAATCTTGCCCGTTTTAAGAAATTCTTTGATTTTTCCGGAAAGATCTTTGCCGATACCGGGAATTTCGGTCAAAGTCCCTTCAGATGCATACCGTTCGATATCGCCGGGCAACCCTTCAAGAACCTGCGCCGCTTTTTCATATGCGCGTATCCGGAATACGTTCTCTCCCTTGATCTCAAGAATAACCGCGTAATCACGAAAGACACCCGCGATCTCAATGTTTTTCATATCCTCAGGACCTGGTAATCAATAGTTCAGGAATTTTTAAGCATTTGGATCCCCAAACCGGCAAGCCGGCTGCCTGACATAGCGATAAAAGCCATAAAAAAACACCATAACATCATATTGATTACTTTGTTAATTTCTTTATTCAACCTGATTTCCATAGGCCCGACTTGTATGCCTCCTGTAGCTCCCACAGGCGCCGCAGAAGCAACAACAAAACTTTCTATTTTCGATATTTCAGGAGGATTAGTATTACCGGTAAAAACATTAATCACCAGCAAAACAGCAATCAACAGCATAATAAGCCCGAAAGCCAAAAGCGTGTATCCAAAAACTTTCTGCGTCTCCTGTTCCATCGATTTCCTCCTCATATTATTATTTTATGTTACTCTTTAATCTTAGTCCTTTTTAAAAATTATTTTGCTTTTACTAAGAACTAGAAACTAAATCGTTTTTCCGTAACTGGCTTCTATGGTTTTAACTAATTCAACAAGAAGAGAATTCACCGGGGCGGAAACACCCTGTTCTTTCGCATGCCGGACAATCACACCGTTAATAAAATCAATTTCCGTCCGCCTGTGCTTTACCACATCCTGCAGCATAGATGATACATTTGCCGAGGTAGCCTCGCACACCGCCTCAACTTTTGCCAACGGATCATCATACATAATTTTAATCCGCTTCCGTTTGGCAACTTTAACCGCCTCGGTTACAGCATCACGCATAATCACGCGGGTCCCCTCGAATTCCAGCAGTTTTCCGTTCTGCAGACGCGTCAGCGCAGTTAACGCATTAACACCAACATTAATAATTAATTTTGACCATAGCAGGCTTTTAACATCCCGGGAAATCCTCATTTCAAGGCCGACTTTGTTAAAAATCTCCCGTATACCACGCATTTCAACCGGAATCTTACCGTCAAGCCTGCCGATAATAGTATCGCCTTTTCCCGCGAGCCTGACCCTGCAGGTATCTATCAGGGTCGATCCTAAATTAGTTACACCCCCGATGACCCTGTCAGGCCCGATAACTTCGCTTATAATTTCAATGTTCCCTATCCCATTCTGAAGAGTTAATACTGCGGTATCATCTCCAATAAGGGGTTTCGCATGAATAAGAGCAGCTTTAGTGTCATAGGATTTAACACATACAATGACCAGATCTACAATCCCGATCTCTTTCGGGTCAACGGTAATTTTTACTTTTACCGCCAATTCACCGGATAAACCTTCAACTTTAATGCCGTTTTGGCTGATACGGTTAGCGCGGTTTTTCTCATAATCAAGAAGCCACAATTCTTCTTTTGCCTTCGAAAGGAACGCGGCCAGCAATAAACCTATCGCACCCGGACCGACTATAGCTATTTTCATACCCCTCCTTTAACCCCTCCCACAAGGGAAACAACAGGGACGCCCGCCGTCTTCAACGGCATAAATTCTATTTTACGCAATACTTTGAGAGAATTCAATTCTTTTTCCAGATGGAAACGGATAAAAGAATTTAAAATCATATCAAGCTCCCGTTTGATTTCCATACTAAACCCCAGATTAAGGTTATTTTTAAAATCATTTTTTTCTATATATAAGATCGTGGCGACGGTCCCGCGAAAAATATTCCTCGATGTCCTGTCCCTGTCAACACAACGCTGGCATAACATACCTCCCAACTGCAGGCTGAATTTTGTCAGCCCAAGGCTTTCATTATTACAGACTATACAGGAATCCAAATGCGGCCTGAAACCGGAAAGAGTAAGAAGTTTAATTTTAAAGATTGTCATAATTTTATCGTGATTCGCGCTATTATTCAACTCTCTCAAGGCCGTTAACACCAAATTATATACTTCTATGTTTTTATCTTCGTCAGGCATTACCGCATCAACAAGTTCCATCATAAAACTGGCAACGCCGATCCTTCCCAGGTTATTCTTCAGAGATAAAAAACTTTCCCCCGCGTCGCATTGGCTGACAAGATGCAGAGAAGAATTACGGCTTTTATAAAAAACGATCTCGTTGTGCGAAAAAAGCTCGACAGTACTGGCAAATTTCCGGGGATCTTTCCGGATACCTTTAAGGATCCCGGAAATTTTACCGAACTCCCTGGTCAGAAAACGCACAATAAGAGATGTTTCCCGGAAATCAAACCTGCGCAAAACTATTGATTGGGATTTAAGAATAGGCATTGTTTTTTCGAATCTTATGCATAACGCCGCTATGCTCCACGTTTACATTTCCTGATCTTACCGGCGGCGTTGTGAGGCAGTAACGCGGTAAAATGTTTTCTCACGTACCACGCTTCTCTCTGACGCATGGCCTTACGTTTAGAAGGACTGCTATCGTCATATCCAAGGATATGAAGCATTCCATGTATAATATAGAGCGTTAATTCATGCGAGGGACTTGTCCGGAATTTCTTTGCGTTTACCACCGCGGTATCGGAAGCGACAATGATATCCGCAATACCTGCCCCGGAATCACAGCTTAAGTTAAAAGCGAGAACATCCGTAGGATAATCGTGATTTAGGTATTTTTTATTGAGCGCGTGAATCTTTGTGCCGGTAACAACACTGACAGTTATTTCTCTATTCGTATAATCCTTCTCTGAGAAAAGAAGATCACTGATAAGTTTTTTTATACGGGATGCGTTAACAGGCAGTTTCTTCTGAAAATTCCGGACGTATATATTCACGCTTTGATAGAAAGATTATTCGGTCTGATGCTTGTGGTCGGGATAATCAACCCGGGGATGATACATACCGCCTAATACCCGGACAAAAACGCTGGCAATTCTTTCCATATCTTTCAGGGTCAGGTCGCATTCATCAAGCTGCCCGTCAATAAATTTGTTGTTTATTATCTTATGGACTACTTCTTCAATTCTTCCGGCGGTCGGTTCTTTAAGAGTCCGGCTGGCGGCTTCAACCGCATCAGCCAATAAAACAATTGCGGTTTCCTTGGTGTTAGGTTTTGGGCCGGGATACCTGAACCCTTCTTCTTTAATACCCTGGTCCTCCTCCAGCCGTTCCAGCGCACGCCGGTAAAAATAATACACCAAACTGTTACCATGGTGCTGTTCAATAAACTCTATAATTTGGGGGCTGAGATGATATTTTTCCGCCATTTCAACCCCCTCCTTGACGTGATTCATTATAATCATTTTACTCATATTAGGCGCGAGCGTATCATGTTTATTATCCGTTAATTTCTGGTTTTCGCTGAAATATTCAGGTTTTTGAAGCTTACCTATATCATGATAATACGCTCCGATACGGGCAAGTAAAGCATTGGCGCCTATTGCCCTGCTGGCGGCATCGGCAAGATTCCCGACAATCAAACTATGATGATAGGTACCCGGGGCTTCAAGCATAACCCTATTCAGCAAAGGCTGATTAAAATCAGCCAACTCTAAAAGGGTAATGTTAGTTATCGTTTTAAATAAATATTCAAACAACGGCAGAACTCCCAAGACAATAATACCTGAAGCAAAACCGTTAGCAATAAGGATAGTATACGCTCCTGAATTAATTATTTTAAAATGGTTCAACAAAAACAATACTCCCGCCTGAAGCATTCCAATAAAAAATCCCGCGCGTATCACGGTAATGCGGCGCCTTACCCCAAACACCAGAACAATGGAAATAATGCCTCCGGTTAAAAAAATAAGCATGAGCGCGAAACTGTTTCCTATTAACGCGGCAATACATACAGCGGAAGCAATGGTTAAAAGCAGGGATATAACCAATTCCCCGAACAATATTGTCACCAGCATCGGAATAATCGTAAACGGGATATAAAAGACCGAAACGCCGGAACCGATGATAAAATACCCCATGCCGAAATTCAAAACAAAAAGAAAAAGAATGTTAAGGAGTGAAATTTTTTTGATCTTAAAATACTGCCGCCTCCGAAGGTATTCAAAAAAAACCACCAGAGCCACCAGAAACGCCGTTACGGAAGGATTGATCCCGATAATAAAAGTGATACAAAACGCGGGGATCGCGCCAAGAATAAACATAAACACGTCATGGAAAATCCCGGGTGTTTTTACCAGTGTTATAAATGGAAAAATTTTATTCGATTTTTTCTGCAGCATAATTTTATTGCACTCGGGAGGCGCGTTCATACGCCTCAATTACACGTTGAACAAGTTCATGCCTGACCACGTCGGCGCCGCTCAAATGAACAAATTTAATTCCGTCAACATCATGAAGTATTTTTTGCGCCTGTATGAGGCCCGCGGGTTTTCCTTCCGGAAGATCACTTTGCGTTATATCACCGGTTATTACGGCTTTTGCATCAAAACCCAGACGCGTCAAAAACATCTTCATCTGTTCGGCGGTCGCATTCTGAGCCTCATCAAGCACGATAAAAGCCTCATTCAACGTCCTTCCCCTCATATACGCAAGCGGCGCCACCTCAATGATCCCTGTCTCCAGATATTTTTCAATCCGTTCGGCTTCCATCATATCGTATAAAGCGTCGTATAGCGGCCGGACATACGGAGAAATCTTTTCATACATATCCCCGGGCAAAAACCCCAGAGACTCACCTGCTTCAATAGCGGGCCTTGTTAAAATAATCCTTCTCACCTGCTGGTTTTTCAATGCTTCAACAGCGCAGGCCATAGCCAGGTATGTTTTGCCTGTTCCAGCCGGGCCGATCCCGAAAACAATATCATGCGCCTTAATGGCATCCACATATTCTTTTTGCCCTTTTGTCTTGGGGCCGATATGTTTATCCTTATAGCCCTGCCTGCTCACACCGGAATGCTTTAAACTGACAAAACTTTTTCGCTCCGGATGCTTAAGGTCCCTGAGGAAACATTTTAAATCAAACTCGTCAAGAGGAGCTTCCTGAGAACGCAGAGTATTCAAAATATATTCGATCGCTTCCGCGGCCTTGCTGATATTCCGGGCATTACCCTTAATTTTCAAATGATTATTATTAAAAATAAGTTTGACTTTAAACTCATGTTCCAGATTACGAAGAATAGCGTCAAACGGCCCACAGAGCTTTTGCGCTTCCACAACTGATTTAATTGTAATAAGTCGTTCCATTATTTATAACTCTTAGTTCTTCCAAAAACCCCTGTTTTAAAACTTCTATTGTTTGATTATTTTTCTAATAGATATATTCAATTCCTTGAGCTGTTTTTCCGAAACATCGGAAGGAGCGTTTGTTAAAGGACATCCCGCGGAACTGGTTTTGGGGAAGGCGATTACTTCCCTGATACTGGACTGGCCTGATAAAAGAGACAATAATCTATCCACTCCAAAAGCAAATCCGCCATGAGGAGGAGCCCCGTACCGGAAAGCTTCAAGAAGAAAACCAAAACGTTTTTCCGCTTCTTCTTTTTCAATTCCTATCATTTTAAAAACCCTCTCCTGCAAAGCCTGGCTGTGAATTCTTATGGATCCAGATCCAAGCTCAAGGCCGTTAAGCACCAGGTCATACGAACGCGATTTGACTTTTTCCGGGGCGGTTTCCATGGTTTCAATATCAGCTTCTGCGGGAGCTGTAAAAGGATGATGTTCACTTTCCCAGCGTTTTTCCTCGGTGTTAAATTTCAAAAGAGGAAAATCAACTATCCAGGCGAACGCAAAGTCAGTATTGAATTCTTTGCGCAAATCAGGCTTATCGGAATTATATTTATCCATCGCCTCCTGATACGGAATCCGGGGGAAAGGAGTTTTCAATTCAATCCCTTTTAATTCCCTGAATATCAAACTCATCATTTCTTCAAAAAGCCCGTAGATATCTTCTTCCGATACAAATGACATCTCTAAATCAAGCTGGGTAAACTCCGGCTGGCGGTCCGCGCGCAGATCCTCATCTCTGAAACACTTGGCAATCTGGTAGTATTTATCAATCCCCGAAACCATAAAAATCTGTTTAAACAACTGGGGAGACTGCGGAAGGGCAAAAAATTCTCCCGGGTTCAGGCGGGACGGGACAAGGTAATCACGGGCACCTTCAGGAGTTGATTTAGTTAAAATCGGAGTTTCGCATTCAATAAAATCTTTCCCATTCAAAAAATTCCTGACAACCGCATATAACTTTGACCGCAATGTCACATTATCAAAAACAGTTTTCCGGCGCAAATCAAGATACCGGTATTTAAGACGGGTCTCCTCGGCAATCTCAAGAGTATCCTCAATTTCAAACGGCGGGGTCAAACTTGGATTTAATATTTCAAGTTCAAGCCCTATGAGCTCAATTTCACCGGTTGCTAATTTAGGGTTCACGTTTCCCGCGGGACGGGCGTTTACTTTGCCTTTAAGCTTCACGACAAATTCACTGCGCAATTCCTGCGCTTTGGTATGCGCCGCGCCAGATTCTTTAGGGATAAACACGACTTGCGTAATACCGTATCTGTCCCTTAAATCAATAAAAATAAGCTTGCCGTGATCACGGCGCACCGCAACCCATCCGCATAATATAACTTCTTTTCCCGCATCATTTTTATTTAATTGCCCGCATGTGTGTGTCCGCAACATATACCTATATCTCCTTTTCAGCTTTTAGGCATTAGATCTTGGTTCTTAGATTTTACAAAGCCCCTGCCTGCCGGCAGACAGGTAAGACCAAACAACTAAGCGCTTAAATATTTTACTAAATCAGTCATTGAAATTTCTTTCTGCTCGCCATTCCCCATATTTTTTACTACAATTGTATTTTTCTGAAGCTCGTTATCTCCTAAAATAAGAGTAAACGGCGCTTTTAAATCATTGGCTTTACGCATCGCGCCCTTAAGGGATTTCCCCTCATAATCGGTATCCGCCGGTATTCCCGCGTTCCTCAGGGTATTAAGCACTATAACCCCTTGTTTTTTCGCGGTATCGCCCAAAGAAATAAGATACACCAGCTTTTCCGGCTCAGCATCGGTCAAGGGGGATTCAGATGCAAGAATCAGGCGTTCAACGCCAAACGCGAACCCGATAGCGCCGGTCTGCGGGCCTCCGAGCTCACTGACAAGGTTATCATACCGGCCTCCCGCGCCTAAAGCATCCTGCTGAGGCCCCAGATTGTCATGCTTAATTTCAAAAACAGTGCCGGTGTAATAATCAAGCCCCCGGACCAGGTTGGATGAAACCTCAAATTTAACATTCAAAGACGCGAGGCCGGCTTTAACGGTTTCAAAATGGCCCCGGCAAGGATCACACAAATGCCCATCGCGCATTTCTAATTTTTGAACAATTTCTTTACACTTTTCATTTTTACAATCAAGAATCCGCAAAACATTCTGTTCAAAACGAACCTTACAGTCATCACATAAATCAGAAAGACTATTTTGAAGTTTTTCCCGCAGTTGAGCGGTTAATCGTTTTTTATCATCAGCACATCCCAGACTGTTAATCACAATAGAATATCCCTTGACCGGATAAGAACATAGTAATTGATCCGCCAAAGCTATAATTTCAACATCTAACTCCGGGCTCCGGGAACCGATTACTTCACAGCCGATATGATGGAATTGCCGGTATCTTCCTTTTTGAGGGCGTTCCATCCGGAACATCGGCCCCATATAGTAAGATTTAAAAAGATTACCCGTCTTATCCAGATTATTCTCAATATAGGCGCGGACAATTGACGCAGTTCCCTCAGGGCGTAACGCATATGAATCCTCCCCTTTTTGAATAAGGAACATTTGTTTCTGTACTATCTCCGTGGCATCTCCCAGAGACCGCTGATATAAAGAAGATTCTTCTATAAGGGGTGGACGAATTTCAAGGTAATTGTAGAGGGAAAAAACACGGCGGCTTACTTGTTCTATTTTCTGCCATTGTTTTATCTGATCAGGCAGAATATCTCGTGTTCCCGGGACTCTTTTAAACATAATAATCAAAGGTAACTACAATGCACATTTGCACGGTATGCGATTAAGAAAAATTAACGATGAGAATTATTTTATACTTTTGTTTTCATATCGAGGCCCGGTTTAAAAACTACAACCTTCCTGGGGGGAACGGGAACAGTCTGTCCGGTACGGGGATTTCTTCCAGTGCGGCTTTTTCTTTGTTTCACCTTAAAGACGCCGAAATTACGAAGCTCGATTTTTTCGCCTCTCATCAAAGCGTCAATCATACAATCAATCGTCAACTGGATAACTCTTTTAACATCTGTCTGCTTAAGCTTGGTCTGATCAGCGACCTTAAGTATAATATCCTTTTTAGTCATCCTATCCTCCTTAATGAACACATGACTTATGGAATGAACAACGTAAGTCACCGTGTGCCTGCCTGCGGTAGGCAGGACTTAACTCCGGCGGTTACACGTAGATTTTGCAAGAAATCTACGCAGTATTGACTGCCGGAACAGTTTGTTCCTTATGAAACAAACACTATGTGAAATACTCTCATGCCGCGAAACCGCGCAGGTCTTTAGGGTAGCTTAACGGCTTGAGCCTGTGAGTTTCCTCCGTCCTTTTGCGTAACTGTTTATTCAGCAAAAGCTTATGATAAATATAGCATGAAATATCTTCCCGGTCAACAAAAATATTATATCAAGGCGTCCCCATTTCGCAAGTAATACAGATTTTGTTTACACCACCTACGAGGTTGGGATATTTACATTATAAGGGTAAGTTTTTCTTCTCCGAGGAGGTCTTCTATATTCCGGATCAGGTCTTCTGACGGAGAAACGAATAATTCGTCGCCGACAAGCAACTGAATTTTTGATTTGGCAGGCGTATTCAAATGCAGATATACAGGAACCGCGCCGGGAAACGATGAAAGCATTTCTTTCAGGCTCGTAAAAAGATTTTCCTTAATACCGGAAATATCTATGTTTACGGCGGAAATCAATTTATAAATCTGTTCTATGGGAAATAAATCATTGGCTATTATTTTCGGCGATTCCTCTTTTAAATTAAGCTTTCCTTTTATCATAACCACAGAGTTTGGCTGAAGATACCGGGCGACTTTTTGGAACGTTGCCGGAAACACAAGAACTTCCACAACCGCTTCTAAATCTTCGAATTTCAAAATCGCCATTTTTTCCTGCTTACTCCTGGTAACGGTCTGCTTTATTTTCGTGATCATGCCGATCACTTTTACGGTATCCTGATCTTTATGCTGGTGCAGGTCATTAATAATAGACGAAGCAAAACGTTTCAAATGCCTGGCATACCGCGCTAAAGGATGACCGCTCACGTAAAAACCGAGGATTTCTTTCTCAAACGCGAGCAATTGAGGCTCCGGCCACTCTTTAATATCCAGTGACGTTGAGGCAACCCTGCTGAATCCTTTGGATTGCGAAGCATCAACCTGGTCAAAAAACGATATTTGTCCCGAAGAACGGTCTTTTTGCACCCGTGAAGCGGATTCCAAAAGATTATCGAGAGAAGCAAACATACTGGCACGGGAAACCTTAAATAAATCAAGAGCTCCGCATTTAATCAGACTCTCCAGTACTTTCCGGTTTGCCAGCCGCAAATCTATTCTCTGGGTCAAATCTTCCAGCGATTTAAAGGGCCCGTTTTTTTCCCGGGATTCTATCACGGATTCAACCGCACCTTTCCCCACATTTTTAACCGCCAAAAGCCCGAAACGTATTTTCTTTTCACTTTCAACGGTAAACAAAGCATAACTTGTATTTATATCGGGAGGCGCAATTTCAATGCCCATACGTTCAGCCTCTGCGACGTATTCCACGATTTTATCAGTATTATCCCGTTCAGAAGTAAGCAACGCTGTCATAAATTCCACAGGATAGTTAGCTTTAAGATACGCCGTGCGGTAAGAGATTACCGCGTACGCCGCGCTATGGCTGCGGTTAAACCCATACCCGGAAAAATATTCGATCTGGTCGAAAATTTTTGCCGCGGTCGATTCCTTCACTCCTTTTTTAACCGCGCCCTGGACAAAATGGTTCCTCTCTTTTTCCATAACCTCAGGAATCTTTTTTCCCATCGCCCTGCGAAGAAGATCAGCTTCTGCAAGCGAAAATCCGGCAAGAGCGGACGCAATCTGCATAATTTGCTCCTGATATACCATAATACCATAGGTGTCTTTCAGGATCGGTTCAAGAATTTTATGATCGTAGCGGATAGGAACATGGTTGCGCTTTCTCTGGATAAAATCGTTTAACATCCCGGATCCCATGGGGCCGGGACGGTATAAAGCCAACAAGGCTATCAAATCCTCGAATTTTTCCGGTTCAAGCTTCCTTAAAAGATCCCGCATCCCCGAACTTTCAAGCTGGAAAATCCCAATTGTCTGCGCCGAGGAAAAAAGCTTAAATGTCAGCTGATTATCCATGGGAAGCGTATTAAAATCTATATCTATCCCTTTAATCTTTTTTATGTTTTTGAGCGTCTGGTCAATAACCGTCAGTGTCCTCAACCCGAGAAAATCCATCTTTAACAAGCCGATTTTTTCCAGAGCGGTCATTTCATAACCGCTGGTAATCTGATGTTCCTGATTTTCAAAAAGCGGCATATATGTATACAAAGGCTGGTCAGCGATAACAACACCCGCGGCGTGAATTGAAACATGCCTGTTCAATCCCTCCAGAGACAACGCCATGTCGATCAGATCCTTAATCTGCTTATCGTTCTTATACAAATTCTTTAACTCAGCTTCACTTTCCAGAGCGTCTTTTAATGTAATATTCGGGTCTACGGGAATCATTTTCGCAAGCCGGTCAACATCGGCGTAACTCATCGCCATTACTCTACCCACATCCCGAACCACGGCGCGGGCCTGCATCGTCCCGAAGGTTATAATCTGAGAAACATTCTCTCTGCCGTATTTACGAGTCACGTATTCGATAACTTCCTGCCGGCGTTCATAACAAAAATC
>Ga0302251_1001850_pt1 | contig 11582 bp, 8 predicted proteins | sample AAG_RA_Gln_MG_FD_193534 | JGI IMG/M metagenome (GOLD analysis project Ga0302251, IMG submission 193534) | Enriched activated sludge microbial communities from anaerobic digester in WTTP, New Holstein, Wisconsin, United States - AAG_RA_Gln | ecosystem: Engineered > Bioreactor > Anaerobic >...
TCCCAGGCGTCGAGCATCGTATCCAGGCAGTCACAGTCGTCCAGAACCAGCATGACCATCCACATGGGAACCTCCTTGTTCACGGGTATCCGCCGCCTGTGCGGCGGCGCGTACACTCCACGGTCGGGGCCGCCAGGGAGGGCCTCCCCGCCGCCTACTTGCGCTTTCGTTTGCGGTGCTTTTTGGCGGCCCCGCCGGGCTGGCCGGCCGCGGCGGCCGGCTGCCGCTCCACGGCCTGGCCCGCCTCCGCGGCGCGCTTCTCCTCCCGCGCCGGCGCCCGCCGGGAGACCGGCACCTGGACCGACGCATAGATATAGAAGAGGGCCCGCTCGCGCACCCGCTGCATCAGCCGCTCAAAGAGCTGGTAGGACTCGCGGCGGTACTCGGTCAGGGGGTCCTGCTGGCCGTAGGCCCGCAGGCCGATCCCCTGGCGCAGCTCCTCCATCGCCGTGAGATAGTCCACCCACTCCCGGTCCATCGCGTCCAGCAGGTGCCGCCGCTCAATCTGGCCGAGCAGATCCTCGCCCAGCGGCTGGGCGCGCTCTTCCAAAAAGGCCTCGGCCAGGGCGCAGAGCTCTGCGGTGAGGGCCGGCTGAAAGGCACGGAGGTCGCCCGGGTCAAGCTCCAGCAGCAGATCCGCCGCCAGGCTCGCCGGCAGGCGCAGCTCGCCGATGAACTTTTCCACGACGGGCCAGTCCTGGCCGCCCGCACCCCAATCGCGCACGGTCCGGCCGGCCCGCTCCCGCACGCGCTGCCGGCTGCGCGGGAGGTCGTCGGCCAGCTGTCTCCGCACCGCCTCCAGCACCTGGGCCGCCACCTCTTCCTGGGGCATGCCCAGCCACTGTGCGGTGGTCACCGTCGTCGGCAGGTAGATGCCCCAGACCTTGGTCAGCTCGCGATAGAGGCGGCTCAGGTGCAGGCCGCGGTCGTCGACGTGGTCCTCCTCAAAGAAGTGGGCAATGGCCTGGGCGACGTTGGCCTCGTAGCGCTCCTGGTTGCGCACCAGCATCGTCTCGATAAAGTCGCCCAGGCTGGCCTCGAGGACCGTTTCGGCGATCCCGCGCCAGGCTGTCGCCAGCGCCGGGACGTCGTCGGGGGCGCTGCCCAGGAGGTTGGCGGCGGCCTGCTCCTGGCCGGCCTCGCGGGCCAGCGCAGCGACCTCGGCGAGGGCGGGGGGCAGATCCTCCGGCGGGAGGGGCCCCTCGTGCAGCCGACCGCGCAGCTCCAGCAGGCGCGCGTGCGCCGCGATGGCCGGCTCCTGGCGCAGCGTCTGGACGAGGATCTGGGTGACGACGGGAAAGAGCTGCATACGGGCCCCGTCGCGGCTGTGCCGGCCGAACTGGAGCCCCTCCAGGAGGCCGGCCAGCGCTTCCGCGACCGCCGCGGGGGTGCGCTCGTGCTCCCGCTGGGCGCGGAGCGGCTCCATGGCTTCCTCGACCCGCTCGGCGATCTCTTCGCGGAGCTGGGCCAGCACGAGGCCATGGGCGTTGTCCGCCTCGAGGATACGCCGCCGCTCGGCGTAGATAACCTCACGCTGGCGGTTGAGCACGTCGTCGTAAGAGACCAGGTGCTTGCGGATGTCAAAGTGGTACCCCTCGACACGCACCTGGGACTGATCGATCATGTTGCTCAGGACACGGGCCTCGATGGGCGTCTCCTCGTCGGGGTTGAAGCGCTCGATGGTAGCGCGCATGCGGTCGGCGCCCGGGCCGAACCGCCGCATCAGCTCGTCGGCGGTCGAGACGTGGAACTGGGTATAGCCGGGGTCGCCCAAGCGGCCGGCGCGCCCGCGCAGCTGGTTGTCGATGCGCCGGGCATCGTGGCGCTCGGTGCCGACGATGCGCAGCCCGCCCATCGAGCGGACCTCCTCGCGGTCGCGCTCGCACTCCTGGCGGACCTGCTCCAGCTCGGGGATGAAAAAGGCCGGGAGGGCTGGGGTCGCCGCGACCAACTCGCGGCCCCGGTCGCTGCGCCCGCCCAGGACGGCGCGGAGCAGCGCGGTGAGGCCGTTCATATAGCCGGTATAGAGCCGGCCGGCGATATTCTCGCGCTGCCGCTCGGGGAGGGTTACGCCGGACAGGTAGTCGTACTCGTGCCAGGTCCCCTCGACCACGAAGCGGGGGATGCCTGCTTCCTGGGCCCACTGCAAAACCGAAGCGTGGGAAGGGGCGCGCCCCTCGCGCAGGATGCGGTCGGCCAGCTCCTTGGCCTTGTCCGCGGCCAGGTCGTAGCGGGTGATGAACTCGGTCTGGAGGCGGAAAAAGCCCACGTAGCGCTCGGCACGTACGAGCTGGCGCACGCGGCCGACGGCCTCGTCCACCAGATGGCCCAACCCCTGGGCCGACGCCCACGTCCGGAGCTCGTGGCGCTCAAAGGGCTTTTTCTGGATGGCCTTGTCGACCAGCGTCACCAGCTCCTCGCGGGCCGCCGCGGAGACGTCGGGGTAGCGCGGGGCGAGGCGTTCCAGCAGGAGGGCGGGCAGGGGGACCTCTTGCAACCGCTCCTTCAGGGCCTGCGACTCTTCGACCAGCCGCCACATCCAGTCGAGGACGCCGCGCAGGTAATCGTCGGCACCGCCGGCGCCGTTCCCCTGCTGGAGCCGTTCCAGCAGCGGGGGCGGCAGGTAGCCGCGCGCCCGCGGCAGCGCGGCCCCGGCGTTGGGGCTGGCCAGGAGCGCCTCCACGATCCGCCCGACGTGGCGGTCCTTGTCCAGGAGAAAGGGCTCCAGCCGCTCATAAGCCCGCTGGGTGGGGTCGCCGCCGAGGATAATGTCCACACCACGGCCGGCCATGTTGGTGGCGATCGTCACGGCGTGTTTCTGGCCGGCCTTGGCGATCACCAACGCCTCGCGTTCGTGCTGCTTGGCGTTGAGCACCTGGGCCTCGACGACGCCCTTGTCCAGGACCTCGCGCAGGCGGCCGATCTCGTCCTCCTCGTGCAGGTCGAGGGCGGCGATCACCTGGTCCAGGGCGGCGGCGGTGGCGTCCTGCAGGACCCGCCGGATGGCGTCGCGCTGTTCGCCGCGCTGCCGTTTGCGTTCGCGCTGCGCCTCGCGGTCGAGCGCCTCGGGCGACTCGCCCTCCGGCCGCAGGCGCGATTCCTGCGCCGCCGTCAGCCGCTCCACCTGCTCGGCGGCCCGGCCGAAGGTGTCCTCGCGCAGGGTATGGGGCGCGAGCAGTGCGGCCCGCGCCAGGTTCTGAAAGGGCAGGCCGAAGCGGTCCAGCGGCTCGTCAAAGATCTCGGGCAGGTAGCGGCGCGTCTCGGCGTCCAGGTCGGCGTCGCGGAGCGCGCGCGCCAGGATGGGCATGAGGACGGCCAGCGCGACATAGCGCTGATCGAGGTAGCCGGCCAGACGCTCCGAAGTCGCTACCGAGGTGGTGCCGACCAGGAGCGGCCGGCCCCGGCAATAGTTCTGGACAACCTCGCGCACGACGGCGCGCAGCTTGGCTTCCTCGCGGGCATAGATACGGTCGGGCGAGTCGTCGCGGACCATCGGTTTGTACGTCGGGACGACGACGACTTCGAGACCATAGATCTTGAAGAACTCTTCCTGCTCGGTGACCGCCGTGCCGCTCATGCCGGCCAGCTTCTGGTAGAGCCGGAAATAGTTCTGCAAGGTGACGGTGGCATAGGTCTTGCTCTCGCGCTGGATCTCGACCTTTTCGCGATAGACCTCGCGCTCCTTGGCCTCGATCGACTCGTGGATGCCGTCGCTCCAACGCCGGCCGGGCATCATGCGCCCGGTGAACTCGTCGACGATCACGATCAGGCCTTCGCGGACGACGTAATCGGTATCCTTGCGGTAGAGAAAGCGCGCCTTGAGGGCGGCGTCCAGGTAGTAGGTGAGCTCGGCGTGGTCGGCGTCGTAGAGGCTTTCGCCGCGGTCGCGGTCGATCCCCAGGAGCTTTTCCACCCGGTCCACGCCCTGGTCGGTCAGGGTGACGATGCGGTCCTTTTCCTCGATGTCATAGTCGCCGGGGCCGAGGGCGTTGGCGACGCGGGCGAAGCGGACGTACTGCTTGTACGACTCCTCGTCGGGGGCCGAGATGATGAGCGGGGTACGGGCCTCGTCGATGAGGATGTTGTCCACCTCGTCGACGATGGCATAGTAGAGCTCGCGGTGCACGACGTTAGCCAGGTCGTGGGCCATATTGTCGCGCAGGTAGTCGAAGCCGAACTCGCTGTTGGTGCCATAGGTGATGTCGGCCTGGTAGGCCTCCTGGCGGGTGCAGGGGCGGAGGTGCATCAGGCGCTCGTCGTGGCCCTGGACCTCCTCGGTGATGTAGCTGGGGTCATAGATGCCGGAAAAGTCGGCGATCACGACGGCGGTGGAGAGGCCGAGGAAGTAGAACACCTCGCCCATCCAGCCGCAGTCACGGCGGGCCAGGTAGTCGTTGACGGTGACGAGGTGAACGCCGTGGCCGGCCAGGGCATTCAGGTAGAGCGGCAGCGTTGCGGTGAGGGTCTTGCCTTCGCCCGTCTTCATTTCGGCGATCTTGCCCTGGTGCAGGACGATGCCGCCGCGGAGCTGCGAGTCAAAGTGCACCTGGCCGATCGTGCGGCGGGCGGCCTCGCGGATGAGGGCAAAGGCGGTGGGCAGGGCCTCGGCCAGGGCGTGCTGCTCGGCCTGGAAGAGGGCCTCGCGGGCCTGGCGCCACTCTTCGCGTAGGACGACGCGGCGGTCGGGATCGGGCTCGGCGTCGAGCTCGGCGCCCTTCTCCTCCAGGGCCTGGCGCGCGGCGAGCACAGCGGCGGCGGACTGGATCTGATCGCGCAGCGCCAGGCTGCGGGCGCGGATCTCGGCGTCGGGCAGGGCGCGGATCTCCTCCGCCAGGCTGTTGACCTCATCCACCAGCGGGGCGATCGCGTCGAGGGTGCGGGCGGTGGCATCCCCGGTCAGTTTCTTGAGCCATCTGAGCATTGCAGGCGCCTCCTTGGAACCTTCCTAACCTCTGTGCTGCCGGCCGGGCTTGCGCCAACCCAGCTCTGCGAGCCGGGGTTGACCATCCACGCCGCGGTCGATCTTGCGCGGGGGCATTATACCCTACCTTCGGCCGTGATGCAAAGGACGGCTTCCCAGCCCGGCGACTTGCCCATGCGCGGGCCTTGATGTATAATCGCCGCAGCAAAGTGACCAGGAGGACGACCATCGAACCACGAGAACTGGCCAACACCCTGATGGACCTGGCGGCCGGCAAAAAGGCCACCCACGTGACCCTGCTGGACCTGCGGGGCGTTTCGATCATTGCGGACTATTTTCTCATCTGCGGTGGGGAGAGCGGGCGCCAGCTCAAGGCCATCGCCGAAGAGGTGCGCGACAAGCTCGACGCGCAGGGGGTATCGCCGCGGCGGGTGGAAGGGACGCCCGACAGCGGCTGGATCCTCATGGATTTCGGCTCGGTCATCCTGCACATCTTTGACCAGACCCAGCGGGACTATTACCAGCTGGAAGAGGTCTGGAAGCACGCCCGCACCCTGGCGGTGATGCCCTAGCCCGGAGGACCTGGTGACGGACGACCTCTTCTCGCGCCTGGGCATCGCCGCCGAGATGGCGAAGCTGGAGAGCTACATCGGCGGGCTGGTGACCTCACCCGTCTTTACCCTCGCGCAGCCCGCCCGGCACATCCTCACGGCCGGCGGAAAGCGGCTGCGCGCCGCGCTCGTCTTGCTCGCGGCGCGGCAGCGCGGCGGCCCCATCCCGGAGAAGGCGGTCTATGCCGCCGCGGCCGTCGAGCTGATCCACGCCGCCAGCCTGGTGCACGACGACCTGATCGACGAGTCGCCCCACCGGCGCGGCCGGCCGGCCATCCACGAAAAGTGGCACCACGACATCGCCATCCTGGCGGGGGACTATTTGTTCGCCCTGGCCGCGCGGGCCATCGCCCTGACCAGCAACATTGCCGTGCTGGAGCACCTCTCAGCCGCCTCCGCCGCCGTGTGCGAGGGCGAGGTGACCAACGTGGAAGAGATCGAGCCGCTGGCCGATGCGCTGGAGTCGTACGAGTTCAAGATCGGCCACAAGACAGCGGCCCTCTTCGAGGCCGCGGGCCAGGTCGGGGCCGTCTGCGGCGGCGCGGACGGCGAGACAGTCGCCGCGCTGGGCCGCTTTGGCTACGCCCTGGGCATGGCCTTTCAGATCGTGGACGACGTGCTGGACTATGTCGGGGAAGAAGCACAACTGGGCAAGCCGGCCGGCGGCGACCTCCGCCGCGGCCTGATCACCCTTCCGCTGATCTACGCCGTGGCCTATGACGATCCCACCGGCTTCCTACGCCAGACGGTGGACCCATTCGCCACCGCCCCTCCGCCGGACGGCTGGGCCCGCGCGCTGGCCCAGGTACAGGCCTCCTCCGGGCCGGCCCGCGCCCGCCAGGACGCCGAACGCTACCGCAACGAGGCTCTGCAGTACCTGGCCCTTGTCCCCGCGGAAACGGCCCGCGAAGCGCTGGCCGAGATCGCCCGCCTGGTGGTGGAGCGCGTCTCCTAGAAACACCCCAATTGGCACTGGAGGATCCGCACGCCCATGGCGTCCGCGGCCCGGCCGATGTCCATCTTTTCCTGCCCCAGCGCCTTGGCCACCCCCCAGGCCCGGGGGCAGGTCAGGACCCCGTCCTCCAGGGCCGCGGTGATCGCCGCCTGGACCTCGGCGGGCACCTCAAAGGGGCCGGCCGGCCAGGCCTTGTCGTGCTTCACCGCCCCGACAAAGAGCCCCAGCTGGCACCAACCGATGCGCGCCCCCTGGGCGGCGGCCTGCTGGGCCACCTCCAGCGGCGCCATGTGCCGCTCGTGGGCCAGGGCAAAGGCCTCGGCGCAGGGCAGGCGGCCCTCGCGCAAGCGGGAGCCGATGGCGCCGGCCAGGTCGCCGTCAGCGCCCCCGGAGGACGAAGCTGTCATCGCTGAACTGGTGTCGTGCATCCTGCCTCCTGCATCTTGCCTCTTGCTAGATCACTGCCTCTTTGCTCCAGTCCGTCTCCTCGTACCAGGCTGGCAGCTCGACGCAGAAGCGCGCCCCCTGTTCCGCCTCGCCCTCGGCCCAGATGAGCCCCCCGTGTCGCACGACGATCCCATAGCAGATCGACAGGCCCATACCGGTGGCGCCGGCATCTTCCCGCGTGGTGAAGAACGGGTCAAAGACGCGCAGCAGCGCCTCTTCCGGGATGCCCGGGCCGTTGTCGGCAACCTCGATCCGGACCCACGTGCCGGGGCGCGTGCCGGTCGCGGGGCAAAAGGTGCGCAGGGTAACGCGCCTCTCGGCCGGCCCGGCGAGGAAAGACTCCCGGGCGTTCTGGATGAGGTTCGTAAACACCTGCTCCAGCTGCGTCGGGTCGGCCCGGACCAGGGGCAGGTTCGGCGCCGGCAAAAGATCAACCGTGATCCCCTCCGCGGCCAGGTGCGCAAAGTGCAGCGCCAACGTCTGCTGGAGGAGGGCGTTCACATCCACGGCGCGAAAGTCGGGGTCGCGCTGCCGGGCAAAGAGCAGCAAATCCTCGACAATGTGGGCCGCACGCTGCGCGGCCTGCACGATCACGGCCATGTCCCGCAGGACGGCGGGGTCCTGCACGGCGGCCTGCACAAGCTGCGCATAACCGATGACCGAGGTGAGCGGATTGTTCAGCTCGTGGGCCGTGTTGGCGATCAGTTCCCCCAGGGCCGAGAGCTTTTCGGCCTGGGAAAGGCGGCTCTGGGCCAGCTCCAGTTCGGCCATACGCTGGTGCAGGCTCTCCAGCAGCTGGGCGTTCTCCAGGGCGATGCCCAGCTGATCGGCCAACGACGCCAACGCCAGCATGTCGGCTTCGTCAAAAGCGCCGCACGCCAGGCTCTGCACGTCCAGGACACCGCAGACCTCGGTCGCGCTGCGGATCGGGACGGTCAGTTCGGCGCGCGTCTGGCTCCAATCCGCGGAATAGAGGTAGAAGGCGTCCTTCTGGACGTCGTTGCTCAGGTACGGTTGGCAGGTGCGGGTGACCAGGCCGGTGATCCCCTGGGTCAGGGGAAAGGTGCCCCCCACCCGGGTTGCGCTCGACTTGCCCGCACTGGCGCGGACGACCAGCTCGTCGCCCTGGCGGAGAAGCACGTTGGCAAAGTCATAGCCCATGTTGTGGACCAGCGATTCGACGGCGCTCTGCAACAGGGCCTCGGGCTTGAGCAGGGTGAGGACCTGCCGGCTGACCTCGCCGATGGCCCGCAGCAGCGCCGCGCGCTTCTCCGCCTGGCGAGACGACGCCTCGGCCGCGCGCAGCCGCTCTTCTCGCCGGGAGACCTCCTCCCAGGCGATCAGCAGCAAGGTGACCAACCGGGCGTAGCGCTCGCGAGCCTCCGGGGCGACGGCAAAGGCCGGTTCCCGCCCGGCCCCTCCCAGCAAGAGCCAGCCGATCGTCTGCTCCTGCCAGTGGAGGGGCCAGGCGGCCCACGTGGGCATGGCCTCACCCAGAGCGGCGAGATAGTCCGCGGGAATCTGGCCGGGTTCTGCCCGGAGGGGAGCAGGTGGGAGCGCCGCCTCCGCCAGCCCCAGGCGGGCGACAGGGTGCAGGAAGCCGGCCTCTTCCCACAGAATGAGGCCGGCCGATACCTGGACCTGTTGGCAGGCGTGTACCAAGACCTCTTGAAGCCCCTCTTGCAGAGAAGCGGGCTGGCGGCTAATCCCCGCGGGATTGAGCATGGTCACCACGTAGAGAGCGGGCGCACCCGACGGCCAGCGGCGCCGCAAGTGCTGGCCCCATAAAGCCCTGCGGGCCTGACGCCATTACGCTGGCAAGGACCGGGCTGCTAGAACCGCAGATAATCGTCCGCAAAGATCACTTCGTTGCGCAGGATGCGCACCGTCTTGTAGAGGTCCGCCTGCGTCGGATCGGCCATGTCCACATCACCGGGGCCAAAGTCGCCCTGGTTCTGGACCGCGTCGTAGAGGCGGAGCAGGGCCTGGTTCAGCGGCGTGCTCGCGTCGCGCTGTTCGACGACACGTACCCACTCCATCTGCTCGTGGTCGAAGGGATCGGCGATGGCCGAATCGAGGCCGGCGGCGAGCATCATAACGAGAAAGGTGCGGTTGATCAGGCTGCGGTTCTCAAAGGGGACGCTGTTGCTGACGTTGGAGAGGCCACAGGTCGTCATCGGCGGCGGGTCGAAGGCGATCTTGCAGGCCCGGACGGCCTCGATGATCTCCTTGGGATGCTCCTGCATGCCCTTGACGGTGAGGACGACCGGGTCGATATAGAGGCTCTCCATCGGCAGGCCGTATTCCATGGCCGTCGGGATCAGGTGTTCCATGGCGATGGCAATGCGAGCATCGGCGTTGGCCGGCATGCCGGTCTGTTCCAGGGTCAGCGCAATAATCCGCGCCCCGTACTCTACGGCCAGGGAAAAGACCCGCGCCGTGCGCTCCGGGTTGCCGACGATGGAGCCGGGGTTGAGCATGTTGTAACGGCCCCGGGCGACCTTCAGACCGGCCTCGATCGCATCCAGGTTGGTCGTGTCGAAAGACAGCGGGACGTCCACCACGCCCGCGATGGTCTCGGCCAGCCAGGTCATGACCTCAGGCCCATCCTTCTTCCGCGGGCCGATGTTCAGGTCGACCATATGCGCGCCTGCCTCCACCATCTTGCGCGCCAGGTCCTGGAAAAAGGCGCCGTTGCGCTCGTTGAGCGCCTCCTGCACACGGGTAGCGCGGATCTGGATGTTCTCGGCGATCACAAACATGTCGTCCTCCTTATGGTAATGGTACGTCCTCCCCGGCCAGTTGGTCCGGGGAAATCTCCTCAAAGCCTCGCGCCCCCAACCGGATCCAGCCCCGGCGCAGGGCATAGATCACGGCCGAGGTACGGTCGTTCACCTGCAGTTTCCGCAGGATCGCCGTGACGTGGTTCTTGACCGTCTGGCTGCTGATGCACAGCCGGTCGGCGATCTCTTTGTTCGTCAGCCCCTGGGCGATGCAGTCGAGGATCTCGATCTCGCGGCCCGTCAGCGGCGAGAAGAGAGCGCCCAACTCATCCTCCGCCGCCGCCAGCTCACGAAACTGGTGCAGCACCCGCGTGGCGATATGCGGCTTGGCAAAGACGTGCTCGTCGATCAGGTACTTGCCCCGGCCCACATCGCGGATCATGCGCACCAGCGCCTGGGGCTCAATATCCTTGGACGAATAGGCCGAAGCGCCGGCCTTGATCGCGCTCAGGAGCTGCTCGTCGTCCTCGTACACCGTCAGCACGATCAGGTTGACCTGGGGCTGGCGGCGCTTGATCACGCGGGCCACCTCGAGCCCGTTCAACCCCGGCAGGCTGATGTCGATCAGGACGACCGTCGGGCAGAGCTCCTCGGTCATCTGAATGGCCTGTTGGCCATCGGCCGCCTCGCCCTCGACGTGGAAATCGGCCTCCCGTTCCAGGACGGCCCGCACCCCCTGGCGGAAGAGGGGATGATCGTCCACGATCAGGATGGTGAGCAAGTCGCATCCCTTTTCCATATCACAGCCTCCCCTCGGCTGCAGGGCGCAGCGGCAACCGCAGAACCACCGTGGTCCCCTCGTTGGGCCGGCCCTCGACAACCAACTCGGCACCGATCAGCTGCGCCCGCTCGCGCATACCCCGCAGCCCCCAGTGATCGTCCAGCAGCGCGGCAGCGGCGGGGTCGAACCCGATGCCGTTATCGCTGACGCGCAGCACCCAGTCGGACAGCTCGGCACAGGCCTCCACGACAATCTGGTCGGTGCGCGCGTGTTTGCACGCATTCAGCAGCGACTCCTGAACGATCCGGTAGATGGCGACGCACTCCTCCGGCGAAAAGGGCCGCGGCGTTTCCGCCCAACGAAATTCGACACGAATCTGGTAGGCAGCGGCCAAATCCTGGATGTAGCGCTCGATCTGGGGGCCCAACGGGCCAGCGGCCAACGGCGAGGGCCGCAGGTCGTAGATGAACCGCCGCACCTCCTGTAGCCCGGTCCGTACATCGCGCAGCACCCCCTCGGCTACCAGGTGGGTATCGTCCAGCGTCTCGCCCTGGCGGCAGCGCTCCAGTCCCAGGACACTGTTCGCCAGGACCTGCGCGGGGCCGTCGTGCACCTCGCGGGCCAGGGCGGCCCGTTCCTGCTCGCGGCCGTACAGCACCTGCGAGCGCAGCGCCAGTTCCCAGGGATCGTAGGGCCGCTGGGCCACCCCAGCGCTGAGGACGCGGCCGCTCATCTCGATCTGGCGGAGGAGCAGCTCCAGCCGCCGGCTGGTCTGCTCGGCCGCGGCCAGATCGTCCAGGGCCGACTGCTCCCGGCCGGCCGCCTGTTGCTGCTCGGCAGAAAGCTGCTCCGGGCTGCGCAGCGCCGCGGCGCTGCCCCCCATGGCGATCTGCAGCCGCATATCCGCCTCTTCGCGCAGGCGCCGCAGCTGGCGAGCCTGGGCCTCCAGGCCTTGCTGCTGCTGCCGAGCCTGCTGCAGCAGCTGGTCCAGCTGCCGGCAGAACTCTTGAGCCAGCTTCTCGGCCTGAAGCAAGAGATCGTCTGCCATGGTGGGCGCCTCTGCGTGAACGAACGACCGTGCCGCTTCTATTGTACTACAACCCGGCCCGGCACGCAACAGCGGCTCATCCCGCCACACCCCAGA
>Ga0302251_1001852_pt1 | contig 11579 bp, 10 predicted proteins | sample AAG_RA_Gln_MG_FD_193534 | JGI IMG/M metagenome (GOLD analysis project Ga0302251, IMG submission 193534) | Enriched activated sludge microbial communities from anaerobic digester in WTTP, New Holstein, Wisconsin, United States - AAG_RA_Gln | ecosystem: Engineered > Bioreactor > Anaerobic >...
TTATAGGGCCTTAGTGGCCTACTTTTTTCCCATCACAAAGACCAGAATGGTATACATTTTTACCATCACAAGTGGTCTACTTTTTTTCCATCGCGTGGTCTACTTTTTTATTGACGTTCGCACATTAACGACATCATGCAACAAATTACAGAATTATTAAATAATACGGAAGTTTAGAAATCTTTTAGTAAGTTTTGAAAATGGGTTGGGCGTGTTGTGTGGACAGATGGGGTCAGACCCGCGAGGTGGATGGTGTGGTAAACATACGGGGTCAAACCCGCGTGGGGTTCTGGGATGCAACAGGCGGGGTCAGACCCGCGAAGTTACTCTCATTATCCATTCAACAATTCAGTCTCTTCCGCCAACTTCAAAAAGGAGCTGTTGCCCCCGGCAGCAGCTCCATTCCTTTACTACGACAAAAAACCCACCGCCGCAGGCAGTGGGTTTCCATGTCTTATAAAATTCTCTTATATCTTTTCATTCCCAATCCCAAAACTCATCCCCTCACATTCGCCTTGATTGGCGAGGTTGGGGGTAGGGGGACCATCGGCGGAAATAAGGGCTTTAAAAATTACTCAGCTGGCTTGTACTTGCGCTTCGGACGATCTGAGCTGCCATAGCTCTTGTCGCTGGAACCCGAATGGCGTGCGTCACGGCCTTTGTAGGTTTTTTCACCGCTGCCGCCGCTACGAGGCTTGCGGTCAAAACGATTGTCTCCGCCTCCGCTGCGGCCGCGGGCTTTATCAATGCGGACGCGCTTGCCTTTCAGTTTTGCGTTCTTAAGGATCTCGAAGACCTCATTTGCACGGGCTTCAGGTACTTCGACAAACGAGAAATTCTCGTATATGTCAATATTCCCAACTTGCTCGCCAGTGACAGTGGTTTCCGAAGTAATCCACTTGATGACATCGCGCGGTTCAAGGCTGATGTTTTTTCCGACATTAATGAACAGTCGCACCATACCATTGCCTGCGCCAGTGTCACCAAAGCCGCCGCTGCTGATCTCACAAACATTGCTGGACTCGACCTTGTAGCGCTCGAGCTCCATCTTCATGAGGATCGCCGCTGCTTCCAGAGAGGTCATACCCTCTTCGGACATAGCTTCGAGGATGGCGAAGTATTTCTCGAGGCCACCGGACTCAGCTTCCAGCTTGATTTTATCGACGAGTTCTTTTGCCTTGATCTCCTCAATGTCCGCGATGGACGGGATCTCATGGCGCTGAATCTTTTTCGCAGTGTAGCGCATAACGTCTTTCATCAGCAGGAATTCCTTGCCGCTTACAAACGTGAAGGACATGCCGTCTTTACCTGCGCGGCCTGTCCTGCCGATACGGTGGACATAATACTCTTCATCTTGTGGCACGTCAACGTTGAAAACGCACTCGACACCTGAAATGTCAAGGCCACGCGCTGCGACGTCCGTCGCGATCAGGAGCTCGATCGCCCCCGTACGGAAGCGGTCCATAACCGCGTCACGCTGCTGCTGCTTCATGTCACCATGAATTTTATCGCAGGAGAATCCGCGCGTTTGAAGCTGCGCCGTGACTTCGTCAACTTTTTTCTTGGTGTTGCAGAACGCCAGCGAAAGCTTCGGCTGGTACATGTCCAGGAGTCTCGAGAGCACTTCAACGCGGTCGCGGGAGTGAACTTCGAGGTAGAACTGCTCGACGTTTGTCGAAGTCAGCTCCTTGTGGACGACCTTCACGAGCTCAGGATCTCGCTGATAGCGGTTTGTGATGTCGAGGATCGCTTTTGGCATAGTTGCTGAGAACAGCACCGTCTGACGCTCCGGCGGAACAGTCTTGAGAATTTCTGTAATGTCCTCTACGAAGCCCATGTTGAGCATTTCGTCCGCTTCGTCCAGCACGAGGAACTTGATCTCGTGCAGTTTCAGCGTGCCGCGCTTCAAGTGGTCAATGACCCTGCCTGGCGTACCTATGACAATCTGCGCACCAGATCTCAACACGCGAATTTGTCGGTCGATGGGCTGTCCACCGTAAATTGGCACGGACTTGATGCCGCGGATGTACTTGCCAAGGCGCCCGATCTCCTCTGCCACCTGGATGGCGAGCTCACGGGTCGGGCAAAGCACGAGGGCTTGCGGCTGCTTGTTTCTTGGATCGATCTTCTCAAGAAGCGGGATCCCGAAAGAAGCGGTTTTGCCTGTGCCCGTCTGTGCCTGGCCAATGACGTCTTTACCTTCTAAGATAAATGGGATAGATTGTGCCTGAATTGGTGTCGCTTCCTCGAATCCCATGTCGCTGACAGCTTTGAGAATTGCCTCGGAGCAGTTAAAACTACTAAATTTGATAGGTTCCATTAAATACCTTCCTTTTTTCGAATTGCAAAAATACTATCGCTTGAAGTGATCAGCCATTTGGCCTTAAAGTGTATAATTCCGGGTTTGCAAGACCTCTATGACGTAAACAGTAAGTAATTATTGAATTCAAGCGGCATTTCGGCCAAATTTCATTCTATAGTAAATCGTGCAAGAAAGCAAGCAAAGTTACAAAATGATTTCGTTTTTTCATCATTTTAGTGATTTAAGTGATATTAGAGATTCTGCCGATGGTCATTCCCCCCCACAACCCAATCCCAAATTTTCGCTTGGTGTTAAAGTTGCATTGATTTCTGGGTATATAAATCACGAGGTGATTATAATGGTCTATGTGTTACTTGCAGAGGGATTTGAAGAAATTGAGGCAATCAGTACAATAGATATCCTGAAACGTGGGGGCGTGGAGGTGACTGCCGTATCCATCGGCACACATCTTCTGGTGACCGGCGCGCATCACATCAAGGTCATGGCGGATGCGCTGATTGGGGAAATTGCCATGGATGAGACTGTCGAAGCTGTGATTCTGCCGGGCGGGATGCCGGGAACGACGCACCTGGATGAGTCCCGGGACGTGGATCGACTGCTGCATGAAGCGGTGAAGAAAGAACTGCTGGTCGCGGCTGTATGCGCGGCGCCGCTGGTACTTGGTAAGAGAGGATTTTTGAAGGGCAAGCGCGCGACGTGTTTTCCGGGCTTTGAGGATTATTTGAAGGGCGCGATCTTGTCGGAAAACCGCGTGGAGCATGATGGCAATTTCATCACTTCACGGAGCGCCGGTACCGCAGCCTATTTCGCCTTTGAGATTTTGAAAGTGTTGAAAAACGAGGCGATTGCGGACAAGGTGAAGATGTCGATGATTTATCCGGATTGATAAGAACGGTGGGATAACCTGCCAGTGGAAAGTCAGAATGATGGACTTTCCACTGGCAGGTTTTTCTTCTAAATGGAAATTTCCATTTTGAAAAGTCATATAGGAAGAGATTTGGATTAACTATTTTAGGAGTTTGATTTTTGTGGGTCTGACCCCGTGTGTTCAATAACTTTTGTTATGTCCACCCGGGTCCGACCCCGCGTGTTAAGTACTGAGAAACACAGCGAGGATACTGCCCAAAACAACCAGGACGACATTCAGGCGCATTAGGGAAAGCGCAAGCGCCACAGCTAGACCTACTGCCGCTGATGAAACCGAGGTGGTCGAATACAAAATCTCAGGAAAAATGAGTGCGCCGAGCACGGCGAACGGGACGCATTTCAAGAAATTTTGAAGTCCCAGGCTAAGTTTTCGGCCCCGTAATAGTGTCATCGGGATTAAACGAGGCAGATAAGTGACTAAAGCCATAAGAAGGACTGTAATGAATTGCTGCTGCGGATCTGTCATGTTTATGCCTCCCCTTCCCGGCTGGAGTTGTGTTCGTTTGAACTTTTCTTTTCCAGCAGTTTCGAGCCTGCGCCGGCAGCGAGCAGTGTTGCTGTCAGGATCCTCCACCCGCTGGCGAGACCAGAAAAAAGTGGTAAGTAATAGATCAGGCTGCTGATTGCTATGGAGATGAGGGTGACAGTGACCATCGGCAGATTTCCGTTAAGTCCTGGGACGAGAAGGCCAATAAACATTGCATACAGGGCGATCCCCATGCTCGCGGCCAGTGCTGTCGGGATGGCGTCGCCTAAAAGAAGGCCAATCAAGGTGCCGGTGTTCCAGGCGAAATAAGCGATAGTATTCAGGCCAAGCAGCGTCCACGGGTCGAAAACGCGCTGCGGCTGGACGGACGCGACGGCAAAGGACTCGTCCGTGACCCCAAAGGCCAGAACTGCCAGAAAGCGTTTGCCGATAGTCGCGGGCAGTCGCTGTGACAGGGACGAGGACATGATGAAGTGCCTGAAATTCAGGATCAAGGTGGTTGCAACAATTTCGAGGGTCGAGGCGCCTGCAGCCATCATGCCCACACCGACAAACTGACTCGCGCCGGCGTAGAGGATGGATGACAGGGCCACGCCAATGCCGGTTTGAATGCCGGTGGAGGACGCCAAAACGCCAAAAGCAATCCCGATCGGGATATAGCCAATCGCGATCGGGATGCCGAGTTTTGCGCCATTGAGGAAGGTGCGTCGACGGTTCATCGGCTGGCATCCTCGCTTTCGCTTTCTTTTTTCTGCTTGAACCAGACCTTTGATACTGCGGGCTTGCAAAGAATTTCATCTACGCGGATGTCGAAAAAACGGTGGGTGTTGGCGGGCTGCATGATCAGGGCGGCATCTGCGCCGCTGGTGCTGCCGCCGATGGATATGACCCGCTGCTGTGTCGAAATTGCGCCGGCATCTGCGGCCATCATGGCAATTTCGATGGCGACTTTTGTCCCCTCTCCAAATAGTCTCAGCGCGTGGGCGATGAGCTCATCTGTGCCGTAGGTCCCAAACTTGATCCGTGCCGCCCGACCGATGCCGCCCAAACTATGAGCCGCAGTCACTACGATGGCCCCTGCCGCTTCCAGTTCCGCTCTGATTTCAGGTGCCAGCTCGGCGCTGTCCGGAGAATCAAACCCTGCAACGTGGGAGACGACGATGAGATTCTTTATTTGGCGGTTGGTGCTGCTAGGTTCGGAGTCGTGGGTCTCGGCGTTGCGGGTCTGACCCCAGCTGTCAGATTCAACAACAAAATCAAAAACTTTGAGCGCTTTTCGGGCTGTTTCTCCAGAAGTTGAAGCAATTATGACGGTATCTATCTCATTAGCAATGGCAGCTTCCTTAACAATTTTTAAAACTTCTATTGTATTTCTGTATCCCGGTTGTTTAAAGATCATTTTTTACCTCCAACTTATCAAAAATATATTTTAATAATACTTGGCTTTTCTGCGTTGATTCCAGTAGTAAATTTCAATAATGAAAATTAATAAAACTGGTGCTACGATAACAATTAAAAAACCTATCGGTGTTTTTGCATAATCAACAATGTAACCTAACCAAGGCAGTATTAATAAGACGTGATCCCCAAATGGCGATCCGGGTCTGACCCCACCTGTCACTATCAGCGCTCCCGGATAACTGCTTTTCATTAAATTTGGATTAGAATTTTGAAATTCACCAGTATTGGAATAGATTCCATAGTCCGAAATCGTTGCTATTCCACCATCATAATAACTTTTTATAACAACTATGGATAAAATTATCATAAAAATTATAATCAATAAATAAATTAAGCGACCTAGAATTTCGAGAAACTTACTTAACAGACTTTCCCTCATCTCTTCATTAACTTGTTCAATATTGGTAATTTCAGGAATTTCTTTTATAGCCTTGGATTTGTTTTTTATTTCTATGACATTAGGATTATCATTTTTTGTCGTCTCTATATAGCTTGAGGATATATCATCATACTTTTGTTTTTTAAATTCACTTAATATTGGCTCTTGGTCAAAATCAATGCCTTCCATTAATTCTTCAAATCTTAAGGACGCCCAAAAATCAGATTTAATATCTTCAGTATGCAATTTCTCTTCATTGACATTTTCTGATTCATTGGTGCCTGGCTGTAAAAGTTCTAGCGGGATATGTTCTAGCTGGGTATGTTCTAGCGGGGTCAGACCCGTTAAATCTACAACGTCAGATTCTAGATCCGGAGTTATTTCAAGAGTTAAGTCTTCCTCGACAGTTCTTAATTTATCATAAACCGTCGCCTTACTTTCCTCTTGAATACTATTATTCAACGCTGTAGAATCACTACCGATTTTACTGCTATCCTTGTCAAATGATTCTTTTGAATTCAAGATGTCCGAATTGGGGATAAATACATCTTCGTCATCACTATAATCATCAATTTCATGATTGAAATACTTGTCATTCTTAAATTCAGGATGTTCTGACATCAAGGCAAGTATACTTTTTAAGCGTTCTTCAGCACTGACCTTGCTATGCGGACTAGTGGATTTTGATATTAGCTTAATTATTCTGGTGTGAAACTCTGACGGTGTAAAAGGGACGACTAAAAAATCGTCAATTAAATCTAACATTGACTCATTAATCTTAGGCAATTCTGATAGATCGGTTATTAATAAAGTCACTATTTTAGGATCGTGATCTTTTACCTTATTCATAAAAGTCAATATATGTTCCATAGTATAATCTGACGTTTGACAAATTATCATATGTATACCACATTGACGAACAATATCAAGACTCAGCAAATTTGGCGCGCCCGCACTGACATACCCATGGACATGATGCTCAAAAAAATAGGAATTTAGGTCCTCAAGAGTAACAATTTTTTGCCCGATCAGCAAAACCCTCATAAGACCACCATCCCTTCGTTTTATTTATTCTTTTGATCATTTTATTCAATAAGTCTATGGTCTAGAATAACATTTGAATATTAACACTATATTTTACATAAATGATTTTAATCTACAATTCAAATTTACCATTTTTTAAACCTTTGAAATATTTTAACATATTTTTATTTACTTTCAAATATAGAGAGAATGTTAGAATTTCAATTATTTTAAGCAATTAGTCACATGTTATATGTTGTACCTAAAATTGAGGTTATTAATTGGGTGAAAACTATCGGGGTCAGACCCACTCAACCCCACACCGCTCCCCCAAAATAAATAAAAGGAAGAGTCACCCTCGCCCTAAAATCAAGATAAATAACCCCTACCTAACCTTCACCCCAAGGATATCTAGCCTCTTCATAAACAATATCTTATCTACGATAATCGTAACCTTGCCTTCTTTCGTTGGCAATCGCTTCGGCACATAAATCGTCAATCCCTGAATTTCTTCAATTTGGTAGTGCTCAGGCATTTTCGGCGCCTTCAGTTCCAACACGGGAACCGCTATACTGCCGCCACTTCAGCACCCACCTGACTTCGCCAGCATCACCGTCACTTCTTTTGCGCCTTTATCTCGAATATACTGAGCTGCTTCCTCTGTCACTTCTACACCAATTAATCCATCCTTGTTCATTTTAAACATCCCTTCATAAACCATTATTCTGTACCATCTTCGCCATCTCTAATTTGTTCGAGCCAAGCCTCAAACTCCGCTTCGCGCCCCTGCCCGTCCATAACATAGTATTTCTTGCCTTTCAATGCTTCCGGCAAGTACTCCTGTTTAAAATAATGCTGCCGATGGTCATGAGGATACACATATCGCCTTCCACCCAGCACATCATTCTTGTTGGACTCCAGTTTTAATGCTGTCCCATCCTTCAAATAGGCAGGAACCGAACCCGATCTCCCTTGTCTGATATCTTCAATCGCTTCATCAATTCCCAAATACGCGGCATTTGACTTTGGAGCGCAAGCTATATAGGTTGCAGCTTGTGCAAGAGGGATCCTGCCCTCTGGCATACCAATGGTTTCAACAGCTTTCAAAGCACTTGCTGCTACCACAAGCGCCATAGGGTCCGCATTACCAACATCTTCAGCAGCACATATTATTATCCTTCTTGCAATAAAAATTGGATCCTCACCGCCCACAATCATTCGAGCGAGGTAATGCAATACAGCATCAGGATCACTGCCGCGCATGGACTTAATAAACGCAGAAATAATGTCATAGTGAGAATCTCCGGTTTTATCATATAACTGACCGGAATGCTGCATAGATTCGTAGAGTGATTCTACATTAATGACGATTTTTCCATCTGAATCAGGCGCACTCGTCATAGCGGCCAGCTCGATTGCGTTCAAAGCTCGTCGCGCATCTCCAGAAGCAAGTCTTCCCAAGGCTTCACGGGCCTCGTTGTCCAAAATTATATTGAGTACTCCAAGACCGCGCTCCATGTCTGACAGCGCAGAATCGACGATATTCAAAACATCTTCCGGACTCAATGCGTTCAATCTAAAAACATTCGATCGGGAAATAAGCGCACTATTGACCTCATAGTAAGGATTCTCAGTCGTTGCCCCTATCATGATGACAATGCCCTTTTCCACCGAAGGCAACAATGCGTCCTGCTGGGTCTTGTTAAACCTGTGGATCTCATCAATGAATAAAATTGTACGCTTCCCATTCATCGCAAGTCGGTCTTCCGCTCGGCCAATTACTTCCCTGAGTTCCTTTACGCCCGATGTCACCGCATTCATTGACTCAAATACCGCGCCTGTCTGGTTTGCAATCACTCGAGCCAAACTTGTCTTTCCACTTCCAGGCGGGCCATGTAAAATCAGACTCGTCAATTTATCTGTCTCAATCAATCGCCTGAGCAAACGGCCAGAGCCCATGATATGGTGCTGCCCCATAAACTCATCGACAGTCCTAGGCTTCATTCGTTCAGCGAGTGGCGCACTATCCTTTCGGTTCTCATCAAGCATCAAATCAAACAAGTCCATATCATGCTCCTTTTTATCCAACGGGGTCAGACCCGCAAAAAACTAAAAGTTCCACTGAAAATCACTTTTACTCCAATCGCATATACTCTCGCACAAACGTTCTATAAATATTATACCTGATCTGTCCCAATTTGAATATAGCCCACTTATAAAGCACGACATCAAAACGCTTGCAGTAACTGCAGCGTTTCAAAAAACATTTTCTCAAGATTTTTCAAATGGCACTCTTCTCCATCAACACTTGTTTGTTCAAAACTCATATATGACTGAACCTCGTTTTGAAGCGTGTCGTCATCATTATTTGTCGTTACTGATAACAATTTAGAAGTTCTCCTTAAGATACTTTGAACATATGATCGTTTAACTCTCAATCGTCTTGCCAATTCAGCATTAGAGATCAGCTTTAGTTTATGATTCAACAGGATAATGGCTTTTAGGATTTGGATGGTGTCCCCGTGACCATCGGCCCAAACAAGCTTTGAATCCTTTTGGGATACGTCATTACCGCCCACTTCAACATTCGAAATAATCTTCGATTTGTGCACACCAATCAAACCCATTCGCCGGGCCTCGCTCGCCTTGCTCAGCAAATGATCCAGGGCTTTGAACCGCCGATTGACCTTGAGTTTCGAAAGCAGCACCTCCAGCGTCATTGGTTCTTGGACCACATCCGTTTCGTGGTATTCAAAATAAAACGGATCGTTCTTGAACTTCTCAAGATGCTGTAAATAGGCTGCTTTCGCACTCTTTAAGCTATCCTTAAGACTTTTCATCAACGCTAAACTGTCAAACCATACCTGGCCAATCCTGCCAGTGTAAGCATAGTGACTGCTCCACAAATAATTCAGGCTCTTGCTCAAACCTGCTTTAAATGGGTTAAGATGGATATAGGCCATGGTCTTCATAATCGAGTAGAGTGTCAGGCATGGGCTCGCAAAATAACGGCCATCAAACACATGCCCGCTGCGGTCGTATTTCCGATTGTACCGCTGAGTGAAGCTCTGAGAAATTCCCTGCATCACCTTGGACAGCGACGTCTCACACATTTTAATCAACATATGAACGTGATTGTCCATTATGCAAAACGCGTAGAGTTCAAAATCGTATCTCAATCTATAACGCTTTATCGTTTCAAGCAGCATGTTCTTGTCAACGTCGTGCCGCAGTAAAAATTCGCCATTGTTACCTTTGTAAACTACATGATAGACGGTTTCTTGTTGAAGATTTCTCAATTTCCTGGACATATAATCCCTCCATTTTATTCCTATTATTATATTATATGGTGTTTAATTATATGTCAATATATTCCAACGTTTGCATCAATCTCTTTATCCTTGCCGATGGCATGCCGCCCCAAATTCTTTTAATTCAAAATGTGATTTAATTCAACTTGGCAATGCATCCAAATTTCACTTCAAATTTTCGCCAAATAAAAAGGGCCATCTATCGGATGACCCATTGGAAAATCGTTATTCTATTCTTCATTAATGTGAAACAACAATTTAAAACGTCTGATTGATTTTAAATTTTTTCTACATACTTACTCGTCATCAAAGACAACAACGCACCATAGTCTACTCTGAACCCAACAATGTCGCCGACTTTCAATCCCGCCTGCGATTGTGTTACGTCCAGTATCAGGTGGTCACTGCTCGCTCCAATTATCTCAATGTTCGAGTCCACCGGGGTCAGACCTTCAACGCGCACGTCCTGCCTTCCGATGGCAACTATCGCACGTTTCATCCTTCCACGATCCGTAAAAGTTGGAGTGTTTCCAAACGCATCCATACCAATCCGACCAGTCGGTACAGAGTCTTTTTCCTTCAATTCAATTATTTGCGTTTCAAGTAAAAATCCATCATCATAGGTGTTATCAATCTTGTTACCATAGGCGGTTTCCCTTCCTAGTACAATTGCTTCACCAAGTCTCAGGTTTGTAATACCTTTTGGCAATGATTGATTTATTAGTTTGTATAGACTACTGGAATTGCCGCCTGAAATATATTTCAGTTTTATGCCGATTTGTGTTTCAATACGATCAGATAGCTCTACTAAGCGGCCCAGATTGTTGTCGTCTGGTATGACACCTCCGTAGCAGGTTAAATTGACGCCCAATCCGACAAGATCAAGATTTGACATTTTCATAACTTGCTGAACTATATCATTTAAATCCTCGGGCAACACGCCTTCACGTAGGTCCCCAAGATCGACCATAATTATAACTTCATGTTTTTTATTTTTTTCTTTAGCAGCCGATGAAAGCGCTCTCAAAGTTTCTAACTCAGAGTTCAGCGACAAATCAGCAAATTCGACTACTTCATCTATTTCTGAAAGCATTGGTAATCTGAGAAGAATTCTTTTTACATCTGGTGCAATATTTTTTAATTCTTTCAAATTTTCGATTCTCGAATCTGCAAGCATAGTATATCCAACTTCAATCATGGCTCTTGTAATCCCAGGATGTGCACAGTGAACTTTAGTTACCACCATTGGTTCAATGCCGTTTTCGACACAAAGTGTTCGCAAAATTCCTGCGTTATGTTTTATTTTCTCAATATCTATTTTTAGTCTCGGATACATAATATCCCTCCTGCTTTTTCTGCAAGTTGAGTAAGTTATTTCAATCAAGGTCTGACCCTCACTTCGCGACGTAGTGTGATGTTGGCTGAGTGTGTCGCGAAATACAAATATGAGGATGATCACACGGGGTCAGACCCTGACAGAAATCAAGATATTTCAATCAAGGCCTGACCCTCACTTCGCGACTTAGTGTGATGATGGCTGGGTGTGTCGCGAAATACAAATATGAGGATGATCACACGGGGTCAGACCCTGACAGAAATCAAGATATTTCAATCAAGGCCTGACCCTCACTTCGCGACTTAGTGTGATGATGGCTGGGTGTGTCGCGA
>Ga0302251_1001853_pt1 | contig 11578 bp, 8 predicted proteins | sample AAG_RA_Gln_MG_FD_193534 | JGI IMG/M metagenome (GOLD analysis project Ga0302251, IMG submission 193534) | Enriched activated sludge microbial communities from anaerobic digester in WTTP, New Holstein, Wisconsin, United States - AAG_RA_Gln | ecosystem: Engineered > Bioreactor > Anaerobic >...
GCGGGATCGAAACGCTTCGACACGCGACTTATCCGGTTGGTGAGATCGCTTTGTGATCTCACCTCCACATAGGTCCAACCGAGGATGTCCCTGATCGCGTCCCTGCAGAAGATCTCAAGCTCTGGCCAATGGATCCTGTCGGGATCGTCGACGCGGACGAGAGATGGCCTTCCCGTGGAATCCATGAAGACGATCTTGTCCTTTCCTTTTCCGGCAACCACGATGACAATCGATGCCACCACCATGATGATGCTGAGAACCACCGTCGCGACGGGAATGACGAGAAGGGCCCTCGATGTGAGTTTCAATCCCCGGAATATGCCTATCTCTATTGCAAGGGCCTCTCCGCCATCAGTCAGAGGAACCTTCTTCTTTTCTTTCCTGAAGACTGCCATCCATCTCCTGCTATATGGTAAATAGCACCATCGAACACTGAAATACTTGTACAGTGGGACGTTGGAGGGATTTTTTGTGACTGAATTGATCACCAGGCTGATCAGCAACACACAGACCATGGCCTCTCCCCTGATGCCCGTTCTGGGAACCTTCCTCATCATCAAGGGCCTCATAAGACTTGCCAATGGAAATGAGGCTGTCAAGGGTGGAGCAGGTGGCGGAAAAATGATCATCATCGGCGCTTTCCTGACATGTTACAGGCTGACCTCGTGGGTCCTCATCTCCACTCTCACCCGCTGCGGTCTGTATCTTGGCAACGCCGGTCTGTAGGCCTTCCCTCCGTCGAGATGTCCACCGTCGTCTTTTTCACATACTTCATCAATCTCAGCTGCTTCACGTCACCCCCGGGGGGGATGTAGCGCGTTCTGAACCGTCTCACCTCGTCTCCGGCAAAGATGTACCCTTCACCCACACTAAGTCCGGCCAGGTCTCTTATCTCTATGCGGCTGCCTTTCTGAAAGGCATAGGTGCCGTCCCAATTGCCAAGGCTCTCCATCATCTTGCTGTCGTTCCGGATGTTCGGCATCATGAAGAAGGATTCGCCCGCCCGCTCTGCCAGAAATTTCGCCGTGTCCGTATCCTCCACCTTCATAACGATCTTGTAGTTCGTGTTTCCGATGAGCCGCTTTGCGTCCGTTTCCGACGCCTTGAAGAGCGATGCAAGCTCCTGAACGGATACGATGACGCCGAAACCGAGGGAACGCCCCTGGGCAAGGATGGTGTCGAAACCCTCGACGGCATAGGAACCGTATTCGTCAGCAATGAGGGTGAAGGGGACCGAGGGTCTGCGGCGGCGGACATCGCGCCGTATCTCTTCATAATTCCCTTCCACCCTGGTCCCGAGTGCCGTGGTCAGGGCGATCTTGAAGGCATTCAGGGCAAGCCTCCCCAGGGCCTGAAGGGTCGAGATGGAATACGACAGGGAGGGGAGGAGAACGACAAGGATACGGCTGTTGGAAACCACGTCGACCATGTCAATCTCGGGAGCATCGGTATCGAAGATCCTGTTGAACGTCCCGGCGAGGAGATCAAGGGGGGCGCCCCACTGCTGAACGAAGAATCCGTATTGCCTGAGGGCCTCCCCGGCCGCGGGAGACATCCGGCCCTGGCCCCTGTTGCGGTATTCCTCCCAGCCGGGCAGGTCGCCGAGAAGCCCCCTCAGTCGGGCCTTCACCGGCTGCCCGACGTCGTACAGGGGATACCTTTCATCAGCCTCCAGGGATAGGAGTTCATCGAAGGCAAGATGCTTTCGCACCTCGGACGGTGTGAGGACATACTCTCCAAAGACCTCGGGGTGGTCCCTCCTGTAGACAAGCTGAGTAAGCACTGCTTTCATCAGTATCTTGCCCCGCTCCTGCCAGTAGACCTGATCCCCTTCAGCCTGCTTCAGGAAACCCGTCATGATCTCGGAGAGGAAATCGGCGTCGCCGTATGTCATGAAGTTGAACGTGTGGGACTGGGAAGGGTTGAGGAAATTGAGCACCAGGAGGTCTTCCACGCGGTCGCACTTCTCGATGATCTCGTAGAGCACTTCATAGGTGTCAGTGACGTCCGACTTACCGTCGATGAAACAGAAGCCTCCCCCGAGCCTCATGATGGAGTCGGCTATAGTCCTGATGGCTGTCGTCTTGCCCGACCCTGTCGTGCCGATGAGCATCCCGTGGCGGGTGATTTCCCCAATGGGGAGCATGACGGGCAGGCCGTACTGGTCCTTCCCGAGAAACACGGCAGTCTCACCCTCGCGGCGCGCGAAAACGGGGGCGGGTGAATTCGACGATGCCATGAGTTGCACGACAAGCCCGACACCAAATAGACAGCAGGCGGCAAAAGGGCTTAGAAAGGCGATGGCGATGGAAACAGCCGTCATCATCCAGGGGTTGACCCACCGGATCTTCAGCCATGTTTCGGGACTTAGCCGCGAGGCAGGGGCTATCCTTGCCCGGTGCGCCCTTTCATGGATGGAACGGGTCATGTTAACAGGAATAGCAGAGGAAAGGGTTTCAGGTTTCAGGTTCAAAGACTTCACCCCGTTTGCGCGCTTGAGCGCGCAGACCCGTGCGCCCGTCTGCCCGTTTGCGCGAAGCGCAGACTATTGCTCGCAGGGCGAAATCATGGTACATTCTGACGGTTTGGCGGTCCCGTTTCCAGACGCTCGAACACATATCTCAGTTGAAGGAGCAATCATGCTGTTCTCGAAAATGTTCATCCCCACCGTCAAGGAAGACCCGAAAGAGGCGGAGGTGGCAAGTCATCGCCTCATGCTCAGGGCCGGGTTTATCAGGCGGCTGGCGTCCGGCGTGTACACCTGGCTTCCGCTCGGGCTCAGGTCCCTCAGAAAGGTGGAACAGATCATCCGCGAGGAGATGAACAGGAAAGGTGCCCAGGAGATCCTCATGCCCGCTGTTCAGCCGAAGGAGCTCTGGGTCGAGAGCACGCGGTGGGAAAAATACGGCAAGGAGCTCCTGCGCTTCGTCGACAGGAACAACCGCGAACTATGCCTCGGACCCACCCACGAGGAGGTGGTCACCGACCTCGTCAGGAGGGAGGTGAAGTCCTACAAGGACCTCCCCGTCAACCTGTACCAGATCCAGAACAAGTTCCGCGACGAGATCAGGCCCCGCTTCGGGATCATGCGCTCCCGCGAGTTCTCCATGAAGGATGCCTACAGCTTCGATGCCGACGAGCCCGGGGCCGAGAAGAGCTACATGGAGATGTACGAGGCGTACGTCAGCATCTTCACCCGGTGCGGGTTCCGGTTCCGCGTTGTCGAGGCAGACACGGGGCAGATAGGCGGGAGCTTCTCCCATGAGTTCATGGTGCTCGCCGACACCGGTGAGGACATCATTATTTCCTGCGACACCTGCGGCTATGCCGCGAACCTGGAAAGGGCCGAGGTGGGATTCACGGAAAGGCCCGTCTCCGGGAAGAAGGGCCTCCACAGGCGCGTGGAGACACCGAACCAGCGGAAGATAGACGAGGTTTCCTCGTTCCTCGGGATAACGCCGGACAAGCTCCTCAAGACCATAATCTACAACACGGACAAAGGGACGATCGGCGTCCTCGTCCGGGGCGACAGGGAGATAAACGACACGAAGCTGAAGAACCTCCTTAAGCTGGAGGAAATGGAGCTTGCCGACGAGAGGACCATCGAAGAAGCGACCGGCGGGCCCCTTGGCTTCTCCGGCCCCATCGGCCTTTCCATTCCCCTTTACGCCGACATGGACCTCAAGTTCATGGAGGACTTCGTGATAGGCGGCAACGAACGTGATGTCCACGTGGTGGACGTCAACGTGAGCGATTTCACGGTCAAGGGCTTCTACGACATAAAGGTGGCCGTGGCCGGCGACCGCTGCCCACGGTGCGAGGGCGGGAAGCTCGTCGCGACGCGGGGCATCGAGGTGGGACACATCTTCAAGCTGGGCCTCAAGTACAGCAAGGCGATGAACGCCACCTTCCTCGACAGCGAGGGCAAGGACCAGTTCATGGTCATGGGATGCTATGGGATCGGCGTGGGCAGGACCGTGGCCGCCGCCATCGAACAGGGCAACGACGAGAACGGCATGATACTGCCCCTGCCGATCGCCCCCTTCGAGGTGGATGTGCTGCCCGTGAACACGACCCACGAGGAGAGCATGAAGGTCGCCCGTCAGATATACGAGGAGCTCCTGGCGAACGGCGTCGACGCCATCCTTGACGACCGCGACGAGCGCCCGGGCGTCAAGTTCAAGGATTGCGACCTCATCGGGATACCCCTTCGGATCACGATAGGGGAGCGGGGCCTCAAGGAAGGCATCGTGGAGATAAAACGCCGGGACAGCAAGGAATTCGAAAAGGTGCCCGTAGCAGAGGCGGCACGGAGGGTCATGAACTATGTTGAAGACGCTAAACACTGCTGATCTCACACCGAAGGAAGAGGTAACGGCGCGGATCGACAAGCTCCGCAAGGGGATGGTGGAGAAGGGCATAGAGCTCGCCGTCATCCTGCAGAACGTGGACATCTTCTATTTCACGGGAACGGTCCAGCGCGGGGTCCTCGTGGTGTCGGCCGAACAGGGGCCGGAATTCTTCGTCGAAAAGAGCATCTATCGCGCCGGAATGGAGACACCCCTCGACGTCATACCCATCAAGCGGGACAAAGAGGTCAAGGACATCCTCGCGGAGAAGAAGATGCTCCACGGAAGATGCGCCATGGAGCTCGACGTCGTTCCTGTCGCGATCTGCGAACGATGGAAATCCCTCCTCGGCAGGGACAGGATGGAAGACCTCTCCCAGATCATCAGGGCCGTGAGACTCATAAAGAGCGAGTTCGAGGTCGCCCAGTTCCGAAAGTCCGGCGAGATCGTGGAGCATGTCTTTGAAAAGGCGAAGGACATCATAAAGGAAGGGATGCGGGAGATCGATATTGACGCCGAACTCGTCGCCGAGGGAAGGAAATGGGGCCACCAGGGATTCCTCAGGATGCGGGGCCTCAACCAGGAGATGATGAACCTTTACGTCACCCACGGTTACTCCACGACGATCACCTCCGGCGCAGACGTACCCATATCGGGGATAGGCGTGACCCACGCCATCGGCCAAGGGGCCTCCGTCAACGTCGTGAAACGGGGCATCCCCGTGATCGTCGATTACGGCGGCGGATACAACGGGTACATCACCGACGAGACGCGGGCATACGCGGTAGGGGGGCCTTTGAAAGAACTCTTTCGGAAGCCCTTCGAGGTGGCCCGGGACATCATCAATGAGACGATTGACATCGCGAAGGAAGGGACCGACGCGACGGAGGTCTTCGGAAAGGCCATGGACCGGGTCAGGGCCGCGGGTCTGGAAGAGCATTTCATGGGCCACGGGGAGGGCCAGGTGAGCTTCATCGGCCACGGCCTCGGCCTCGAGATCAACGAGCTTCCCGTCATCACGCCGCGGCACAGGATGATACTCAAAGAGGGCATGGTCTTCGCCTTCGAGCCGAAGTTCATCTTCCCCGGCGAAGGCGCCATAGGAATAGAGGTGGACTTCGTCGTCAGAGAGAACGGTCTGGAAAGGCTGACGACGACACCGCTGGATATAGTGTACGTCTAAGGTTCCAGGTTCCAGGTTCCAGGCTCAATATCTTTTTGGCGTTCTGGCCTGTGACCTGCAACGTGTTACCCGTGATGCAGGCTTTGTCGCCCGGCCGCACCCCGGCGACGCAGGTGGTATTCATGGCCGATACCGATCTTTCCCTGATAGAGCCCTTCGAGATCTGCTCGATCAGGCCTCCAACGGAAAACTTCAGCCTCACATTCCGCCTTACCCGCAACTGCGGATGGAACCGTTGTCTCTTCTGCCCCGTCTACAAGCAAGGGGTCAAGTTCTCAAGGCGGACGATGGAAGATGTTAAGAAGGACGTCGACAGGGCACGGGCCATCGACGACCTTCTGACCGAGCGGGGCGTCTGCGATCCCTATCCGGGAACGGACGTTTACCGGGAGGCGGCAGGCCTCATCGCGGAGATCAACGAGGTCCGGTCGCGCTCGGGCATCGAGGGCGGCACCGGGGACAGGAGAGCGGCGGCAGGCGGCGGCCCGTCCGGTGAGGGCGAGGACAGCGCCGCCTGGTTTGCGACGTGGTTCAAAGACACCCCCACCATAGAGGACAGCGTGTATCACCTGGTCTCGTGGCGCGTGAACGGGGGGCAAACCTGTTTCATCGGCGACTCGAACTCCCTCGTTCTGAACCCGGCGTTCTTCCTCGAAGCCGCCTCCTACATCAGACAGACCTTCCCGGGTCTTGCGCGCTTCACCATATACGGCAGGACACGCTCGGCAGCCGAGATGCCCCTTCGCGACCTGGAGGTCTTCAAAGGTGCGGGGCTCGACCGGATACATTTCGGCGTCGAAAGCGGGTGTGACGAGGTCCTCGGTTTCATGAAGAAGGGCGTCACAGGGGAACAACACATCCTTGGCTGCAGGAAGACCGTCGACGCGGGTATCTCCTGCAGTGTCTACGTCATGCCCGGCCTTGGCGGCACCAGATGGAGCGTACCGCACGCCGCCGACACCTCCCGGGTCATCACCGAGGCCGCTCCCGACTACGTGAGGCTCCGGACCCTGGAAGTGTTCCCCGGCACGCCGCTGGCCACCGCCGTCCGGAAAGGGACCTTCACCGAGGCGACGGAGGAACAGATTGTCAGGGAGATACGCACTCTTGTGGAAGAGATAGAAACGGAAACGACGCTCGTGAGCGACAGCGCCTCAAACCTGCTCGACGTCTCGGGCAGGCTCCCGGGCGACCGGCCGCGCATGCTGGAGGTCATAGACGAATATTTGGCCCTGTCTCCCAGGGAAAAACTGACCTTCAGCCTCGCATCACGCCTTCAGTCCTTCGTGGGGCAGTATGGCGGCCTCACGCAGGAGATCATGCATGCCGTCATGCCCTTCGTGGCGGGCGACAGGATCGATGCGAACAGGGCATCAGATGACGAGATAGAGGGCGTCATCCGTCTCATCCGCTCGCGGCTTATGCCATGAAGTCCCTGTATCGCTGCGGCTGCCGTCGTTATGCCTCTCAGGAAAATGTTGCGGGACGCTCAGGACAGGGACTTACATTCCTGCCTTTCCGTGACGCCCATGAGCGTCTTGAACCGCTGGAGCGCTATCCGGCCCAGGTGGAATGGTTTGTCAATGCCTTCCATGTGGACCTCCCCGTTCCTGTTCCTTTTTCTGAGGAGGCGGATGTGATGCCTGTTGATCAGCAAAGAGCGGTCCAGGGCCATGAAGATGTCCGATGGAAACCGCTCCTTCCACTCCTTGAGAGGGGAGCGCATTACAAAACATTCACCATCGACGCTGAAGATCCGGATATAGTTCTTCTCCGACATGACTGCGGCGATCTTCATGAGCTCAATGAAGACGACCTTCTTGCCGGTGTTCAGACAGACCCGGTCGTTCTGGGCGATGACGGAAGGTCGTCCCCGGTCACGACCGCTCGTCAGGAACCTTTCGAGCGAAAGGTTGAGACGGTCCGGGTCGACAGGCTTCAGAAGATAGTCGAAGGCCTTGTTCGTAAACGCGCCGACGGCGAACTCGTCGTAGGCGGTCACGAATATGACGGACGGCTGCTCTTCCAGTCTGTCGAGGAGGTCAAAACCCGACCCGCCAGGCATTCTCACATCAAGAAAGACGAGGTCCGGCCTCTCTCTGACGATGGCCTCGCGGGCAGCCGCTGCGTCTGCCGCCTCCCCTATCACATGAACGTAGGGGTGTTCGCTCAAAAGGTCTCTGAGATTCTTGCGGGCCAGGCGCTCGTCGTCCACGATCACCGTGCGGATCTCCGGTCTAGGATCATTTGACATCGCATTCCCCTTTTTTTGGCTGGTTTGTCGGATCAATCCGATCTGCCATAAAATAACTGGATGCAAGAGCATCAACTGCTCGCATTGTACACGTTACGAGACCTGCCGCGACACATGATTGGTACTAAAGTGTCTTGACAAGTGCCCAACAGGCTCTCGGTGCACCCCGTCCTCCCCTGTGGTCCGTACCTGGACCTTCCTCACCGACCGCTCTTTCGACAAGACCGGCTGCACCTTAATTTCCTTGCTCCATCGGGAATGCCCGGATATAATTGACCATCATGTCTTTCGAACAATTCCTGGATGAGGTGAAGGAATTTCTCGGAGAGAACCAGGTCGTTCTCGATCGGGAGCATCTTTCCCATTTTTCCTATGACGCAACGGAACGGCAGTGCATGCCGCAGGTCGCCCTCCTCCCGCAGAGCACCGAGGATGTATCGCGCATCATGAAGTGTGCCTGCCTCCATGGAATTCCCGTGACACCTCAAGGCGGAAGGACGGGCCTCTCCGGCGGCGCGCTGCCGGTCCGCGGCGGAATCGTTCTCTCCTTCACTCGCCTGAACCGTATAGTCGAGATCGACGAGGCAAACATGTTTGCGGTGGTAGAGCCCGGCGTCATATCCAACGACCTGCAGATCGAACTGGGCAGGAGGGGCCTGTTCTTTCCCCCCGACCCGTCGAGTACCGTCGACAGCACCCTCGGCGGCAATGTCGCCGAGAACGCCGGGTATACGCGGGCGGTCAAGTACGGCGTCACCCGGGACTACGTCAGGGGCGTCGAGGCCGTCCTGCCTTCGGGCGACGTGATAACCCTCGGCGGAAAGACGGTGAAGAACGTCGCCGGGTACGACCTCATCTCGCTCCTTGTGGGATCCGAAGGGACGCTCGCGATCATAACGAAGATAACGCTGCGTCTCCTCATGAGACCCCGGGTACGCCGGACCGTCATCGCCTATCTCAACGATCTGCCGGAGGCCGCCGACCTCATCGTCGCCGTCTTTCGCTCCGGGATCGTTCCCAGCGCCATCGAACTGATGGATAACATCGCCATCAACACCGTGGCTGACCGTCTCGGTGCCGCGCTGCCAAGGGATGCCGCCGCGCTGGTACTCATCGAAACGGACGGTCATGGGGAGGGGGAGGTCGAGGCAGAGGCGCTGGAGATCACCGACCTCTGCCGCCGGTCTCCCGGCGTGACAGAAGCCCGGCTAGCCGCGGACGAGACGGAGGCGGAACGCCTTTGGACTTATCGCAGGGAGGTCTTGCCGTCCCTCAAGGCGCTCGGCAAGGACCACCTCGAAGCGGATGTCGTCGTCCCCCGGTACAATCTCCCGTTCCTCGTCAGGTTCACGGGTGAACTGGAACACAGCGATGCCATAAAGATCGCCACCTACGGTCATGCCGGTGACGGCAACCTTCACGTCACCATCCTGCACCGCCGCAGGAACTTCTCCGAGCTTGAAGAGGCGCACCGCCTCCTGGAGCTTATATACAGGGAAACGATCGCCATGGGTGGATCCCTTACGGGTGAGCACGGTGTGGGCCTGACGGTCATGGATTATCTCCCCATGCAGATAGGAGGGGAGGCGTTGCCGCTCATGAGGCGCGTCAAGGCGGCCTTTGATCCCCGGGGCATCCTGAACCCCGGCAAGATATTCACGGACTGAATAGTATTGGAAATGCCCTTTGGCCGGTGATATAATGAGTGGCATCACAAACGGCATGGCACAGAAGATAAGGGAAGATGACGATCTGTACCAGGTTCTTTTCGAATCCTCGGAGATCGCCACCGTTATCGCGGAGCGCGACGGAACGATCTTGCGCGTGAACAAGCGGTTCCTGGAACTGTCGGGGTATCGCCGGTCGGACCTGACGGGAAAGAGAAAATGGTCCGAGTTTGTGGTCAACGGCGATCTCACGAAGATGACCCGGTACCATGACTTCCTGGACCATGACGCCTCCGTTCCCGCTCACACCTACGAGTTCAAGCTGGCCGTCAGGGACGGTTCCGTCAGGGACGTTGAGATCCTCCGCCAACCCATCGCCGGCACGAAGCGCACGGCCATACACTTCGTGGACATCAGCGATCTCATGCGCGTCGGCAAGAAGGTCATCTCAAGCGAGGAAAAATACCGTTCACTCATTGAGTCCACGGATGACTCCGTCTACATGATCGACCGTGAAGGGACCTATCTCTTCGTCAACAGACAGGTGCTAGCAAGGTTGCGCGTGACCGAGGCGAACATCATCGGCAAGCGCTACAGTGATTTCCACGACGCCGAGGACACCATGGAATTCTCGGGATATCTGGAGAAGGTCTTTGAAACGGGATCGTCACATCGCTATGAACACAGGAGCGGCAAGGGCGGGGAACGCTGGATGCTGCGCACGCTGAGTCCCATAGTCGAAGGGCGCACCGGACAGGTCAGGTTCGTTGCCGTGGTATCGAAAGAGATCACGGACCTCAAGAAAACGGAGGAGAAGCTGAAGTACCTGAGCCTCCACGATCCCCTGACAAATCTCTATAACCGGGCCTATTTCGAGGAGGAGATGCATCGTCTCGACAACAACCGGTTCGACATCGTCGGGCTCATAATGTGCGATATCGACGGTCTGAAGCTCGTCAATGACACCCTTGGTCACGACAGGGGTGATGACCTTCTCACCGTCGCTTCGCAGGTCATCCGGAAATCGTTCCGCGAAAGCGATGTCGTCGCACGCGTCGGAGGCGACGAGTTCGCCATCCTCTTGCCGAACAGTCCCAGGTCGAAGGTGGAGGAGATCTGCGCGAGGATCAGGACCAGCGTCGTCGCGTACAACAAGAAGAACCCCCCCCTCCCGTTAGGGATCTCCACGGGCTTCGCCATCCGCACCGGTCCCGGCCAGAGCATGGCGGAGTTGTACAGGGAAGCCGACAACGCCATGTACAAGGAGAAGCTCTTCGGCAGCCAGCATGCACGCAACGTCATCGTGAAGAACCTCCTGAACACCATAGAGACCAAAGGCATCACGACGAAACAATCCCTGAAACGCTTGAGGCAGCTCGTGACCGTCCTGGGAAGGGAGGCAGGTCTGCCCGAGAAACGCCTGAAGGACCTCGCGCTCCTTGCACAGTTCCATGACATCGGGAACATCAGCATCCATGACCGCATACTCCTGAAGCCGGACAGCCTCACCGAAGATGAACTCCTGGAGGTCCGCAAGCATTGCGATATCGGTCACCGCATCGCCCAGTCAGCCGCAAGCCTGACACCCATAGCTGACTACATTCTGAAACACCACGAATGGTGGGATGGCAGCGGGTATCCCTTAGGCCTCACGGGCGAGGAGATCCCCCTCGAGAGCAGGATCATGGCCATAGCCGACGCCTATGAATCAATGACCGGCGGGCGGCCTCACCGCAGGGCGGTATCCAGGGGGGAAGCTCTCAAAGAACTGCGCCGATGCGCTGGCACTCAGTTCGACCCTAATCTCGTAAAGAAATTCGTCAAGATAGTGGCCTGAGAAAATAGTTCAAAGGTTCAAGGGTTCAAAGGTTCAAGGGTGAGAGACAAAAACGGCAACGGATACTCTTGCCCGTGTGCAAATTGCGTTGACAATCGGGCCCCGGTCAAGATCTCCTGTACTGCCGCTTTTTCCCTTGAACTTTTGAACCCTTGAACCTTTGAACTTTCTTTTCCTTTGAGCTCTTGGATGGCCTCACAGGAAGACTTCGGTGAAAGCAAATTTTTCCCCGTCGAAGAGTCCCCTGTCGCTCACTTTGAGTTTCGGGATCACCACAAGGGCCATGAA
>Ga0302251_1001854_pt1 | contig 11571 bp, 16 predicted proteins | sample AAG_RA_Gln_MG_FD_193534 | JGI IMG/M metagenome (GOLD analysis project Ga0302251, IMG submission 193534) | Enriched activated sludge microbial communities from anaerobic digester in WTTP, New Holstein, Wisconsin, United States - AAG_RA_Gln | ecosystem: Engineered > Bioreactor > Anaerobic >...
GGGTTCTTCAACATTTCTCCCTCAACCACAATTAGCCTGCGGCATTTAGCAGAAAAAGCATTGAATAAAGTGTTGTGTGTCCAGTGAGGGACAGGAGCATCTTTATATTTGTTTCTTATTACAATTCGGTCTTCTTCATCGCAAATGTAAAAACCTCTTTGCGTTTCTTTCCCTATGGTATGTCTGAAACTGATACGACCCTTTCCATCGTCCCAACCATGATTGTGGACCATTTGCCTTATTATGCCTGTAGGTTCAGGGTCTTTGTGGAAGAGGGTCAACAGCGCTGTTCCGCCATGAAACTTAATTTCCCAATCGGCAAGATCGGGTGCATCTGCATTGTTCTCGTTTATGTCTAGGAGGTCTTCTAAGTATCTTCCTGGTGCGCCTGAGCCGTTGTATTTTCCATCTTCGGGAAACACCCATGTGCCTGTTTGCAATATCTCGGCAACTTTCTTAAAACAAGCTGCTGCCGATCTGGGTTGCTTTATGGGTGCCAATCGTCTTTGGGCCATTAAGAGGTCAACTTGGTCTTTTCATATTCCTTTAATCTTTTTTCCGCCATTTTGCAATACTTTTCTGATATTTCTATCCCTATCCATTCGCGGCCCAACACTTCGGCGGCGATAGCGGTTGTTCCGCTACCCATAAAGGGGTCCAAAACAACACCTTCTGATGTTGCCGCAATACAGCGTTGTGCTAATTCGATGGGGAACGGAGCAGGGTGTTTATTGTCTCTGGCTTGTGGGATTTCCCATATATCGCCTTGTGCGTTCGCTTTAGGAGCTAATTTGAAATCAGGCTTGGCTATCAGGTAAATGACTTCGTAGGTAGGGAGAAAATAACCAGCGTTGAAGTTAATGCCGCCTTTCCGTTTCCAAATAATGATCTGTCGTACAGGAAACCCAGACACTATATCAGATCGGTCTTGTAACAAACCGTTTTGCACTCTCCATTTGTGATTATAGAATATGGCACCATCGGGACGTAAAACACGCATCATGGCTTCAAGGCAATTCTTCTGCCACTCTACATATTGATCATGGGGCATGTTGTCTCCATGATCTTCATAACCATTTATCAGAGCGGCATTAGCCCATTTCCCGCCCCTTCCGTCTTTCATTCCGTTCCCTGTGCTGTTTTTGATATTGTAGGGCGGTGACGTAACGACTACCGAAATACTTTCTTTCGGCATTTCATTCATGATCTTTATACAGTCTGCACAATGTATTTTACCTGTCCATTTTGACAAGGACATATCAACAGGCTTTTCTTGCGGTTCTTCCTGAGCCCGAACCAATACCCTTATCACGTCTTCAAAAGGTGCATCTATGGGTTCTATAAACGATGCCTTACGCGGTGGCATTGATTAACTCCTTATATGTTAAACGGCGTCCATTGCTGTTGAAGAAGGCCCTGCCAAAAACAGCTTCATCGGGATTATTTGTTGTATTGTGGCGGTAGCAGAATTCGTTTACATAGCGGTCCAGATGTGCAGGACTCATTTTGTGATATATACCATACAACCCTCTTTTCAATAAAGCCCAAAATGATTCCATTCCGTTCGTTGAGACCATGTCTCTAACGTATTCTCCAACAGAGTGTTTTACTGACTCATGCTTATAGTCGAACAGATTTTCATAAGCTCTATGATCGTCTGTATAGATCACTGAACCGGTACATACCGTCTTCTTGATTTCCCTGTGAAGGGTATCGGATGAGACATCTTTAACCGATTTTGCCTTTACCCTTCCGCCCCTTTCCTTTATGCCCATTACCGGTACTTTTCCTACAGGACCACGGCCAGCTTTCAGCTTCTTGTTGCTGTGTTTGTTCTTCTCTTTTCCTCCTATGAATGTTTCATCTATTTCTACTGTTCCATCAAACATTGTACTTCCGCCTTCCCTGAAACCTTCCCTTATTCGGTGAGCCAAGAACCATGCTGTTTTCTGGGTTACTCCGAGAGTTTTGGCAAGCTGAACACTGGAAAACCCTTTGCGATGTGTTGTAAGAAGCCATGTTGCCAATAACCACTGTTGAAGCGTGACTTTGCTTTCAGCAAGGACCGAACCGGTTCTTACGGTGAACTGTTTACGACACGAACCACATTTGAATCGTTTTTGCTTTTCGAGTCTGTATAGCTTATAACTTCCACAATACGGACAGTACATGCCTTTTGGCCACCGAGCGGCGATAATGAAATCTTCACAGGCTTTTTCGTCTGGGAACTTCTGGAAGAATCCGAACACATCTAAGTGGTTTTTCATGCGACCTCCGTTATGGTATTATACTAACCCATAGCGTTGGGTTTGTCAAGTAATTTTCAAGAAATATTCATTTTAATACCGCTTTGAGCCTCGAATTATTTACAATTATTCCATATTGTGTGTTTGATTAACCAACGTATTGGGTTAGCTATGTATATAATTCCCAATAGAAAAGCTGGTACGAGGGAATGCGGTTCTCGAACTCGAGATAGAAGCCGCTGACACCCTCCTCCAGGTTTCTCCCGAAGCGCTTGAGAAGAAGGACGCCGAGCGTGTTCATGTAATATTCCGGTGTTCCCCACAGGGGAGACGTCCTGTCACGGTCGGCTTCCGTCGCGAAAAGGGCGACGTCGGGACCCTTTATGGAATCATTGAAGTACTTCGGCTTCGATTCATAGGCATATCCGAGTATCTTGAGGATGGGTTTGATGAGATGGATCTCTGTATGTATCTCGCTCGCGAACTGCTTTATGTCCTGAAACTTTGTGAGTATCTCGAGGAGGGAGACATAAACGACATCCTCCTCGGGAAGGCTGAGGATTTGTTGGAGCCCTCGGCGGGATATGAGCGAGTTACGCACAATCGTCTGCATAGGATTGATGCTACATAATAAAGGTTTGAGCCTGCTTAGTCAAGGAAAGGAGCGTTCTTTTCCTCTTCGTCGATGCCCATGTTCTGAACGCGTTTTATCTCCCGGAGTTTCATCGCGATGATGACGATGAGACCGATGATGCCTATCCAGAAGAAGATAAGCGCCTGGTAGATGATGTGCCTGTCATAGGGCGCTGCGGGGAAGACCTCAACCTTCGGCTCCGCCCCGCTGCACAGAGCCGTTGCCTCGATGAGAAGGAAAAGGACGATAAGAAGGACCCTGGGCATCGCTGTCACCCCTATGTGAGAAAACCGATGACGGTCATGACCGTGAAATAGACAAGGTAGAACACGCCGATCCACGTGAAGAGAGGGCTTCTCTGCCCCATCGCCGACCTCCTGTCGAAGAAGGGGATGAGGAGGAAGAAGAGTATGGCCGCGGAAATGAGGACGATGGCGATGGTCTCGCCGTTCATGCCCAGCATCTCGCCGGGGAAGAGCTTGAGCGTCTGGAAGAGAAAGAGAAAGTACCATTCGGGCTTGATGTTCTCCGGCGCCGGCGCGAGGGGGTCCGCTTTTCTGCCGATCTCGGGCGGAAAGAGGACGGCCAGTGTGACGACGACCCCGAGGCAGACGAGCCACACGATGAGGTCCTTGTAGAAGAGGTTGGGAAAGAAAGGTTCCGGTCTTCCCTGCTTCTCTTCCTGCGAGAGAGGTACGCTCATGCCGTGGAGTTGCACGAGAAGGACGTGGAGCCCCGTGACGGCTATGGTGACAAGGGGCAGGATGGCGACGTGGAATGCGTAGAAGCGTGTCAGCGTCTCACCCGTCACATCGAGACCGCCGCGCAGGAAACCCTTTATCAACCACCCGGCGAGGGGAAGGTTGCCGGCCCCGCCTGTCGCCACGCGCACCGCGGCGAAGGCCCTCTCGTCCCAGAGGAGAAAATACCCGCTGAGACCGAAGAAGATGGATATGGCGAGCATCACGAAACCGGTGAACCAGACGAGCTCGCGCGGCTTCCGGTAGGCCTTGAGAAGAAGGGTACTGAAGACGTGCACGAAGAGGATAAGTATGGCGAGCTGCGCTCCCCAGTGGTGGAGGGAACGGAAAAGCCATCCCATGTTGAGCTTGGTGACGATGTCGATGATGCTCTTGTGGGCGTGCTCCGCATGGGGGACGTAGTACAGGGCGAGGGCCATCCCCGTTATGAACTGAAAGACGAAGAGGAAGAGCGTGAGCCCCCCGGCGAAGTACCAGGCGTCGAACCGGTGGGACGGCACGGTCTTCATACGTGCAAGGGCCCCCAGCGCCTCCATGTCGTACCGTTCCCCGAACCAGTCTTTAAGCCTTCGGCAGCTCAACCTTCACTCCCTTCTTCGCGATGATGAGCTTGTCGCCCTCGGTGGTGATATCGAAGATCTCGAGGGGCTTGGGCGGAGGCCCCTCGATGTTCCTGCCGTTCTCGTCGAACCACCCTTTGTGGCAGGCGCAGTAGAACTTCCTCTCATCGGGCCTGTAGGTGATGTTGCATTCCATGTGCGTGCAGACGCCCTTCAGGGCGCTGACTGTCCCGTTCCCTCTCTTGAAGTAGAGACCCAGTTTGCCTCCCCACGCGAAGGGCTTCACGGAGTTGACGGGAATGCCCTCGAAGTCGGCCCTCTTGAGGACGACGAAGTCAGGCTCTTTCCCGAGCGTGGGAAAGGCGAACTTCGCGAGGGCCCAGAGGCTGCCTGAGGCGACGGCGGCGACCCATCCCCCGAAGAGGGTGCTGAGGAATGTCCTTCGCGTCACCAGTGAATGGTCGAGCTTCATTTCTTCATCCCCAGGAGCTGTCTTGCCTTCTTCTTTACGAGGGCCTTCCTCAGGCCGACGATGGAGTCGGTGGGACGCACGTCTTTCGGGCAGGCCTCTATGCACCGAAGGACCGTGTCGCATCCCCACACCCCCCTTTCATCGTTCACGGTGTCGAGGAAGTCCTCGGGTCGTTCGTCCCGCGAATCGAGGATGAAACGCTCCAGCTTTGCCAGGGCCGCGGGCCCCAGGTATTCGGGGTCGCGGGTTATGACAGGGCAGGCCCCATAGCAGCACGCACAGAGGATGCAGTTGACGAACTGGTCGATGCGGCTTCTTTCCTCCTCGCTCTGTTCTATTTCCTTCCCGGGGTCTTCCGCCTGCCTGACGAGCCACGGCCTTACCTTCTCGTACATGCGCCAGAAGGGCGTCATGTCCACGACGAGGTCCTTTATGATCTCCATGTTGGGGAGGGGCTCGAGGATGATGGTGTTCGTGCCGAAGGAGGCCACCTGCGTCCTGCAGGCGAGGTCGATCCTGCCGTTGATGACCATGGCGCAGGAGCCGCACACGGCGGACCTGCAGGATGAACGAAAGGAAAGGGTGCCGTCTATCTCATCACGGATCCTGTTAAGGACGGCAAGGACCGTGAGCCCCGGGATGACCTTCACCCGGTATGTCTGGAACCGCGGTCGTTCGTCCGGCCTTTTCCTGTCGCTGCGGAGTATCTTGAAGGTGTAAGCGGCCGCGGTTATCAATAGACCCTCTCCATGGGCTGGTAGCGCGTGATGGTGACATCGCGGAAGGAGATGCCGACACTCCCATCACCGCCGATGCGGGCGATGGTGTGCCTCAGCCACTTCTCATCGTCGCGCTTCGGAAAGTCCCTGCGCGAATGGGCACCGCGGCTCTCTTCCCTCAGGAGCGCCCCGTGGGCTATCGTGTGGGCCACCTCTATCATGTATTCAAGTTCGACGGCGTTCATGAGCTCGTAGTTCATGTGCCTGTCAGGAGATGACACGCCGACGTCCCGGTAGCGTTCCGCAATGCGGCCGATGTCTTCGAGGGCCTTTTGCATCTCCGCCCGCTCACGGAAGATCCCCACGTTTGCGCTCATTGTCCTCGCGAGCTCGCCGTGAAGGGAGAAGGCCTTCTCCCTCCCTCCAGCGGCAAGCGCGGCCATCTTCCTGTCTGCCTCCCGTGCCGCGCGAAGGACGGCCTCCTCCTTCGGTGATACCGCCCCCCGCGACAGGTATTCATCTACGGCGCCGGCGGCTATCTTCCCGAAGACGATCGTCTCGAGGAGGGAATTCCCGCCGAGCCTGTTGCCCCCGTGGACGCTGACGCAGGCGCACTCGCCGGCGGCGAAGAACCCGCGCACCTCGGTCTCGCCCTTCGCGTTCGTATCGATGCCTCCCATGGAATAGTGCTGGCAGGGCATGATGGGTATGGGTTCCCTGATGGGGTCGATGCCGATGAAATCGATGCAGATCTTTCGTATGCCCGGGAGTTTGGCAAGGATCTTCTTCTCTCCCAGGTGCGTGAGGTCGAGTTTGATGTACGTGCCGAGCGGGTGATCGAAGCCCCTGCCTTCATTGATCTCCGTCTGGATGCTTCGCGATACGATGTCCCTTGGCGCGAGCTCCATCGCCTTCGGGGCGTATCTCTCCATGAAGCGCTCGCCCCTGTTGTTGACGAGGTAACCGCCTTCCCCGCGGCAGGCCTCCGTCATGAGGATGTTCGTGCCGATGAGCCCCGTGGGGTGGAACTGCACGAACTCCATGTCCTTCAGGGGCACGCCTGCCTTGTAGGCTATGCCTATGCCGCTTCCCGTGTTGATGAGGGCGTTGGTGGAATAGAAGTAGACCCGGCCGTACCCGCCCGTGGCGAAGACCGTCGCCTTCGCCGTGATGGGCACGATCTCGCCGTTCATGAGGTCGAAGGCCGCCACCCCGTGACAGACGCCGTCATCGGTTGCAAGGGCCGTCACGTACCATTCGGGGTAGACCCTGACGCCTTTCATGACCGCCCGTTCGTAGAGCGTGTTGAGGAGTACGTGGCCCGTGAGGTCCGTGGAGTAGCAGGTCCTCGGGTACCCCGCCCCCCCGAAGGGACGCTGGGCTATAGAGCCGTCGGGAAAGCGGCTGAAGGGGCATCCCCAGTGTTCCATCTCGTAGACGATGCCCGGCGCCTCGCGGCACATGACCTCCACGGCGTCCTGGTCGGCGAGGTAGTCGCTGCCTTTGATCGTATCGAAGGCGTGTTTCTCCCACGTGTCGTCCCTGCCGTCGGGGTTGTTGGCGAGAGCCGCGTTGATGCCCCCCTGCGCGGCGATCGAATGGGACCGTATGGGATGGACCTTGGACATGAGGGCCACATCGTACCTGTCGCAAAGGCCCACGGCCGCCCGCAATCCCGCGAGTCCGCCGCCGACTATGAGCACGTCGTGGGAGAGGGCCTTCATGAGATCACGAGATAAAGGTACAGGAGGACCGCCGAGATGGCGGAGGCGATCACGTTGGCGGCGACGAAGAGCCTCTTCTCGTTCCTGTAGCCGAGGTCCATGATGATCGTGCGGATGCCGTAGATGCTGTGGAAGGTGAAGAGCAGGAGGATCAGCACGTCAAGAACGGGCTGCCGGTGGAGGCTCAGCGCCCAATCGGGCTTCTTGTCCTGAGTGAAGAGGAAGTAGCTGGTGAGTATCTTGATGCCGAAAAGAACAATAAGGGAAACACCGCTTATCCGGTGAAAAAGCCATACGAACATGGCCGCTCCTTGACTCTCGTTTCAGACAATATCATCACGGTGCGCGGAGATTTGTCAAGGAATTTGGGAATGACCGGAGTCACTGGAACCGCTGGAACAGTTGGAGCCGGGTGAGAATTCTAGGGCCTTCTCGCATTCGTCATTCCGGCGAAGGCCGGAATCCAGGAAATACGAGGGGATAGAAGAGCATCTGGCTCCTGGATCAGGCCCGGGGTAACGGCAGAGAGGGTTCTATCAACAGCTTGTTGAGGCTTCAGGGGTGTGTTCTTCGGGCAGCATACCTTGTTTCAGAAAGGTGTGGAAATTGGATGGGGAAGGGGTATAATGAAGAAAAAATCCGGATGGGGTAGCGATGGGAGACTACGACGACGATGAAAGACCCAACTGGCGGGAGCTGGACCGCCGAAGGGACAGGAGCACTTTTTACGGAAGGCAGGAGAAGGGGGCGGGAAAGAAGAGGGAGGCCCCGAAGGACCGCTGGCAGCAGGGAAGAGTGAAGGACGCCCTGGACAGGCTCTTCAAGGGCGACAAGGGAACGCCGGAACACGACAAACTCTTTGCGAGGCTCCATAACGCATACGGGTCGGAGGCTTTTGCGAAACAGGCCGAGAAGTACATGGCGAAATACGGCCTGCCCGACGACGGTCCCACGCTTATCCTTTTCCTGGACCTGAAGGACGCCGACGTGTGCAACGCCACCCTCGACAAGCTTCGGGAACTCTATGCGTCATTGCCGCCGCGCCAGAAGGAGGACGCGAAGCGGAAGATCTCCATCTCCGCCATGGCCCACAAGATAAGAGAGGTCCGCATAAAGGCCCAGGAAGTGATCGAGGAGTTGGAGGACTAGAAAGACCGTTTCAAGTTTCAGGTTTCAAGTCTCAGGTGAAAAGACTTAGAAGAAAGCTGTTTCCTGCCCCTCCCCGCGTTCCCTCTCCCTCATTCCTTTGTCGGCCTTTTGCCTGAAACTTGAAACCTGAAACTTGAAACGGTTTTTTATTCCTGAAACCTGAGACTTGAAACGTGAAACTGTCTTCTCTCCGTCTTTACGAGTTTTCCATCACAAACCGCCTGAACGACCTGTCGTAGGATGCCTCGCCTTCTTTCGAAAAGAAGCAGCCGGGGAGTTGCTTCTTTGCCCGGTGGTAGGCCACGCATTCGCAGCATTTTCCCTTGCGGCCGCAGGTATCGTAGGTGCAGGCGCAGGCCGCCTTGTTCTTCTCCATCGTGCATTCCATCTCATTCACCTCGCGCGGATATTTGACGAACAGTATATAAAGAAGGTTTCAGAGTTTCAAGGTTTCAGAGTTTCAGGGACGAGAGGCGGGGTCATGGGAAGAACCCTGAGCCATTTCCCCATAACCAATCACCCATGACCCATCACCCGCTTTTGCTTTTTTTCGGGTCTTTTTTTCCCTCCCGGAAGTAATACCCCTGCACAGTTAGCATATGTCAGGGGGAGATCATGACGACGACGATCAAGATAGGTCGCCTTGTGCGGTGTGCCATCGTGAAGGACCTTCCCGGGAGGGACGTATACCTTGTCCTTGTGGCGGGAACGGACCTTCTGGCCTACCTTCCGAAGAGATTTGCCGGCAGGGAATACGGGCAGGGGGAGGAAACGGTGGCCGCGGTGTTCGTGATGGGAAAGGGGAAGATCTTTCTGAGCCAGAGATCGCCGCAATACTTTCGTCGGATCACGGAGGAGGTCCTCTCACCCATCATACGCGATGGCAGGGTACGGGTGCGAAGGGCGGCAAGCGTGATCAACGGTCCCTTTGCGAAGGTCTCCGTTGAAGGTCTTGGGGAGGTTGACCCGCTCATGGCGTCCCTGCCCTATCTCGACAGGGTGAAAGAGTACACCACGGATACCATCACCATTGTCCGTTACAGCGCGGACATGAAGGAATACATCGTCAACTCCCTTGTCCCGGCGCCGGCGGACAAGGTAGTGGAGGTCCTCTATTCGCAGGGGTTGCGGGAGGCCGTCGTGAAGGTCGATCCCCGGTATTGCGGTTTCTTTGTGGGAAAGGGGGGTGCCAACGTTGCCACCGCGGCCAAGCTTCTCAACGTCCGGATCATGATAAAGGGCGCCGGGCAGGAAGCAGGGGGAAGGGAGGGCATCTGTGCAGACGGGAGGAACTGACAGGAAGGGTTCCGGCGTGAAGGGGCTTGTCATTGCGATCACCGCGTCCGTCGTCTGCTCTATCGCCACCGTCGCCGCCTACGATCTCTTCTTCGCGCAGAAGATAGTCGCCGTGGATATTGTCTCCTCGATCGCGTCGCAGAAGGAAGAGTATGCCGCGGGCAGGATCACGGCAGCCCAGCTCGTCGAGAACATCGAAACCCTCCTGAGACGGATGGAGAAGAAGAAAAGGAACGAGGTCCTCATCCTCGAAGAGGCGGTCGCCGGCGATATAAGACACCGTAGTGTGGGGAACGAAGGAGGGGGAGAGGAGGAATGATGCGAGAGTGTCCGGACGAACGGGAAGACCGAGACGAAACGATCGCTGTCCTCAATGATGAGGAACTGACGGACGAGATCAGACAGGGGCTCAACCTTCTCAAGAAGAACCGGGCTGGATCCTGTACGATCGAGGAGCTTTAAAGAGCATTTCCGCTTTGTCGAGCTTGACATGCCTCAACCGACGTTCTAGGCTGTTTCAACTCCCCGCATCAGGGGGCTGGACGAAAAGAGCGGAGGCGCTATGGACGAAAAGAGCGGCAAATGTCCCCATTGCGGAGGCAATAACATCGTCGGCGGTGTGAGGGTCGATCAGACGGCGGACGCGGGCAGGATAGGGCTCGCCTACAAGACCAAATTCGTACTCGGCGGTACGGAACCTTTCTATGCCGACGTCTGCGACGACTGCGGCACCGTCACCCGGATCTACGTGAAGGAAACGGGGAAGAACTGGTACAGGAAATGAAGACAGGTAATGGGTCATAGGTCATGGGTGATGGACAGAGAAGGATGGGAGTGGCCTTTCCCCATAGCCCATAGCCTATAACCTATCACCTGCCTTCTGTTCTTTTCATAAACTCCCTTAACGTCTTCACGTATTCTTCCTGTTCTTCGAACATTGCCAGGTGGGAGCTTTTTTCGAAGATCCTGAGGGTGGAGCCGGAAAGGTTGGAGCTGTACCAGGTTGTCGCGCCGGGGGTTGCCTCGTCGTACCGGCCGGCGGTGAAGAGGGTGGGTGCCGTGATCTCCCGGAGCCGGTCCACCCTGTCGTATGTTTTGAGGTCGCCCGTGGGGTGGAATTCGCTCGGCCCCCACATCTGCTTGTAGATCTCCATGTTGGATACGGAAAGTGACCGCACCAGGTCCTCCGGCCAGGGGTTAAGGCGGCACAGGTGCCGTTTGAGGTATTCCGTGACGGCCGCGTCGTATTCCTTCGAATCCGTGGTGCCCGCCTTCTCGTGGCGGCGAATCACCTCCTGCGTCCCGGGTGGAAGCTCTGCGACAAGAACGTTCGCGTCCTCGACCCATCGCTTTGCGCTGAGGCACGGGCTCGCGAGAATGAGGCTTTTCACGCCGGAAGGCTTCGTCAGCATGTAGTCCACGGCCAGCATTGTCCCCCAGGAGTGGCCGTAGAGGTGGATCTCCTTGAGCTCTAAGGCCCTGCGCACCTGCGAAAGCTCCTCGACGAACCTCTCGATGTGCCAGAGTCTCCTGTCGGCCGGGCGGTCCGATCTGCCGCAGCCCAGTTGATCGTAGAAGATGACCGGCCGGTCGGCGGCAAGTTTCTCCAGGGGCTTGAGGTAGTCGCTCGCGGCCCCCGGCCCGCCGTGGAGAACGACCACCGGGGTGGCGCTGCCGGAGCCGACGATGCGGTACCATACCCTGCCGCCTGTGACCTCGATGAACCCTTCGCGCTCTGTGAGGGAGGGAGGGGTCGAGCACGCGGTGAGAAATAGTGCGGCGAGGAGCCCGAGCCACGCGACGAACGTCCTGATCACCCGGGGCTTGCCCCGCGTTTCGGTGCCTGTCATCATCATATCCTCCCTTTTCCCGGTGCCTTTGCGCCCGTCATGCTCCTTATACCGGTTCGACCCTTTTCGTGTCAAGGATGCTCGCGCCCAAGGCAGGGCAGTTTCATTCTATATGGTAACGATACCCATATTTTCTGGTCATTAAAACAGCAGGGCATCC
>Ga0302251_1001859_pt1 | contig 11555 bp, 14 predicted proteins | sample AAG_RA_Gln_MG_FD_193534 | JGI IMG/M metagenome (GOLD analysis project Ga0302251, IMG submission 193534) | Enriched activated sludge microbial communities from anaerobic digester in WTTP, New Holstein, Wisconsin, United States - AAG_RA_Gln | ecosystem: Engineered > Bioreactor > Anaerobic >...
CACGCCGGAAGAAGTCATGAGCAATAAAAAGTCTTATACGGGCGAGTATTTAAGAGAGGTGTTGAAATGATGGAGTATAGGGTTAAGGGTCCAGGAGGCAGGCTGATGGCCGGAGTTATCGTTATTTTTTCGGCCCTCTTTTTAATGAACGCCTTTTCATTTGCCGCAGATAGCGCGGAGGAGGCCGATTTTGTATTCGCCAAAAAAGCGTTCAATGACGGTTTTTATGACCTCGCCGAAGAGAGGCTTGCGGCATTTCTGCGCGCTTATCCGGAAACGCCGCGCCTATATGAAGCCCATTTTTTAAGAGGAGTTTCCTTTTATAGCAGGAATAATTTTTCCAAAGCTCTTTATGAATTTGAAATAATCTTAAGCTCTCCCGCCGCCGGTAATTTTACGGACGGGGCGATATACTGGATTGGCGAGATATACCTTAAGACAGGCGACTATAAAAAAGCGCTTCAATCTTATCAAAAGGTGCTGGACGATTTCAAGTCCTCGAGATATACGCCCTTTGCGCTATATTCAAAAGCATGGTCTTATTACAAGCTCGGGCTGTATGATAAGGCCGCAGGCTACTTCAAGGGCGTTGCCAGCCATTATCCGATGGAAAAGATAGCGATAGAATCCCAATTCCGCGCCGGAGAGTGTGAATACCTTCTCAACCGGCATGAGAATGCCCTGGAAGAATTTAAGAAGTTCATAGAGAGGTTCCCCTTATCCGAAAAGACGCCGGACGCGTATTATCTGGCCGGAGAATCCGCTTTCTATCTGGGAGAATACAAAGAAGCAATATCGTCATTCAGCCGCGCCGTGGAGATATCCCCGCGCGCGAAATGGATACCTTTCGCAACTTATCGCATGGCAAGAAGCTATCTTAAGACCGGCGATTACGCCGAGAGCATAAAAATGTTCCGCAAGTGCCTTGATAATTATGACAATGAACTTATAAAGAGCGGCTCCCTTCTGGGGCTTGTGCAGAGCTATGAAAAAGAAGGGCTGCTCGATGATGCTAAGAAAGCATGCGATGAGATAATAGAGAGTTCCGCCGGTATGGAGGCGGTAAGCGAGGCTTATTATAGGAAGATACGCATCCTTTACGGTGAGTCACGCTACGACGAGGCAGAAAAAGTTGCGCTAGAGGCCATTGGCAAATTTTCGGAAAGCGACTATCTCGACAATTATCATTACGAACTTGGCTGGATATATTCCATGCAGGGAAAGGATGAAAATGCCGTACGGGAATTCCGGTGGGTTGAGAACGAATCCGAAGATATAAACTTGAGCTCCAGTGCGCTTTGCAAGATCGGCGATATATACAGGGAAAAGGGAGACCATAAAAAGGCCATAGAAAGCTATGACAGCGTCCTCGATAAGTATTCCGACAGTTTCTGGGCCGACCACGCTGAATACCAGCTCGGGATGATATTTGCCGAAACGGGCCGGCTCGATCAGGCGACGCTTGCCTTTCAGAGTATTCTGGTAAATTTCCCAAATTCAAATCTCAGGGAAAAGTCGATGCTTCAACTCGGCTTTGCATATTTCAAAAGAAACGATTTTGAGCATGCGGCGCTTGAGTTTGAAAAGCTAATAAAGGAATTTCCGGGCGGTGAAACTGCGCCCGAAGCGCGCCTGTACCTGGGGAATTCGCTCTACAATATGGCCAAATACGGCGAAGCCATCCCTAATTTCAAGGAGATAATCAGGTCGCGCTCTGCATCCGAACCTGCAAAGGAGATGGCCCAGTATCAGTTAGGATGGTCAAATTTTCGTATGCAGAAAACCCAGGAAGCGGCCGATGAGTTTGCCCTGTTTCTGAAAAAATATCCTCAATCCGAGATGGTGAATGATGTGCTTTACTGGTTCGGCGAATATTACCGCTCGAGGGCGCAATATTCAAAAGCGCGGGAATATTTTAAAGAGATACTTGATAATTTTTCTTCGGATGACATGATAGCCAGGGCCATGTTTGCGCTTGCGCTTACTTCGCTTGACGAAGGAAAGGCGGGCGATGCTGCCGGACAGCTCGAAGAGCTTACAGCTAAATTCCCCGGGACAGATCTCGCCAGGGCATCTTACAGGAGGATAGCCGCGATTAAGAAGGACGAGAAGGATTTCGACGCAGTCATAGATTATCTTAAAAAAGCGCTCACAGCCGAAAATAACGAAGCAAATGCGCAGATACAATACGAAATCGCAGAGATCTTTGAGGAAAAAGGGGAGCTTGTCAGGGCCGTTGAAGAATATCTGAAAGTTCCATACATATATTCAAAAGGGAGATTCTGGGCGCTGCGGGCACAATTAAAATGTGCGAAATTATTCGAGCGCCTCGACAGGATAAATGAAGCCGTGAAGCTTTATGAGAAACTTGTGCTGCTCGATGTGGAGGAGTCTAAGTTTGCAAAGGAGCGGCTTGAGTGGCTCAAGTGGAGAGAAGCGAAGTAAGCGCAAAACAATAACTAGGAGAAATATATGTGGGATTTGATGCAAAAGGGCGGGCCGATGATGTACCTGATAGTACTTTTGTCGATACTGGCTTTCGGGGTGGTAATAGAGCGCATATACCACCTGACAAAGGCGAGGATCGATGCGGATAAATTCATGGACAGTATCACCAGCATACTTAAGCGCAATAAAATAATAGAAGCGATAGAGATGTGCAATACCACGCCGGGGCCGATAGCCCACATAATAAAGGCCGGTATATTGAAGCACGATCGCTCGCGCCAGGAGATAAAAGAGGCCATAGAAGAGGCGGCGCAGCTTGAGGTGCCGCGTCTCGAAAAACATTTTCCCATACTCGCTACAATAGCCCATATAGCGCCGCTTCTGGGGCTTTTGGGAACGGTAAGCGGTATGATAAAATCGTTCCAGGTCATACAGATTAAAGCAATGTCCATGACGCCTGTGAACCCCGGAGACCTGGCCGGCGGCATATGGGAAGCGATGCTTGCGACGATTGCCGGCCTTTCGGTAGCCATCCCGACGTATGTCGCTTACAATTATCTTGTTAACCAGGTCGATAATCTCGTATATGATATGGAACGCAGCGCCACGGACCTTGTGAATCTCCTGTCTTCACGGAGAGATACGTATGAAGTTTAAGAGGAAGACGCAGATAGAAAAAGGCTTTATAGATCTTACGCCGCTCGTAAATGTCTTCTTTCTTCTACTCATATTTTTTATGTTCACTTCAAGTTTCATATTTCAGCCGGGCATAAATGTGAACCTTCCCAAGGCCGTGACCAGTGAGGTTGTCCCGCAGGATATAGTAGTCCTTATAATAACGAAGGATGATAAGCTCTATTTAAGCGAAAGGGAGATAACGCAGGATGAGCTTCTTTCAAAATTGAAGCTTATTTCCAAAGAGAAATCATCCCTTCTCATAAAAGCCGACAGCCATTCATCCCTCGGGCGAGTAGTGGATATATGGGATAAATGCAGGGCGGAAGGGGTTTCTCAAATAAGTATAGCTACCATGAGGTAAAGAATGTTATCTGCGTCAGATATTCTGAAGAGGGGATGGGTATTCAGGGATAGGATATTCATAGCAGCGCTTGCGCTTTCGCTTTTATGGCACCTCTTTTGGATAGCGGCTATTAAGGTGGTATTTATCCCTAAAAAGGTGGAGCTGGCGAAATTTTCCAAGGTTTCATTCCTCGGATCCGCCCCTTCAGGCATGGCCATAGAGGCGCGGATAGTTTCTCATGACAGGTCTTTTCTTGAGGAAGGGCACCTCGAGGCCTTGAAGAAGTTTTCCGCCTTCACTGCGCCGAAAACTATGCTCAAAAAGGCAGTTTCAAGCGAAGGGAATAAAGCGTTTGACAGAAAAATAGTTCCTCTTATAGAGAAGGCCTTCGATGGCCCGAAAGAGGAGCCGCAGGCGGCAGATCTGTAACTATTTTTAGTCCGTCCCATTGCATTTCAGAAGAGTTATGTTATAATTATGATAAAGATTGATATAACTACACTAATATTTTTTTATATATTATTCTCTGTTATTATTATATTGATAATATGGGCAATAAGCGGGTACAGGAGAGCCAGGAACTTTCCCGGCAGAGATAATGATTCGATATGGAAATGTTCCGTATGTTTTCATGTGTATGTGGATTCAAAGCATAAAGATATTTCGAATTGTCCGCTTTGCGGAAGTTATAATAGAAAAGGGGAGGTAAAAGTATGATTACCGAGATCGGTATAACCGCAGGAGATATATGGCATTATCTGGATGAGCATGGTAAGAGCTCACTTTCACAGATGGTTCGCGGTATTGATACCGAGAGAGAAAGAGTCCTGATGAGCATAGGATGGCTTGCGCGAGAAGGGCATGTTATAGTGGAAGGTTCCGGACCGGATTATCAGGTATATTTGAGAAGGTAAAAGGGGAGGTTCGCGATGGAGGAAGAGAAGAGGAGCCCTAGAGACGATGAAAAGGTACCTATAGTAGCCCCTTTAAAGGTGCTGGCGCAGAAGACCGTCAATAAACGTTTCGGCTGGTGGTCGGCCGTAGTTCTTCTTGAAAGCTACGGGCGCAAGCAGGTTTGCTTCTACCTATGGCAGAAGAAAGAAGACGGCGGCTGGAAGAGGAAACAGAAATTTGCCGTTCATAACCAGGAAGACTGGGAGCTCATCCAAAATGCCGTCACCGGCATGATAAAAGAGCTTACGTGACACTCGGCAATATGACCGGTATCCCATCTTAAACTCCCTATAAAATTATGGCGCGAAGGTTTATTGCGGTTTTTATTACGTGCGCTTCTAAAAAAGAAGCGAAGAAAATAATTTATACGGTTATTCGCAAGCGACTGGCTGGATGCGCTGCGATGGGTGCTCCGGTCGAGTCGCTTTTCTGGTGGAAGGGCAATGTCTGTAAGGCAAAAGAGGTGCCCGTAGTATTTAAAACCGAAAAGAGGCATCTTAAAGATATAGAGCGCGAAGTAAAGCGCCTTCACAGTTATGAAGTGCCGGAGGTGGTAGCATTACCTATAACCGGCGGCAGTAAAAAATATTTAGATTGGTTGGCGGAGTCTGTTGAGCAGGGGCAGTAGCTCAGTTGGGAGAGCACCACGTTCGCAACGTGGGGGTCGAGGGTTCGAATCCCTTCTGCTCCACCATGAAGGTTCTCCCGCAAAATAGCTTAATCTCAATAGCACAGGAATTGAGGTATTTTGCGGGATCCCGACAGACACTTTTTAAAATCAAAGCTATTGAGTAAAACTGTCTGTCGGGAAACTCCCGTCGGCTCCACCAATGAAAATTTGGATCCTTCCTTAAAAGAGGGGATATGCATGGCTTATAAAATCCGCTATGCCTTGTTAATTTTTATAAGTGCACTGTTTTTCTCTTCTATCGTTTCCGCCGAAGAAGTTAAGCGCGCGGATCTTGCAGGCAGCTGGTACCCCTCTTCCAGGAATGAACTCGAACTACTCATATCAGGTTATTTCAAAATGGCCGATCCGGAGCCAATAGACGGAGACCCGATAGCTATAATATCTCCGCATGCCGGATACCGGTTTTCGGGGCCCGTTGCCGCATATGGTTTCAAGGCCGTTCAGGGTAAAAAGAATATAAAGACGGTAATATTGATAGGATTTTCACACAGGAAGTCCTTTAACGGTATATCCGTATATGACAGAGGTTCTTTTGAAACGCCTTTCGGGGCTGTCAAGGTGGACGAGGCACTTGCTAAAGATATAATATCCCGCGACAGTAGAATGCGTTTTTACCCCGAGCTTTTTAAAGAAGAGAATTCGATAGAGACTGAGATACCGTTTATACAATTTACCTTCAGAGATGCATTAATAGTTCCTATCGCCTTCGGCGGTCAGTCGTTTGATGACGCGGATGCGCTTGCGAAGGTTCTCTCCGCGATCCTCAAGGGAAGGGATGATTGTATAATAGTCGCCTCGACCGATCTTTCGCATTATCACTCTTATGAAGAGGCAAATTCAATAGATATGCATCTCGTAAATCTATTGAAGACCCTTAAGGCCGGCGAATTATATGATGAGACGAGGCTCGGGCTGTCGGAAATGTGCGGCGTGATGCCTGTTACGGCTGTGCTTCTTACGGCTAAAGAGCTAGGCTACGACAGCATAAAGGTGCTTAAATACGCAAATTCAGGCGACACCTCGGGCGAAAAGAATAAGGTAGTGGGATACTTAAGCGCGGTGATATATAAAAAGAGTTCAGTGCCCGGCCTCGAGGGGCCAGGAAAAGAAAATGGGGTGGTGCCGATGCTAAGTAATGAACAGAGAAAGAGATTGCTTCAGATTGCGCGGGAATCCATATCGAGTTATGTGAAGGACGGCAGGAGAAAGGAATTCAGCGAGACCGATCCTGTCCTGAAAGAGGAATTCGGAGCGTTCGTTACTCTGCACGAACGCGGAGAGCTTCGCGGATGTATCGGGAATATGATAGGCGAAGGACCGCTTTACCGGACGGTAGCCGATATGGCTATAGAGGCTGCTGTCGGTGATCCCAGGTTTGAGAAACTTAGCGCCGGAGAAGTGGATAATATAGATATAGAGATATCGGTCTTGTCTCCGCTAAAAAGAGTCAAGGGCGCGGAGGATATAAAGATACCGGGTGATGGCGTGCTGGTGAGAAAGGGTTATTCAAGCGGCGTTTATCTACCGCAGGTGGCGGATGAAACGGGTTGGAGTAAGGAAGAGTTTCTTACCAGCCTATGTGCGCACAAGGCGGGGCTTCAGCCTGACGCATGGAAAGATCCTGCTACGGAGATGTATAAATTTACGGCCGAAGTATTCGGCGAAAAAGAGGCTTCTAAGCGCTGAGGGAGGGGGATTTAATGAAGAATAAGATAATAGCGGCTGTAGTTACGCTAATTGTGATTGTGTTCGGAATTATAATTATATTTAAGGTCGTGCCATATAAAGGCAGTGTAAAGAAAATAACTACGCAGGCGAAGGGCGAAACCAAAGCCGCGGCCGTACCGGCCAAGAAGGCTATCTCAAAAGGCAAGGGCGCGTTACTGGTAAAGATATTGGATTCTAAGGATAAGAGCATGACTCTGGGTGTAAAGGCTTTTAAGGTTGTCGATAACCGCTCCAGCGTTTATTCGGCTAACTTCATGACCAATAAGCCCCATGAGCTTTTACCGGGAAGTTACGATATCGAGATAGCGACAGTACCTCCAAAGATCTATAAGAATGTAAGGGTCGCGGAGGGGAGGGAGAATATAGAGGATCTAGGTAAGATAACCGGATCGGTAAATGTAAAATTGCTGAATGCGCAAAAAAAAGAAGTACGATATGTAGTGCGGGTGCTTTATCCAAACACTACATCTGTTCTTACGACAGGGGTGGCCAATAAGCCTGTAGAAGTGATACCGGGTACTTACGATGTAGAGATAGAGACGTTGCCCAAGACACTGAAGAAAGGCATCAAGGTGGAGGCGGCCAAAGAGTCTGCGCTTGAAATAGGTATGATAACGGGTACGCTTTTTGTGAAGGTGACCGATAACTCCGGGAAAGAACTACGCGAGATAATGAGGCTTACGAAGTCGCCGAGTAACGAATTTGTATCGTCGCCGGTTGCGAACAGGCGCCTGGAACTTGTGGCCGGAAATTATAACGTGGAGATAATGTCGAGCCCGCGGCAGATTAAAAAAGACCTCATTATAAAGCCGGGCGAAGAGACGGCAGCCGAATTTATAGTTCAGCCTGCCGTACCGGTTAAAAGATAAGGATATGAGCATAACTTGAGCAGGTTCTATATTCCGAGAGGTTCGGTCAAAGGGAAAGAGATACTGGTAAGCGGTGAAGAGGCCCATCATATCCTCGATGTCATGCGCCTTAAACAGCTTGACAAGGTGACGGCATTCGACGGAGAAGGGTCGGAATACTCCGGGTTCATCAAGAGCTTAAGCCGTAACTCCCTCATTATAGAAATAATTTCCGAGATCCATAATATAACTGAGAAAGAAAAATATCAGCTCACCCTGATACAGGCCATTCCCAAAAAAGATAAGATGGACTACATAGTGGAGAAGGCGACCGAGCTCGGGGTTTCGCGCATAATTCCTGTTATAAGCGGCCGGACTATAGTGCGATGGGATGAGGATAAGCGCAATGCCCATTCCAATAGATGGCGCGTAATTGCGAAAGAAGCGGCCAAGCAGTGCGGCCGTACCGTTATACCGCAGGTGGATGACATCGAAAAAATAAAAGATGCCTTGAGTAGCGTTGATGGCAATGGCCTAAAGCTTATAGCGGCCCTGGCAGATGATGCGTCGCAGTTAAAAGACGCGGTTAATGGATTCATGCCGGGGCAGATAGCCGTTGCGATAGGGCCGGAAGGGGATTTCACTCCGGAAGAGATAAAATTGGCCAAAGATAAAGGCTTTAAAGTGATAAGCCTCGGAAAGCGTGTCTTAAAGAGCGATACGGCAGGATTGGCCGCCATAGCCGCGCTTGATTATGAGTTCGATATATGAAGAAGAAATTTCTGATAAAGACTCTCGGGTGCAAGGTTAACCAGTATGAGTCCCAGGCCATAAGAGAAGATCTTGTAAAAGCCGGCCTGGAAGAGTGTGGGAGGCAGGAGACCCCCGATGTATTTATAGTAAATACCTGCACCGTTACCGGTGAAGCCGATAAGGAATCGCGCTATTCAATCGGGTTATTTCACAGGATGAACCCGGATGCAAAGATAATAGTCACGGGGTGCTATGCGGAAAAGAACGGTGCCGAGATAATGGCTTTATCCGGCGTGTCGCACGTCCTTAAGAACGGTGAAAAGAATAAGATATCCGCTTTATTAACCGACTCATCTGTTCTTCCGCGCCCTCTCAAGATAAGCGATTTCAAAGGCCATACTAAGGCATTTGTGAAAATACAGGATGGGTGTGAAAATTTTTGCGCTTACTGCAAAGTGCCGTTTGTAAGAGGAGGGCTGGTATCGAAAGCCGTCGGTGACATAGTAGAGGAAGTCAGGATATTATCGAGCAGGGGATTTAAAGAGATAATACTGACAGGCATATGCCTGGGATCGTGGGGAAAAGAGATTTCTCGCATAGCTGAGTCGAGCGGCTATCCAGGCGACAGTAATATAGGGCTTCCGAACGTATTACGCGCCATCGACAAAATCCCCGGAGATTTCAGGATAAGATTAAGTTCTATAGAGCCCAAATATGTCACGGATGAACTTTTAGGATTCATGGCCGGCAATAAGAGGATATGTAAACACCTGCATATCCCGCTGCAGTCCGGGGATGATTATATACTAAAGAGGATGAATAGGCCTTATAGCTCCGATGAATATAGGGGCATTATAGAAAAGGCCAAAAAGGCTATAGATGGGTTGAGTATAACCACAGACGTGTTGGTGGGCTTCCCGGGAGAAAGTGAAAAGAATTTTGAGAATACGCTCGAATTAATAAAGGATATAGGGCCTTTAAAGACCCATATATTTCCGTTTAGCCCTAGGGAAGGCACGGCCGCATATAAAATGGACGGGGTTGTCCCTAAAGAAGTCGCAAAGAAGAGGTGTGCCCGGTTAAATACGATCGCTCTCGGCGCATCGTATCTATTTCGTGAAAATTTTGTCGGAACGATGCTTGATGTGCTTGTGGAAGGCGCCAGAGATAGGTCAGGCGGAATGCTTACAGGATATTCGGGCAATTATATAAAAGTGGTATTTGACGGCCCGGATGAAATCGCCAGAAAGATAGTGCCTGTTAAAATGGAATACATTACGCTCGGGGAGACAGTGGGTATTTATGACAGTAAATCGTGAGGGTGTGAGCATAATAATAGCCGTATGGAATCAGCTTGGCTATACCAAGCTTACGGTAGAGTCCATTTTAAGGAATACGCGAGCGCCTTTCGAGATAGTGGCCGTGGATAATGCCTCTACTCAAGACGTAAAAGGATACTTTGATTCGATACGGCCAAAGGCGGACATAATATATATAAGGAATGAAAAGAATCTGGGGCCTATACGCGCCATAAATCATGGTATAAAGGCCGCCAAATACGACTATATAACCATTATCCATAATGATGTAGTTATCATGGAGGACGGATGGCTCGACAAGATAATAGGAGTGATGAAGAACGACCCGTTAATAGGAATAGCGGGCCTTGCCGGGCGGAAAGAGATATATAAGACAGGCTCCGTGAATGAAGAGTCGCTTAAACATAACCTGCAGAACGAGAACCTGAACCCTCCCATGCCGGAAGAGGTTTCAAACGTAGCGGTTATAGACGGGCTGTGCTTTGTGATGAAGAAAAGCCTTGTAGATAAGGTGGGCGGGCTTGATGAGAAATACGGCTATATGCATTGCTACGATCTTGATATCTCTCTTCAAAGTATAGAAGCTGGGTTTCGGAACGTTGTGGTCAAAGTCGAAGCCATACATATAGGTAACGGCGGCAGGACGCGTGTCACAAAAGAGTATAGAGAGCTCGTGAAAGATGACTACGGCCTCCTGAAGAAAAACTGCAGGATATTTGCCGAGAAATGGCGTAACATGCTTCCTCTCAAGGTCGAATAGATATTATTTCCCTTGACAAAAAACGCTTTATTCATAAAATACTGTAAAGTTTGCAATCAGCCCAATAAAGTAACCTTGATATATAAACGGGCAGAAAGGGCAAAATGGTTCTTAAAGATAAGGTAGCGATAATAACTGGCGGCGGCCGGGGTATAGGAAAAGAGATAGCTCTTACCTTTGCCAGGGAGGGCGCCAATATAGCGATATGCGATGTTAATGCCGAAGTGCTTAATACGGCCCAGGCGGATATAGAGAAAACCGGCAGGACTGTGCTGACGGGGGTAGTAGATGTAACAAAGCCGGATCAGGTCGATAGTTTCGTCCAAAAAACGCTTGACAAATTCGGCAAAATCGATATACTTGTAAACAATGCCGGCATTACGAGAGATACGCTTCTGGTCAGGATGTCGGAAAACGACTGGGATCTTGTTTTAAGCGTTAATCTCAAAGGTGCGTTCAATTGCACCAAGGCCGTATCCAAGATAATGATGAAGCAGCGTGACGGAAGGATCGTTAACATGGCTTCCATCATAGGGATAATGGGGAATGCCGGCCAGGCAAACTATGCGGCGTCAAAAGGCGGGTTGATAGCCCTCACAAAGACAGTTGCAAAAGAACTTGCCTCAAGAAATGTAAGGGCTAATGCCATCGCGCCCGGTTTCATACAGACCGACATGACGGCAAAGCTCTCCGAAGAAGTAAGAAGCGAGATGTTGAAACATATTCCTCTGGGGAAGCTTGGTACCGCACAGGATGTTGCAGATCTCGCATTATTTTTGGCCAGCGACGCCTCATCATATATAACCGGACAGGTTGTGCAGGTTGACGGCGGAATGGTAATGTAGTAAAGGTAATAGCAAATAAACCGCTCAAACGCGTTGTTTGGCGGCGGACTAATAAGAGGAGGTAAAGGAAAATGGATGTATCTCAGGATAAGATCAGGCAGATCATAGCTGAGCAGCTTGGTGTAAAGAAGGAAGAAGTTACTGATAGCGCAAAGTTTGTCGATGATTTAGGTGCGGATTCACTGGAT
>Ga0302251_1001860_pt1 | contig 11548 bp, 12 predicted proteins | sample AAG_RA_Gln_MG_FD_193534 | JGI IMG/M metagenome (GOLD analysis project Ga0302251, IMG submission 193534) | Enriched activated sludge microbial communities from anaerobic digester in WTTP, New Holstein, Wisconsin, United States - AAG_RA_Gln | ecosystem: Engineered > Bioreactor > Anaerobic >...
TAAAAGATGCCTGAGCGGGCATGAAACCCTGTACCAGGGCGGCAGCGATCATCAGCAACAGGGCAATTGTCATGTGCCTGTCCGAGGAGAGGCATTTGAACTTCCAGGCAGCTAAGACCATGGATAAACCAATGATAAGGTTTACGGGGAAAGCAAAAAGCGCGGTATTAATAGTCATCTTGCAGCATTAATGTTCACCTTGCGGATCGCCTTATTTGTACACAAATATAGTATCTTTGCTCCAATGGGAAAATTAAATATTGTAGTTGGAAAGAGCAAGGACGAAACTTTGACAGAAGAATTGAAAAGGTCCGGTTTACCGGTCGTGCTTTATGGCATAGGATTGATTGCAGACACTACCCGGATCTTTTTGCAGGAAAAAGGAATCCGTGTTTCATGCCGTGTTGTCGACGACAAATACCTGGACCCGGCTGCACACCATGCGGATTCCGACCATATCTTGTCCATTTCTCAGTTACAGAAGGAGTTCAGTGCCTATAACCTGCTGCTGTGCTTTTTCGGAGGATATAAGAATGACCTGCAACCATACCGCCAGCTATTTCCAGGAGCAAGGATGATAGACTTTCTCTCTTCCATATATGAAGGGGGTGCACTCCAGTCAATGGAATCATCTTATGTCCTGGCCCATAAACCGGCATTTGACAGTGTTTATGAACTGTTGGAGGACTCCCTGTCCCAGGACAGCATGGAAGCTTACATCAACGCCAAAATCAACAAAGACGCCAGTTACCTTTTTCCCTTTGTCCGAAGACCACAGTATTTTTCTGAAATCGACCAGGTGCCGGCACTCAAACTACATCAAAATGAAGTCTTTGTCAATTGTGGGGCATTTACCGGAGACACCATCAAAGATTTTCTGGAAGTAACTTCCTGCCATTTCGACAAAATTTATGCCTGCGAACCGGACAGCGCCAACCTGCAAAAACTCACCCGGTTTATCCAGTCTGCCGGGATAGCGGAGCGGACAGAGATTGTTCCCAAATGTATCTCGGACAAAGCCGGAACAGTCAATTTCCTGAACCAGGGCAGCATGCTTTCCCACAAGACAGAGGCACCCGGTCCGGGCGTTGTGGCCATGCAGGCCGATACCATTGACAACATCCTGAATTCCAGGCCGGCAAGCCTGATTGTGATGGATGTGGAGGGCAACGAGCTCAAAGCCCTGGAGGGAGCCCGTAAAACCATCCTGGCGCATCAACCCCTGCTGGCCCTGGCCGCTTACCATAAAAAAGATGACCTCCCGGTTCTCACCTCTTTCCTTAAAAACCTGCTCCCCGCATACCGTTTCTACTTCAGGGTGCATAAACCCATGGCCATTGATGCCGTGCTCTATGCCAGCACAAGGAATGAACCGGTTCCCGCATAAAAAAACCGGCCCAAAGCCGGTTTGTTTGAGGTACCCAGCGGAATCGAACCGCTGTACTCGGTTTTGCAGACCGATGCCTAACCACTCGGCCAGGGTACCATTTACAAAAGGATTGCAAAGTTAGTAATTATTTTTAAAAAGACCTGTGAGTTCTTCCAGATACTGCCTGTCCATCTGGTCAAAAGTGTTGATTTTTTCTGAATCAATGTCCAGAACCGCCCTAACGTTTCTTTCCCTGTCAAATACAGGCACCACTATCTCAGAACGGGAACGCGAACTGCAGGCTATATGTCCTGGAAATTTTTCCACATCGGGGACTATGATTGTCTTACGCTGTTGCCAGCAGGTGCCGCATACACCCCGTCCAAAGGGAATTCGGGTGCAGGCTGCAGGTCCCTGGAAAGGGCCCAGTATCAATTCCTTAGCTTTGCTGTCCACCCGGTAGAACCCTACCCACCAGAAGTTGAACTTTTCTTTGATCAGGGCGCTTACGTTGGCCATATTGGCTACATGATCAGACTCATCCCGGAGCAACGAATCGGCAGAAACCAGGATTTCTTCGTACATCCGCTGTCGGGGCGTTTTCTTTTCATTGCTGTGTGCAATAAGCTTATTGTAAATACAATAGCATACGTAAGCATCAGTTGCAGCATAGATGGCCTGGGCGTTGGACAGGGGGTAGGCTTCCCAATTGGTAATTTGCTGGGATTTGCTGATACGTTTTCCCAGGATGATGGCAGACATTTTCTTGACGCTCTTTTCCACTATGCCATACTCCCGGACCATATCCTGGAGGTCTGTGAAACCTGCCGGTTCAAAAGAGGCATAGCGTTGAAGCCCTGCTATGTCGTCCTTGATCGCGGCACCTGCCTTGATGATAGCAGGGTTGCTCAGAATGGCCTGGATCTCTGGCGGCAGCCCGGTTTTTTTTAGGTGGATCAGGAATGCACGGTTTCCGTCCGAGAGCTGCAACAGGGCAGGCATGTACATCCTGCCCGAAGAAAAACGTGGCCTTGTTTCTGTATCGAATCCCAGGACAGGTTGATCGGAAAGGTACTGTACAGCAAACAGAACCTGGCTTTTTGTCGTCACTGTTGTTATCTGTCCTCTGAATTCCACGTGGGGAAGCAATTCCAGGACATTGTTCTCAATTGTTGATGCAAACATTTAGCAGCGGGTATTTTGTCAGATCGGGTTTTTCAATTTCATAGACCCTCACACAGGAAGGCGTGGTACGGAAGGCAGCCAGTCGTTCTTCCCTCATGGCCCTGTATAGTTGTATTCCGGCTTCTTTCTGCGGTTCAATCAGGATCATGTCGGAATCTAAAAGATCCCTGTACACATAGCGGTCATCCTTGCGGTAATTTCTCAGGAAAGTAAGTAATTCCGGGATCAACTCACGGTGCTGCAGCAGCGGGTGAGCTCCCAGGACAATATATTTCATACGGGCCTGGTTGTTAACCGGCAGCTTGTCTGCCAGTGAGGTCATGGCAAAACGGATGGCTTTTTCTGTGGAATTTGTCTCCTTATCTTCATATGCCTGGAAAACAACCTGGGTGACATCTGCCAGGCAATCGTAGGCATTTATGGAAAAAGCGCCGTCTGTTGCAATAACACCCACCGTCAGACGTTTGTCCCTGCCAGCGTTGTTCTTGTGGACATATTCCAGTGCCTTGTCGTTGCCGGCTTGTATGACACTTACCGTTATAATCCCCAGGTTACCCATTCCAATCAGGTCTTTCAGGTCATCATAAACTTCAGGGGGTACAAGGTCACCTGCCACTACCAGCGCTTTTACAGGAGGCCTTTGGTCTTGTTGGCGGAACAACCGGACAATCTGCCTTATCATGTCTTCCCGGGAAAGGGTCTCAAAAGAAGGAAGGCAGAGAAATTCAAAATGTTCGCCGGCAAAATCCCTGATTCCATCGGAACCGGGCTTTCCGGTAATGTTGTCAAACTCATCAAGACCCAGCAGTGTCTCCACCACCTGCAGATCATCGGCTGAATTTCCGATGACCCCAATGGGAAGCATTTTCATACTTTGGGAATAGCCAAGGGGGTCTATGTAATAAGCCGAGGCGGTATCTTCCAGCATCTCCTGGATGACCGGCAACGGAGGTGCGACTTCCTGTTTGCCATCACCGCAGCTTCCGGCCAGGAGACCTGTGCCCATGAGCAACAGCAACACCATATTTCTGAAAAGATCAGTCATTCTTGTCATATGTAAATGTCCCAGCGGGACTTTCAACACTCACCCTGCGCCCCGTCCAGCCCTCAACCCTTCCAATGACCCGCGCCTCCAGGTCAAATGCTGCTGCCATGGAACACAGTGCAGGAGCGACCACAGGAGGAACATACAATTCCATCCTATGTCCCATATTGAAAACAGTGTACATTTCTTTCCAAGGAGTTCCGCCAATTTCCCGGATCCTGCTGAACAGGGCAGGTACCGGAAAGAGATTGTCTTTGATGACGTGCAGGTTGTCAATGAAATGAAGCACTTTGGTCTGTCCGCCTCCCGTGCAATGTACCATGCCATGTACCTGGTTGCGGTATTTACCCAGTATGGCTTTGATGACCGGGGCATAGGTGCGGGTAGGGGATAGCACCAGCTTGCCATAAGTCATACCTGTTTCGGGCTCGATATCAGTCAGGTCCATGGTGCCTGAATAAGTCATCTCGTCGGGTATGCCCGTATCATAACTCTCCGGGAACATGCGGGCCACTGCTTTGCTGAAAACGTCGTGACGGGCACCTGTCAATCCGTTGCTGCCCATCCCGCTGTTGTATGCATCCTCATACGTTGTCTGCCCAAAGGAAGACAGTCCCACCACAACGTCTCCTGCTGTGATACGGGCATTGTCTATCACCTGGTCACGGCGGATGCGTGCACAAACGGTACTGTCAACGATCACCGTACGGACAAGGTCACCCACATCGGCTGTTTCCCCTCCTGTGAGTTCAAGCCGTATCCCATACAACTGCATTTTGTCGCAAAAATGCCTGCTGCCCTGTATGATGGCCCTTATGACTTCCCCGGGTACCAGTCGTTTGTTCCTGCCAATAGTAGAGCTTAGGAGCAAATCGTTAGTCACCCCCGCGCAGAGCAGATCGTCCAGGTTCATGACAATGGCATCCTGTGCAATCCCTTCCCAGACGCTCAAATCGCCGGTCTTCTTCCAGTAGCAGTAGGCCAGTGACGATTTGGTGCCGGCACCGTCTGCGTGCATCAACAGGCAATGTTCCCCGTCTCCTGTCAGGATATCGGGTATGATCTTGCAAAAAGCTTTTGGATACAATCCGCGGGACAATCCTTCCAGGGCATCGTGCACTTCGCTCTTGGAAGAAGACACCCCGCGCTTGCTGTATTTTCCGGCTTCAAGGTCGTTCATGATGTGCTTGTCAAGGTTCATCGCAGGAACAGCAGTTCCCTGTATTTAGGCAGTGGCCACAATTCATCATCCACGATCATCTCAAGATGATCGGCACAATCCCGGATGCGATCCATTACGGGCAAAACGGCAGCAGCATACTCCCGGGCCCTGTCATGCAACAATTCCACATTATTGGCTTTCTTGCGCGCTTCGATCAAAAGATGAACCAGCCCCCGCATCTCGTTCACATAGCCGGCGATGATCCTTATGGCTTTCAACTGGGTAGAAACAAGTTCCTGGTACTCTTCAGGCGGGAACAAGTCACGGAGACCTTTCACATTTTCCAGCAACATGTTCTCATGACGGATGGCAGCAGGCACAAAATGGTTTATGGTCAGGTCTCCCAGCACCCGGGCTTCTATCTGCAGTTTTTTGACATACATCTGGTTCCTAACCTCGTACCTGGCTTCTAGTTCACGACGGGTCATCACGCACATTTCCTCCATCAGGGCTATGCTTTGTTCCTCCAGCAAGGCATCGTAAGAAGCCGGCACATCCGTTATCCCCCGCAATCCGCGCTCTGCTGCTTCCTTGTGCCATTCATCACTGTATCCGTTTCCTTCAAAGCGGATATCCCTTGATTCCCTGATGAATTTGCGAATGATTTTCATCAGCGCATCCTCCAGTTTTTCTCCTTTTTCTATTTCCTTGTCAACCAGGACCTTGAATGATTTCAACTGCTGAGCCACCGCGGTATTCAAAAAGAGCATGGCCGAGCCCGCATTTGCCGAAGAGCCTATGGCCCTGAATTCGAAACGGTCACCAGTAAAGGCGAAAGGTGAGGTACGGTTCCTGTCTGTATTGTCAGGGAAGATCTCGGGCACCATGCTAACCACGTCCATGCGCGTCCTTTCACTGCTCCTGCCCCGGCCCGGGCCCCCCTTGTCAATCACGTCCAGCAAATCGGCAAGGGTGCTCCCCATGAATGCGGAAAGCACCGCCGGAGGTGCCTCGGTCCCTCCAAGGCGGTATGAATTGCTGAGGGTTGCCACCGCGGACATTATCAGGAAATGGTGTTGGTGAACGGCTTTCAGGGTACAGGCAATGAAGCTCAGGAATTGCAGGTTGTCCTGGGGTGTTTTCCCAGGGGACAAAACGTTTATTCCATTGTTGGTGAACAGGCTCCAGTTGCAGTGTTTGCCGGAACCGTTTATGCCTGCGTAAGGTTTTTCATGGAATATGACTTTCAGGTTGTGCTTTTTGGCAAGTTTTCTCATGACCAGCATGATCATCTGGTTATGGTCAACGGCCAGATTTGCTTCCTCGAAGTAGGGAGCAAACTCAAACTGATTGGGAGCCACCTCGTTGTGGCGGGTTTTTATGTATACGCCCAGTTTATAGGCTTCTGTCTCGAAATCTTTCATGAAAGCCATCACCCGGGAAGGAATATTCCCGAAATAATGATCTTCCAGTTGCTGGTCCTTGGCAGCGGTGTGTCCCTGTAACGTTCTGTCGCATAGCATCAAATCAGGACGGGCACGGTACAGCGCCAGATCTACCACAAAATATTCCTGTTCCAGTCCATAGATCACATTCACGCTTTCCGTTTCGGGATCGAAATACCGGACAACAGCAGTGGCAGCCTGGTCAAGGGCACGGAGGGATTTCAGGTGCGGGGTCTTGACATCCAGGGCATCACCAGTATAGGAAACAAAGATGGTCGGAATGCAGAGCGTCTGGTCCAGGATGAAAGCAGGCGAGCCGGGATCCCATGCCGTGTATCCGCGGGCTTCAAAGGTATTGCGCAATCCGCCGCTGGGAAAACTCGATGCGTCGGGCTCCTGCTGGATGAGCGCATCACCCACGAATTGCTCAATGGCGCAACCGTTTGCATACGGACGGATGAAGGCTTCGTGCTTTTCTGCCGTTGTCTCATTCAGGGGGTGAAACCAGTGCGTGTAATGGGTGGCGCCGCGCTCCATGGCCCAGGAACGCATGCCTTCAGCCACATGCGTAGCTACGCTCCTGTCAATCTTGCACTTCTTTTCAATGGCTTTGACCACAGCTTCATACGCTTCCTCGGGAAGGTAATTTTTCATTTTTTTCAAATCAAACACATGTTGTCCGAAGAAAGAAGATACAGGTTTGTTCTCCACACAGAAACGTTCTGCCTTATGTGATGAAAATTCCAAAAGTGCTTTCTGCCTGAATGTTGACATCTTTGATAAAACAAGTGATCAGCAAAAATAGGAAAATATTATTGTCTTTTGTTTTAATAAAGACTTATCTTTGTGGATTAAATTTCAAAAATTAATTCTCACTATGTTAGGTATATCTGAATTGTCAAGAAAAATGCCGGCATCTCCCATCAGAAAGCTGGTTCCTTATGCCGAAGCGGCAAAAAAACGCGGAATCAAAGTGTATCATCTCAATATCGGCCAACCCGATATCGATTCCCCCAAAGAAGCCCTGGAGCCGATACGCAATATTGACCTCAAGCTTGTCTCTTACCCGCATTCAGCCGGTATTGAATCATACCGCAGGGGGCTTGCAAAATATTACCAGGATGTGAACATCAATCTCACATACGAACAGATCATCGTCACCATTGGCGGTTCGGAAGCCCTGCAGATCGGCCTGAAGGTATGTTGTGACCCTGGAGATGAAGTCATAGTTTTTGAACCTTTCTATACCAATTATAACACCTTTGGCCTAATGGCAGGTGTCAGATTCGTACCCGTTACGACCACCATTGAAAACGGCTTTGCCCTGCCTCCCATGTCGGAAGTTGAAAAATATATTACGCCAAGGACTAAAGCCATCCTGATAAACAGTCCCGGTAATCCCACCGGAACCCTTTACTCAAAGGAAGACATACTGCAACTGGGTGAGATTGTCAAGAAACACAACCTGTTCCTGCTTTCAGACGAAGTGTACAGGGAATTCTGTTATTCGGACGAGCCTCATTTTTCATGCATGAACATACCCGGAGCCGAGCAGAATGTTATCCTGATAGACTCTGTTTCAAAACGTTACAGCCTTTGTGGCGTACGTATCGGATGCATCGCTTCCCACAATAAGGATGTGATGAGCGCCGTATTGCGTTTTGCCCAGGCCCGCCTGTGTGCTCCCGCCCTGGGACAGATTGCCTCTGAAGGTGCCCTGGCCACCCCCCGGGAATATTTTGAAGCTGTAAAACAGGAATATATCGACAGACGCGACCTGATGATAGAACGATTGAACAAGATCCCCGGGGTGTATTCCCCCATGCCCATGGGAGCTTTCTATACGACTGCCCGCCTGCCCATAGATGACGCGGACAAATTTGCTCAATGGTTGCTGGAAAGCTTCAATTACAAAGGTCAAACCGTCATGGTGGCTCCTGCTGCCGGATTTTATGCCACCCCCGGAAAAGGCCTTGATGAAGTCCGTATTGCATACGTCCTTAAGAAGGAAGACATAGCCAATGCTATGGATTGCCTGGAAGAAGCATTGAAACAATATCCGGGACGCCGCTGAGCGGTGCAATGAAAACACTATACACCGTTTTATTGCTGGTGCTGTCCAACATATTCATGACCATTGCATGGTACGGGCACCTGAAGTTTGCATCGCTGAAGTGGTTTCAGTCGTTACCCCTGATTGCGATAATCGTGATCAGCTGGGGCATCGCTTTTGTGGAGTACTGTTTCCAGGTTCCCGCCAACCGCATAGGTTACCTGGGAAACGGAGGACCGTTATCTCTCATTCAGCTGAAAGTTATCCAGGAAGTGATCTCACTCAGTGTATTCACAATTTTTGCACTGGTAGTATTCAGAACAGAACAATTCAGATGGAATCACATCCTGGCTTTTTTTCTGCTTGTTGCTGCAGTATATCTGGTGTTTAGAGTACCCGACAACCCCGGGACATAATAAAACCGCATTGTTAAATGCGGTTAAGCGTAAGGTAAGGCATCCCTGGGGGTGCCTTATTCCTTATTCAGGTCATCAAAACTTACGTCGGTGAATTCAGAGGGTCTGGACTCTGTGACAGGGATCCTGTCTTTTATGTATGTTACGACTTCTTCCAGTCCTTCGGCAAATTTTTCGAAATCCTCCTTGTATAGGAAAATCTTATGCTTTTCGTATGAGAACCTGCCTTCCTTATCAACACGGCGTTGCTTTCTGTTATGGTCAGGTAGTAATCGTTTCCCTTGGTTGATTTTACGTCAAAAAAATACGTTCTTTTACCGGCGCGTACGGGTTTGGAAAAAACATCTTCTCCCCTGTGTTCCGTCTTGGAGGAACTATCGTAATCTTCAAAATACATAGGTGTTATTTATTTAAACAACGCAAATATAAAATATATTTACTTTAAAACTGTATATTTGCAGAGTTTCTTTTTGATTTGTAAAGATATGCTTAGCAGGCGGTTTATTCGTGTCAAAGTTTTCAAGATTCTATTCAGCAGCGTTCATTCACAAAATTTTGACCAGGCCGTCGCTGAAAAAGAACTCCTTGCCAGCTTTGAAAAAACAAGACAATTGTATTATCTGCTGCTATCCCTTCCGGTTGAACTGGCTAACTATGCACAGTCACGCATTTATATCGGATTGAATAAGTACCAGCCTACGGATGAAGAGATCAATCCCAACCTTCGGTTTGTCAACAACAAGGCCATAACCATTCTCGAAAAGGACAAGGCACTTGTAAAGGCACGTGAACACGGGCTCAACTGGGCTTTGCACAAGGGGTACATAAAGAAATTATATGAGCAATTCAGGAAGGAACCATATTTTATTGAATATATGAACGCACCACAGGAGCCCGGTTTTGCCGAAGACCTGAAATTACTGCAGGATTTTTTCAGCGATCAGCCGGAAGACGACCCGGACCTCTATACGTTGCTGGAAGACCAGAGCCTGTACTGGGCAGATGATATTGCATACGTATGCAACATCATCCTGGCACAACTGGCCGGGATGAAAGAAGGGAAGGATATGCCTGCCCACCCGTCACTGTTCAACAACCAGGAGGATAAAGATTTTGCGACAGAATTGCTGGCCCATTCCCTTGCCCATTACAAGGAATTTGTTGGATACATAGAAAAATTTGCCCAGAACTGGGATCTGGAGCGTATTGCTGCCACCGATACCATACTTATTGTCATGGGAGTGGCCGAGTCAGTTGCTTTTCCCCAGATACCCGTAAAAGTTACCCTCAACGAAATACTACAGCACAGATAATTCCAAAATGTTTGTCAACGGCATTCTCGATAAGATCATCAAACATCTGGTACAGGAGGGCATAATAGCAAAACGTGGCAGGGGACTTGTAGAAAAGTAAGCACAGCATAGAACAACAAAATTTTAAATAACATTTATCAACAATGAACACATTTGTAATTCTTCAGCAAACAGCAACATCTGGTGCTACTGGTGGCAACTGGACATTTCTCATCATGATGGCAGCCATTTTTGTGGTGATGTATTTTTTAATGATCCGCCCCCAAAAAAAACGCCAGAAAGAATTGAAAGAATATCGTGACAACCTGAAAAAAGGAGATAAAGTGATCACTGCAGGAGGCATTTATGGCACCATAGCCGAGGTGAAGGAAAATTACGTGTTACTGGAAGTGGACACCAACGTAAAGATCAGGGTGGATAAATCAACCTTGGTAAAGGATTCTTCCGATATTCAGCAAGGAAGCTGACCTGATAACGCGTCCCCAAAGTATGGTCTATGAAACGCTCCAGATGGGTATTGATCCTGTGTATAGTCGCAGCCTTCTTCCTGTGGGTGGTGTACACATTGTCCAATGAGTACACCGCTTATTTCCGTTTTCCACTGGAAGTTGAAACCAACCTGTACGGGCGCTCCAACCTGTCCCAGGCCGACAATACCGTGTTCCTCAGGGGAAAAACCAGGGGCTTTTACATAATCCACTACACTTGGAGGAAAAAGATACCTACGCTAAGGATTTTTGCAGACCAGGCCCTGATACATAAGTATCCGGACAGAAAGGATAAATTTTACCTGCTGGCAGGAGAAATCAACAACCTGGTGAACGATGCCCTTGGCACCGATTTTCAACTGGAAACCATTTTAAGTGACACAATACGGCTGGAATACAGGGAAGTCCATTACAGGAAGGTCCCGGTACATTTTGTATCGGATGTATCGTATGCTCCGCAGTATATGTCTTTTGAACCTGTGCGCATTTTTCCGGACAGCGTGCTTGTCTATGCAGAAGAACCTTACTTTGACCTTATCGGGGAAGTCAGGACCAGAAAAGTTTCTTTATCCGACCTGAACCGTACTGTAGAAGGCATAGCCCATCTTGAGACTCCTGCAAATGCAAGACTTTCGCATAATGAGATCAACTACGAAGTCATGGTTACCCGCTATGTGGAACTATCCACGGAAGTGCCGGTGACCACAAGGAATGTGCCTTACCGCACCGAATTGTTGCTCCTGCCGGAAAAGGTCATTCTGCAATACCGATGCCCTTTTGAAGATGCAGGGAATATCACTGACGAGGATTTCAGCCTGGTAGTGGATTATAATGATTTCATAGAGAAAAAGGGAGGAAAGATAACTCCGTCACTGGAAAGGGCTCCCGTTGTGATTAGCCATGTGCAACTGACACCGCAGTACGTAGACGGCATCATCCAGAATCGTTACTAATACCATGAAACAACCATGACGTAAAAGACGTCCGAGCGAATGAAAAAGAGGTAATCGTATCTTTGTTAGGAATAAAACAAAAGAACGATGGAACCTCAAATAAGTTTCAATCAAGTCGT
>Ga0302251_1001861_pt1 | contig 11535 bp, 27 predicted proteins | sample AAG_RA_Gln_MG_FD_193534 | JGI IMG/M metagenome (GOLD analysis project Ga0302251, IMG submission 193534) | Enriched activated sludge microbial communities from anaerobic digester in WTTP, New Holstein, Wisconsin, United States - AAG_RA_Gln | ecosystem: Engineered > Bioreactor > Anaerobic >...
TCAGTATACGGAGAAGGCGCAGGCGGGGGTTTGGGATAGTCACATAATTAACAGTAAATATAGTGATATGCCTAACCCTACCGGAATAGAAGTACCTCCCGTCGAACCTCCTACGGACCCACCTATAGAACCACCCGTGGAACCTCCGGTAGTTCCACCCATTGATACCCTAACTGAACTTGCGCTCCAAGTAGCGGAGTTACAGGCTTGGCGTGTGAGTACAGAAGCGGCGTTAACAAAGTTTAGATACTTCCAACAACGTGATAACAACACGTTTGCCATGTTTCTTAGTGCGTTGAAGAATCGGGAGGAACCAATAGAATGATTCCTGCACAGCACAAAGAACGTCTGAAAGGGTGTGACCCTAAACTAATATGGCGTGTAGGTGCACTCATTAATGAGATGGAGTACAAAGGACATGGTATGTTTGTCCTTCCAGATGGAGGGTTGCGTACTACTCGCAGACAGCAAGCACTATACGCTAAGGGACGCACGAAGCCGGGGAGAGTAGTAACTAACTGTGATGGTATCATCCGCAAATCGTACCACCAGACAGGAAAGGCCGCCGATTGTGCGTTTAGAGTACCAAGGGGGGGCGACCCGTTTGACCCTAAGCATCCTTGGCAACTCTATGGAGAACTGGCAAAGAAGTGGGGATTAAGGTGGGGTGGGAACTTTAAGAAGTATGACGGACCCCACGTTCAATTGGAGGGGAAATGAACATCGGCAAGTTACTTTGGTCTATCTTCAAGGGTACTCTGAAGAACGTGGTCCTATCCACACTGAACGATATCCAAGGGGTGTTGTCCAATGCTGACCCGCTTAGTATAAAGCATGCTAAGGATTGGGTATGCTTGGAGATACAGAAGAAGCGTCGTGTTCCCTGCGAGATACGTAGACTAGCCTGTCAGTACATTAACCTAGTATCTGCCAAGGATTTGGAGGGTTGGGTATCAGCAGTCAAAGCGTTAGTGTATAGATGGTAAAAGAAAAGGGGGAGAAGCGTAATGCTTCTCCCCCTTACTCTACCTCACGGCATCATGCAAGACCATGCCGCAACATCACTAGACTCTGCCCCTGCTAAACCTCCATTACCTTGCAAAGCCACTACAAAACCCGACAAAACAATGCCATAACGAGACCAGACCTCAACAGTGCATACCCTACGGTGCTGTTACCGAACTTCGCTTTACAATACAACGCCATAACCAAGCGGGGTTCATACCCTGCGAAGCCCTAACTAAACCTGACCATACCGTCACAACACTTTACGATGCCATCACGCGACTGTACTTCGCTCTTCCATTACCTTGCGTCACGTTGCTATCACGCTACGGTTCCAAACCACACCATAACGTAGCGGGGCTATACCACAACTCTACGGAACCGCACCCTACCTTACCGTCACAGCACGAAACGCCACTTCACTATGCTAAAGCAATACAATGCATTCCAGACTCCACGACACTAACACAAGGCTATACCATACCTTACCATGCCTTGGCGACTCACAACAGAGCAATCACTTTCAATACGTCACCCGTCTAAACAGAACCAAGCCCTACCGCTACTGTACCGAACATATTCCCACGCTAACTTTACTTTGCCCATGTTATGAGCGCACCCATAAGTTAAGAGTGCGCTCATACACGGTCGTTGCCGCCTACCCCTCGCCGTCAATGTTCGTGTGCTCTATGTGCTCGTGCCACTGCTCTCCGCAATTCTTGCACACGGTAAAAGGCTTCGGTTTCGCCCCTTGTGCCGTCGCGTTTGCAAAGGAAACAACCCGCGATTTAATCACGGCTTCCGTATCGTCCTGTTTCGCTTCCAACGCCGTGAGACGCTCGGAACAATAGTCGAATTCACCATCCCGCAATCGTTGTTCCAAGTCGTTCTGTTCTTGACAGAGACTGTTCATTCGTGCGTGTGTTAATCTGTCAGCAGTCTCCAAATTTACAATCCGTTGGCCGTAATCCACTTGGTAACTGTTCGCGTTTTCTACCGCTGACAGAAAGCGTGCAAGAGTGAGTTCGACATCCCGCACCCGTCGCTCCAGATTGGCGACCGTATCTTCCAGTTCCATCTCATCGTCCGGTGGGTTAGGGTCTGGTTCCCTAAACTCTGGTACCTCATATCGTTCGTTCATCTTACCCTCCCTTCATATCTCGTATGGTCCAGTGGGCCACACGTTGAACTTGTATACGTGTCCCGTGTTTGGCAAGTATAACGGCAATTCAGGATACCCTGCCCAATGTGTCACTACCAACTTGTAGGAATCCTTGTACTTGACGGGCCAACGCTTAATGAACCATTCTGGCGCATGGTCACGCTTAAGATGTTGCCACCAGTCCTTAGGAAATATGAACTCAACAAGGTGTTCTTCTTCCCCTACCTTCTCACACCAAAGAGCGGCTACTATCTTCGCCCTCATGATACCTTCGATATCCTGTTGGACATCAAGCCTGTTGATGACCATACCTACAGGCCAAGCTCGTGCTGTACCAAACTCCTTCTTGTGTAGTTCTATGTCCTTGAATAGCATGTTACTCATGCTACTTCCTCCAACGTCTCAAAGGTATAGTCGAATGTTCCGTAACTTCCGCTACTACGCCATTGTCCTAGCCCGATATACTTACCGAAATCTAATAGTTCCTTAATGTGCTCTGCCTTGATGACACACTTCGGTAGCAGTAGCAAATGTAACTCAAACTCAAACCAAGTTCCAGCGGGTAACTGTTCCGACCTAGCCAACGATACCCTTGGCCCCTGTGCTGTCATAGCGCGTAATGGACGTGAGCATATCTCAAAGTCACCGTTATGCGGAATGTTTAACTGGATATAGCGTTGTGGTATATGGACGAACTTACCTATCTGGTCACGGTAGGTAGCGAATCCGTGCATCTTGTTCTGTATGTTAGCAGACTCTTTCAGAAAGCCCTTGACCTGATAGTTCATAATCATAGGCTCACCGTCCAGCCGTGGAAAGACCGTGGTAGCCTTGTCTACGGCATCGGTGGGTGTATCTATGTGAGGCATCAGTTCTTCCGGTATCTCAACAGAGTAGCCTTCCGGTAACTCACCGTTATACTTCCCTGCCTCTTTCGTTAGTGCCTCTTGTGCCTTCTTTGCTACGAACTCTGCCGCAATATCGGTAGTCGGTTGACTACCAAGGACAGGCTCAGTAAACGTAATCTTCACCTTGTATCGGTTAATCTGCAATTAGTTACTCCTTTCTGTGTACTCTTCAATAAGTTTTTCCTTTATCCTCTTTTTAGATTCTTGTTTTTCCCATGCTTTACCGAACGGAACTGTAAGTAATCGTCCATACCATACCTCTTCTCCTTGCTTTGAAAAGGGCCAAGCCTCTGCTATGGGTGTGTAACGTCCGTCAAGCACCTTCTCAAGAAGGTAACTTTCCTTACCCTTTCTCTTAGTCCAGACGTACTTCATACATCTCCTTTCTTATACTTCCCTACATTTAGGACATAGTATCTGTTCGTTACTCGCATGAGAACGTTTGGATATATCCCATCCAAGTCCCCACGCAAACTCAATACATCCCAAGCGTGAGCCTTGCGGTTCTGGTGTCACTCCCTTGCAGGAGTCGCATTGAGCGTACCAACATGATATTCGCCTATACTTACTCGAATACAGGCCGTAGTTTAGGAATGGCATTATATAGTTATACCCTTTCTGTACGGTCCAAGTAGTCCAGCAATACGTATGTCTCAAACTTATCCAACTGGTTGAGCATATCGAACGTCACGTCTATCACCGCTTGAGATGGCTTGTCCTTGCTGTTGTTCATCTTGTACTTGATGTACTCCGCAAAGAACTCGTTGTTGTGGAGTAAGGTTAACTCGCTTATGTTATAGTACCTTTGTAGCAGTTCCAGCGTGTCCTTATCGAACTGGTCTAGTACACTACGCTCATAGACTTCCATGATGTCGTAGTATCGCATCAAGTCACGCGCAGATATGTTACAGTACGTCATTCCTGCCAGTCTCATACCTACCCGCTTGTTCATCCAATCGTATAGGATTTTGTTCATATAGTACGTTGCCCTCTTAGGCATTCTAGGTTGTGTCATTCTGGTTCTCCTTTTTCCACTAGGATGTCTACGTGTGGGTCTATCTTGTTGCACAACGCGGGACGTATAACGTACGTTACCTTGTTATCGTCCAGTAACACACCCGCTTTTACCAAGCCGTCTATGTGGGACTTGAGTGAAGCGAGTAGGTTGTCGGCATCGTGTCTACGCCTGTCCTTGTAGAATCCTCTGATAGTAATGGTTGCGTACTCCCAACGTGGTGGCTTGTTGCCTACCTCATGCTTGGCTAGGAAGAACACCGTGTTCTTGGCTTCCTTCTTAGCCTTGCTCTTGGTAAGGTAATGGCATGGCGTGTTGGGGTTAAGGCACTTCTTTGGTATGTCACATACGATATGGATACTGTCAGTCATTCGTTTCCTCCATTGATAGAAGAAACTCCGCTTGCCTTGCTATCTCTCTCTTCCTTTCTTCCGTATCTGTCGTGTTCATACCGATATCCGTTACCATAGTTATCGTTTGACCACTAGGCATGGGCTTCACCACCTTGTTTATCACCTCTTGTATCCTCCTTTTTGCTTCTGCCATTGCTTCTCTATCTTCCTCTGGTGTGTATTCAGCGGGTGGCAAGGCGAACTGTTCATACTCTGGTCTGCTATCTGGGCCGTAACGTATATCCTCTACGGCATTGATGATATCGTATGGCGTGGGCCAGAACTTACTTTTCTTGAGACAGGCAAAGATAGCCTTTGTAAGTTCCGTTATCGTACAGTCCTCTATGGAGTTGTTCAGAACAGCAAAGAGGAACTCTGCTGATTGAACGTCCATATCGGTACGTCCGATAGACTTGGCCATACGATTCATCAGTGAATGGAATGCATCGAAGTCTTGACTAGTCATCATCTACCCTCCGACAGTGCCTGTTTCAGTGGGTCGTATGAGTTAGATGGACTAACGAACTCGTCCTTCCAGCGTCCATTTATCAGGTAGTTAGATAGACTGCAAATGTACTGTGGGTTAGTCCACACAGGGTCACGTTTGATATGTTCCACTACAGAGGCAAGAAGTTCTTCGATAGGTGGTAGTTTCTTATCCTTCCGTAGTTCATAGTATGCTCTTAATGCGGCATCCCTGCTTGTCTTCTTAGGATACGCTTCCCACAACCTATCGAAGTCAGTGACCAGTTGACTTCCCTTTGTGGGTACGTTGGTTTGTTGGTATGTAGGTCTGTTGGTATGTAGGTCTGTAGGTACGTCGGTCTGTGGGTTTGTAGGTTCGTAACATGCAACGGCAACTTGCAAGTTGGTTTCGGGCAACTTGCAAGTAACTCTGCGCGGTTCGGCGGTCGGCGCGACCCGCGATTTTCGTCCTCCTTCTGACTGTCTAGCGTGTTTGCTTACTGCTTTGTCGAAGATGTCCGATATGAACTCACACGTTAGGTTGTCTCCGTCGGTAACGAACGGTAGCGTTTCGTCCCCTACAAGATTCTCGCGCAACGCTATCCAAGCCTTCTCTGTCAAGCCAAGTATACGTGCGATAACCTTGTTGTTGTCTTTCAGGGACGGAGTACCGGTACGTTCACCTTGATGCCACATAGCCTCCGTGAGACGTATGAATGCACCATACTCAGTACATGTCATACGCCTCGATACAGACTCCCAATCACTGAACCAATGATGGTAGTAAGGTAGTTTCAATCATCCTCCCCTTCTTCATCGGGTTGCTTTAACAGACTTATTGCCATGTCTAAAGCATCATTACCCCAATCCTTCTTGTCGGTAGTAGACAACAGTTCATGAACCACAGTGAGCAGAATGCCAGCCATAGATTTTCTACGTTGGTTGACTGATTCATTCTTCATAGTTCATTCTTCTGCAAACGGGTCGCCAATATCTTCCGCTGAGTATGTACGAATGGAATAGATGTTAGCGTAGGTCTTACCCTTGTACTCTTTGTGGTAGACACTGACAAGGAATGTCATACCGACAAGGGTATCGAAGTCGAAGTCCGGTTTATCACACATGTCCAGTACCCATAGGTTGTTCTCGTCGTACATCTTGGCGAACGACCGTGCCGATGGGTAACACTTGCAGAACAGACGGTAAGGGTTCCCATCATCCCGCATCGTCTCCGTGGTATCGAACTTAAACAACCACATCGGCCTATCCTTGGAATCTCTAGAGTCCTCTATGGATATCAACTCACATACGTAATCGCCCTCTGGACAGATGTCCTGATAAGGTGATGCTTGTTCACTGTATCTAGGCATTCTTCTTCCGTTCCTCTCCCTTACGCCAGAGTTCAGACCCAATTTCCTTTGCTTGCCCTAAAGTAATTCCATCATGTGGCGCACCATAGCGTTCCATACAGATAGCATCAAGTTCCTCGATAGTCATCTGTGCAAACGTTATCGTGTCTTTAAGTTTCTGTATGGTACTAGCCTTGATTGGTTTATCGTTAAGGTTGGGGCTTGTAGGCTTGGTAATCGGGGGTTCTACTATCTCTCCTGTATCCTTGTTGACCGTAGGCTTCGGTGTTACGGGTGAATCTACAATACGTTCACCTTCATCGAACTCCGGTGCGAATTGAGTACCGTAACCAAGGATACCCAATGCTCGGCCTATACTACCTGTCTCTGCCTTCTCTACGAAGTCAAAGAACCCTGCTCTAGTCTCCGACTTGCTACCTTCCGCAATCACACGTCCTTCATCGTTGGTAATGGTAGCGTGGAAGATGGCTACACCACGCTCACTATCGTAGTGTTCCAGCGATGTCTGGATACCCCATGTAGGATGCTCCTCACGGAACCATATCAGGCGGTGCATTACCTGAAGGTAATCTTTCCCCTTCAACTTGATGAGATACTCATTCGGATTAAACTTAGACAATCTAATTCTCCTTTCTTACTAACAGTTGTACCAGTTCAGCAAGCGACCATATCAATGCCATTACTAAGGCTCCTAACATAAAGTCATGACTCATGGTTCTCCACCTTCCTCAAACTGCCACAAACCACGTACTACCCTATCCCAATCTTCGTTATCGTACACTACGTACTCTTCCCCTGCATCTTCCAGTTCAAGCCCCTCTATGATATCAGAAGGACAGTCACGGTCAATGTCTACATCGGGGTATCCGTTCTTACACAGGTATTCGTGTAGTTTATCGTCGGATAGACTACCCCCATACTTGAGCCTGAAGAACGTATCGCCCGATAGTGGGTCATTCCAAGGTGGTGTCATGGTGTCCTCAAGTCTCTTATCTCAACGTAATCCAGTACGTTGGGCCAACGCTTGATGATATCCCTGATGATACGGGAACGATAAGAGTTGGGAATCTTAAACTGTTCCTTCTCTCCCTTCTTCACGATACCGTACCATCGGATACGTTCTGCTATCAGAGATATCCCAAACTTCTCCTTCCGCACTACCATCTGTAGTACGTACTGTTCGAAGAGTTTGTAGACTTCTGGATGGTCTTTACGCCAGTTCTCGTAGCGTTCTTGGATAGTTCTCTTAGCCATGTGTACTCCTTTCAATCCTTCTGTGAGGGTTGGTGGGAGAGGCAAGGACAGGAATGTTACATCTACCCCTGCCTCTCGACCACTGGTAGGAGGAAGAAAGGACAAGACCCCCTACCAATCCAATCATAGCACTATGTCAACACGTTGACAAGGTACTTATTTGAGGGAAGCACAGACGTTCAAAGCCTTGTGCATGAGGGTGTTACCACGACCAAACATCACGTCGTTGACTCTAGCATCGTCGTGTGAGAAGTACTTGTTACGGACAATCTTCTCATGGTTAACGTACTCTGTAACCGCATTGAACAAGCCGTAGGCTGTACCGTTGCTACCAGTATCAGTACCACGTCCTTTCTCGTACAGGTCAAGTACCTTGTTATGAACGTTCTTGGTACGTTCCGGTAGTTCACTATAGACTGCTACAGGCTCAAGCGGAGGAAACAGTTTCATAAGCACGTTCTCAATGTCCGACTTGGTAGGCTCTACTGTGACCATGTAGCCTAATACCTCTTCCATCTTGGTGTGCATCTCTGTAGACAGGCCAAGGATAGTCTGTGCTTGGGTTACATACGACATCACGTTGTTGTTGGTCGTATGCTTCATACGGAAGATATTATCTCCCGCCCTCCGCATAATAGCGGGGAACTGGTTAGCACAGAACAACCTAATGCCGTTCCACATCATCGTAAGCCTACCAGACCCATCGTGAAAGTTAGCCAAGACGATATGCTCTTGGATAACATCACCTTTCACCACTTCGATGAAGTCAGGTAACGTACAAGAGTACATCGTCTTCCTTCCGTTGAAGATGGTAAGTGCCTTATCATACTTGGCTCCACCAGGGTCAGCAGTAACCATGTCGAAGAAGTGTAGTGCTTCTTCGTTCTGCACTACCCTGTAGTTATTGCCTACTACGGCAAGAGGGAATCCGTTATCCTCACGTACAAGCAACTGCTTATCGTGAAGTATGTGTCCTTCCGATGACCTAACCGTTTCCTTCTTCAGTTTCCAGTCCAGTCCACAATCGGTCAGTACCTCATTCGCAGTCATAAGTTTCGTTTCAGGCATTATCAGTCTCCTTTCTTACACCAAAGGCCTTTTCGTTTGCATAGTCAAAGGCTTCTTCTTTCGTTTTGAACGGTACGCCATCTTCGTCTAGCACATAAGCCCACCACCTATCAATCTCAAACCATACTGATGCTGTATACTTACCGTTTACTATCGGAGCGGCATGGAAGCATGTCCTAGTTTCGCTTTTAACGTGCTTACAATGTGACCACGTATCCCAATCAGGCTCAGGCATCTTCCTTTCCTTTACACATCCACCGTAGTCTCCACCGTACACATTCAAGCATACCCTTTGCCCTAGAATAATCTAACTCTGCCTTGCCCTTGCTACACATACGCTTGAAAGACTCACTATCGTTCTTTATGGCTATCTGGACAGCACAGTCCCTAGCCTTCTCTGTGCTATAGACGGGCTTACCGTCCTCTTTCACCTCATTGGATACACTAAGGTACTTCTCGGCTTCATCTAACTTCTGATACCATACCTCAGCATCATAAACAGCCCTAGTTCTTTGTTCCTCTTCCAAGGCATCCTGTAGTTCGTCTATCACTTTTCCAAATGTTTCAGCGTCCATTCCATACATCCTTTCTTTGACAGTGGAAGAATGTTGTTAATCATATCTTCCGTCCATTCCAATTCTGCCTGTTCCCTAACATACTCTTCCTCAGCAAACCTATTAAGCATCCAGTTAAGGTTATCTTCCCTTTTCGCCTTATCCATCATCTCTTGGCTATACTTTTTAGCATTATCCTTAGTCTCTTTCTGTGTAAAGAATGTCTTGTGAGAGACAGGTAATCCGGTATTAACGTCTACTGCTAAATACTTGTTTTTTGTTCTATAGTCCCGTACTATAGCGGCCATTCGTTGAGTAGCAGGAACCATAAACAACTTGCATTCAGCATGATACCATGCGGGCCAGTATCCTGAACTATTCATCCTTCTTACCCATACTGTATTCATTCTATTGTCCTTTACTTTACGATAGATACTCTGGTAATGTGATTGACTTCTACCCAATCCCTCTGATTCCATTTCTCCAATGGGCTATGAGAGTAATCACAGTTACGAAACGAGTATATCCAGCCTACTTGCTCTGTCTTACCATCTCTGGTTTCACAGAATACTGGACGCTTCTTATGACTTCCGTATCGTTCCTTAATCCAATCCAAGCATTCATCATACGTAGTAAACTCATGCTGATGTGAGTCAAAGATACGATACTCATCACTAAACAAGGGAGCACCAGTCTCTGTAATCGTAATCTCATACCTTTCTGTAAGCATATAGCCCTTTCTATGCGTGGTTAGTATGCGCATCCCACTGTACGATTAGTCTCCGATGTTCAGTACGGGAATATTAACTCGTACTTCATCTGTTACGTCAGAACACCATTCCATAGTATGGTCACCACATTTCTCACATAATGTGATAATAGCCGCATATGCCTCCTTGGATATGTAGCAATCAGAAGGCTTCCAACCATGCTTAACACGCTCAATAAGATGTGCAACCTGTGCCTTAAACTCAGTTACATTTAACTCCCTTATACTAGTATCAAACGGGATAACAATCGTACCCTCATTAATCTCCGGTAGAGTACCAACATCATTTCTTACAGTAACCTCACTGATACCCTTCGTAATTATCAGTACGAAGCGTTCAGATTCTGGTGTTCTAAAGATATATCTACTCATTGTGTTCCTCTCTTTACTGCATAACCAGTAATGCCGTTTGTGTACTCTCCCGTAGGAGATAGGTCTGGTGCTACATACATCCACTCATGTTCTGATATATTTACTATTAAATGAGTATCAGAGTTATCGTCGTAGTCTATATCGTCCGTACCAAGTAGTCTCTTAGCACCACGAAGACCTTGTTGGATATAGTTCTCTCCCATTTCATACCAATAAGGTTGACATGCCAAGTTAATACCATGTCTAACCTTGCCTTCATAGACCCTCAATCGCTTACATAGTCTAATCGGGTCTTTTTCCTTAGCGTTTGGGAACAAGGCTAGTAACTTTTTACCATGCTCTTCAATCGCTTCATACATAGCAATCTTCTGTTTAGCGTTCACTTGTATAGTCCTTCCTTTAGACAATCTTCGTATATCTTATCGGCCTCTTCCAGTACTAGCCTACAGGCCAATACTCCATCCAATTTAGAGGCTACCCAATAGTGGCTAACGTACTGAAACAAGCCTATCGGGTTCCTACCGAAGATAGGCCCATACTTCAGTACCTTACCGTTGTCGAACAGATGGTCGTAGGTCATCATAACAGACTTGATAGTAGGTTCTGGCATTAGAATTCCTTTCCATAGGCTTGCCACCAAACCTTATTTAGGCCATCGGTCACACCAGACTCATATGTTTTCCACAAAGCATCAGAGTCTTCGTCACCGTTGAGTTCTTTAGCATAAACATCACTAGCCCAGTCTAAACAAATCTCTAGGTAAGCATCATACCCACGTTCTGTAGGCTTGAAACCGTCTACATTCTCACGACCTATATCTAGGCCGTGATGTTTACCCAACTCATAGGCTTCATCTCTAGTCATTGGATTACTCCATTAGGGAATGCTGTATGTATAAGTACAAACAGTACGTACCAAACAGCAAGAAAGACTACGGTCAAAAGGATATCCACCAAGCATTCTTTCATATCATCTTTCATTACGGATTCCTTTCCTAGCAGTCTCGTATGGTAGCGTTGCTATCTCTTGACCATCTTTCAGGCTAGGAGGATTCTGTTTCCTAACCTGACCTATAAACATACCCTTATCATTGAAGATAAAGTAGGTATGCTTCACATGCTTAACGTGTCGCATTAGATTTCCTTTCCTTTGCAAAGTAGTGAGTTACAAAGTAATACGCATCGGTTTTGTTAAAGAACGG
>Ga0302251_1001864_pt1 | contig 11526 bp, 14 predicted proteins | sample AAG_RA_Gln_MG_FD_193534 | JGI IMG/M metagenome (GOLD analysis project Ga0302251, IMG submission 193534) | Enriched activated sludge microbial communities from anaerobic digester in WTTP, New Holstein, Wisconsin, United States - AAG_RA_Gln | ecosystem: Engineered > Bioreactor > Anaerobic >...
TGTATCATCCTGCGCTCATCTTCCTCAAGTGCCCCGACGGCGCTGCCTTCAGCCACTATCTGCTCTATCTCCTCCCTTGAGACAAGCGAGCTGTACGAAACGAGGTCCATGCCTACAAGCCTGCCGAGGCATTTAAGCGTCACAAGCAAAAGCCATGTCAGCGGCGATATTATAAAACTGAAGAGACGCAGAAGAGGAAGCCCGAGAAGCAATATACTCTCTCTCTTGACTATCGCAACGTTTTTGGGAAGGATCTCGCAAAAGACGATGATCAGAACGCTCATGATCACGACGGCAAGTACCGGGCCGAGTGATCCGAAGATCTTTATAGTTACTGATGTCGCTACGGCGCTTGCCGCTATATTGACAAGGTTATTGCCTATGAGTGTAACGTTGATAGCCTTGGCTGTGTTGTTAGCAAGCCATAAAAAGGCTTTTTTGCGATAAGGATACTCTTCTGACAGTGCGCGTAATTTCCCTTTTCCTGTCGCTGTTATCGAAGTCTCTGTCGCGCTGAAGTATATAGACAGGACCAGCATAACGGCCAACAGGAAAATACTACCGGATATGTCGGAACTCACCAACAATCATCCTCCTTGATTTTAGGACGCCGAATTTGCTATGACGCCCGAACAAGCGTAGCATAACATAAATTTGGAAGTTATGCACACAAAGACAGAACATCGCGCGGGCATTTCACATGCGCCGCGCGTTAAGAAGCACGTGTACTCTTTGCGCGCTGAAGCAAAACGCCTAATTCCTCTTCGCTGCCTCGGGGAATACCTGAAGTACCCTTTCAAGCATGCCGTTCAGCTGCGCTATCGCCATACCGTAATTGGTTATGGGCACCCCCTCGGCTTCTGCCTTGATGAGTCTCGACATGAGCTGTTTTCGTGTGAACATGCAGCCGCCGCAGTGAAGTATGAGAGCGTAGTCCCTGATGTTTGCCGGAAAGTCTATCCCGGTTGCGATATCTACCGTCAGACCGCTGCCCACCTTCTGCCGCAGCCACCTTGGGAGCTTCTCTCTCCCTATGTCCTCGTTCAGCGGCGCGTGTGTGCATGCTTCGGCTATCAGCACCTTGTCGCTCTCCTTGAGCGTCTCTATCGCGCGCGCGCCTCTTGCGAACGTGGCCAGGTCTCCCTTGCTTCGAGCCATTACGATAGAGAAAGAGGTGAGCGGAACCGACGCCGGCAGGAGAGCGTTCACTAAGTCAAACACCTGCGAGTCTGTTATAACTAAATCCGGAGGCTCTTTAAGCGACTCAAGGAGGCGCTTGAACCGGTCGGCTGTCGAGGTTAGCGCAAGACCGCCGTTGTCCAGTATGTCGCGGATCACTTGCACCTGAGGCAGTATAAGCCTCCCCTTCGGGGCCTGTATGTCCTGGGGCGCGACCAGCGCAACGGCCGCCCCGGGATTGAAGAGATCTCCTACGAGAGTCGGGCTCTCAAAGTCGGACGGGGCGTTGTCCACTATGGCCGAGAGCAGTTCCGCGCGACATGTCTTTTTTAACGCGGATACGGCAACAAACGGGATGGCAAGCTCGTCCGACAAACGGCAGCGAAGTGACTCGACCTCGTCCGGCGCTATTCTGTCGATCTGATTTAACACCCCCACGACCGGTATCTTTCTTTCCTTAAGCTCGGCTAGCCACTTCTTTTCGCGCTCCACTCCGTCAAAAGCGGCGTCAATAGCCGATATGACGAGCAGAGCCAGGTCCGTCCTGTCCATCATCTCTTTGGTTTTCATGACACGCAGCTCACCAAGGTCACCGGTGTCGTCCAATCCTGCCGTGTCTATGACCGCTACGGGGCCTATGGGGAGAAGCTCCATGCTTTTTATGACGGGATCCGTCGTAGTCCCCGCGTGTTCTGAGACAAGCGCCGTGTTCTGCCCTGTCACCAGGTTTATGAGGCTTGACTTGCCTGCGTTGCGTCTTCCGTAAAATCCTATGTGAAGCCTGTTCGCGCGAGGTGTTTCCTGCATGGTGCCCTCCTTAAGCAATTGTATTTGCGCTTTTTTTAAGGCGCGTCTATTTTTTCGACACCGCGGCCTTGACGGTCACGCTGTCTATCTTGCCTAGCTGTCCTGTTAGCGCGCTTATCTCGTCCAGCGTGCCGTCCAATACGACGCATATTATGCTGACGCCGCGCTCCCTGTATGGTACGCCAAGCCGCCCGACTATGAGAGATCCGAATTTATGCAGAACCTCGTTTACTTTGAGGGCCGATTCGGGGTCCTCGACTATTATCGCCGCAACGCCTATCTTCTTCTCTTCCATCTTGATATGCGCCTCCGTTATGATTTTAAATGCCCCGGCATTTCGCTTCCGCAAAAAAAATATTTTAAGACTTCATTCCAAGAGATATTATTGTAGTGAAAGCTTTTTCAGGCGTCATGTCCATATATTCCACGGATTCCTCCGGGAAAAAGAAGACCAGTCCGGTAGTCGGATTGGGCGACGTAGGGACGAATATGGTCACAAGAACGCTGCCGTCGCCAATAGTTTCTTTTTTTGTGACGAACCCTATTACGTATCCCGCCCCGCACGGCACCTTGGCTGTCCCAAGGTAGCCCCGATCACCGCTTCCTGACGTGAAGGCCTGAACCATATCGCGTATAGTAGTATACCAGCCTCCTGCCACCGGTATTTTTGATATACCCTGCTCTATTATGTTAAGTATCCACTTTTCGCGGCGCCGGAGCTTTCTTCCCGTGTATATGAGCGTGACGACAATCAGTATAAATATCTCGATGGTGAGACGCAAAGACTTTGTGAGCCCGAAGATCATTCCGCCGAGCGCTTCAACAAGCAGCGTTATGTAGTAAAAGACGAAAATCAGGACCGCAAGCGGAACCAGAGCTATACATCCCAGGAAGAAATCCCTGGCGAGCCTTCCAGCCAACGAATGTGGTCTGCTCTTGGCTGTTTCGGCGCCATTACGGTTATTTTTTTGATCCATCTCCGACACCTCGCAACTTGTCAATTTCCATGTAAATGGGTATGCTTAATAAGTCGCATATCTGCCATGGGGGAATGTCTTGTGCTTTATAAGCTGACATTATTCATCGTCACGATATATTTTAACCTCTACCACCGTTTAACGGTAACAGGAAAAGAGAAGATCCCCAAAGACAGGGCTGTGATCGTAGCGTCAAACCACGCAAGCTACCTTGATCCACCTGCTGTCGGTTACGCGTTTCACCCGGGACGTCTTAAATTTGTGGCGTGGGAAAAGCTCTTCCGCGTTCCGATATTCGGCGCTTACCTGCGCGCCATGGGTTCCGTGCCTGTTTCCCAGGACAACAAAAACAGCTCGGCGGCGCTGCTTAAGCATGTTATAGGTTTCCTGGAGCAGGGCGAGAGCGTTTTTATATGCCCGGAAGGTCACCGTACGGAGGACGGGACACTGCAGCCGCTTGAGGGCGGCGTGGCGATAATGTCCCTGAAGACAGGTGCTCCGGTTGTGCCGACGTGGGTCGGAGGCACATTCAGGGCGCTTGCGCCGCATATGAAGTTTCCGCGTCCGCGCAAAATCTACGTGGTGTTCGGGGATCCTATATACCCTTCCGAGATCCCGCAGGATTTGAGCGAGAAGGAAAAAAGAAAATATATCCTGGACAGGATAGAGTCTTTCTATAAAGAGATGGACGCCAAGGACAGGGCCCAATACGGCTCAAAACGCTTATTCAAGCTGAAATCGCGTAAGACGGACTCTTCCTTGACTGACGCGAATCGAGGGAAACAGAGTTAAACGCGTATGGTTGCGCGTTTTTTTACCATGGGCAAGCATCATCTGGCCAATAGCCAATAAATTATCAAGGGAGGTTTTTCTTAAGATGGAACAGATTCGTACGCTCGGCGCGCTGGTCGATTACGCGAAACAGGTCGGCCCCAAAAAAATCAGCGTGGCATGCGCTGAAGACGATGAGGTGATGGAAGCGGTTGAAAACGCGCGCAAGGCCGGGATAGCAGAGGCTTTTCTCGTCGGCAACCCCGATAAGATCAGCGCTGTCGCCGGCAAGCTCGGCATAGACACCGCAAACTATGAAGTGATAGAGGAAAGAGGCGGCGAGGCCGCGGCCGCGCTTAAGGCTGTTGAGATAGTATCCGGCGGCCAGGCGCAGATTGTCATGAAGGGTATGGTTTCGACCGCGAACTTCCTGCGCGGCGTACTGAACAAGGAGAAGGGACTGCGCACAGGCAAAACTCTCTCGCATGTCTACATCCACGAGGTAAAGGGCTACGACCGCATCTTCTTCATATCCGACCCGGCGTTCAACATGTATCCGGAGCTAAAGGTAAAGGTGGACATTATAAACAATGTTGTTGAGCTTGCGCACGCGTTCGGCGTCGAGTGCCCCAAGGTGGCGGCGCTGGCAGCTGTAGAGGTCGTCAATTTTGACATGCCTCCGACGGTGGACGCCGCCATACTGACGCAAATGAACCGCCGCGGCCAGATAAAGGGGTGCATAGTGGACGGTCCGCTAGCGCTTGACAACGCCGTCTCGCCGGAGTCAGCGCGTCACAAGGGAATAAAGTCGGAAGTCGCGGGTTATGCGGATATACTTCACGTGCCCGACATCGAATCCGGCAACATGCTGGCTAAGGCGATAGTCTATTTCGCCGAGAACAAAACGGCCGGAATAGTCCTTGGGGCTGCGGCGCCCGTAGTACTGACAAGCCGCGCGGATTCCGCCGAAGCTAAGCTGCTTTCGATCGCGTCTGCTGTAGCGCTTGCGGCGCACAAGGGCAATTAATATCCATACGCAACTTTTTAGCGGGAAGGCGAAAGACAGCTTTCGCCTTTCTTTTTATGGTTATGACATGATATCAACCGGAGATATGAGATGACGGGAAGACTGCGATCTGAAGATATAGTGCTGCGAGGAACATACGGAGACATGGAGATCCGCGTAGTGAAATGCGTGCCGGAGTCGCCGATCGGCGTGCATGTAGTCCTTCTTCACGGAGTACACAGCAGCGCTAACATGGGATTGCACAACAAATTCCGCCGCTTGGCTGAAACTCTCGTGTCGCGCGGGTTTACCCCCTGGCTCGTTGAGACCAGCAGGAGGCTGCGCAACAGAGCCGACTTCGCGGATGATCTGGGTGCGTGGATAAGAGGGGCTTTTGACGGCAAGACCTTCGCGCAGGAACAGGAAGACTTTTTCATCGCGATAGATGAGATTGCAAAACGCGCGGCGCATGAGAGCGTGTGGCTATGGGGATTTTCCCTCGGCGGCATGATAGCTCTGTCCGCTGCGGCCCGCGCAGTAAGGCCACTAAGCGGCAGTTCTGCCGCGATAGACAGGCTCATAATGAGCGGCACAGGTCTTGTGGCTTACAGCGATACCCAGAAACGCATGATGAAAATGCCCATAATCTCAACCCTAGGCTCATCGCTTTCCCCCGACATATTGGGAAGGGTAAGGGTAAGCGGGTGTATATTGTTTCGCGGCAGCGAGGACGAGCTATTCTCAGAGCGGAGCTGCATTGACCTTTTGGATGCCATAGACCTGCCGCCGGAAAAGAAACATTTTCATGCGATCGATGGAGCCGACCACTCCATGCGATTGCGTTACGGCAGAAACGCGCCGGACATAATGGACGAGATGGTCGACTTCATCGTCGGCAAATGGCTCTAGTCGCGTTGTGTTAAAATAGAGCCGATAATCTCGCAAAAAAATAAATAATCCGGGAGGTCTTGAATGGCGTCTGAGCTTAATATGGCAAAGAACCAAGCTTCTGTTGCCGAGCCGAGAGCCTCGTATGCATGGCGCAAAAGCGTTTGTTCTCTGCTTGTGTCGCTTGCGGTGATATCTTCAGCCCTTATTGTCACGCAGGGAATGTGCTGCGCTAAACAGGTAGACTACCAGGAGCTTCAGGAGGATCCGATAGAGACAGCTTATAAAAAGTTAACGTCTACGGGCGGCATAGACTGGGATGAGGAAGAGATCATCTCGGGCGGGGCGCCCGATTTTATAAAAGACATGATCTGGCCGCTTAAGATTTGCAAGATAGGCGGATATTTCAGCCGCACCGGCGGCCATGGACGCAGGAGGCACCTTGGGTTGGACTTGCTGGCTCCCGGCGGGGCGCCTATACATGCGGCACTTGACGGGATCGTTGAGGTGGTCTCAAACGGCGGCAGAGGTTTTCGCGGTTTTGGGAATGTCATAATCATAAATCATGACGGCAAACTGTGGTCGCTCTATTCACACTGCGCAACCATGAGCGTGAGAATAGGGCAGAAAGTCAAGAAGGGCGAGCAGATAGCTACTGTCGGACGTACAGGGCGAGCCACGACCAACCACCTCCATTTTGAGATCCGCAACGCCAAGGGCACGGCTTTGGATCCAATGAAGTACCTTCCTGCGACAGGAGCTTACGCCATAATCAAATAATATCTTATAGAGTTATTTATGCCGCATGCGTTGTTTGAAGCTGGTGACTTAAATGGAGCTAGCGCAGCTTCTTCGGGGGGATATGGTTGTCATACATAAACGGTGAGACGCCCAAATCTAAATTACGAAGCGCTATTGTGGCCGCTTTGTTAGCAGCCGTCATTTTTTGGGCGGCAAAGGCATATATATCAGGCTTAGAGCCTATAAGTTCGGAACGCGAGTCATACAGGCTCGGAACGGTGGTCAGACTGACCGTTTGGGGCGAGGACAAAACTGCTCTTGACCATGCGCTGGATGACTCAATGGCTGAAATAACGCGGCTTGAGTCACTATTTTCCGTGAATATCGCGGATTCCGATATATCGAAGATAAACGCAAATTCAGGCCAATTCGTGGAGGTCAGCCCAGAGACAAAAGAAGTGCTTGCTCTCGCTGTTAAAAACGCCGCAATGACGCACGGCGCGTTCGATCCTACCATTGGACCTGTCGTGAAGCTTTGGGGAATAGGCACGAAAAACGCAAGGGTTCCGAGCGATTCCGAGATAAACGCGGCTCGCGCGCTGGTCGATTACAGGAAGGTCTCTATCCATGATAAAAGCGGAAGAACTTATGTTGCCGTAGGAAAGGGCCAGAGCCTTGACCTCGGCGGCATCGCAAAGGGGTGGATCGCAGACAGGATAGCGGCGCTGCTTAAAGAGCGCGGCGTAAAGTCGGCCATAGTGGACCTGGGCGGAAACATATACGCGCTGGGTGAGTCTCCACGGGGGCGCGAGTGGAAGCTCGGACTCCGGCACCCGCAAAAACCTCGCGGCGAATATTTCGCGGCAGTGGATGTCGCCGACACATCTGTAGTGACATCGGGCGCTTACGAACGATATTTTGAAAAAGACGGCGTCAGGTATCACCATATATTAGATCCTTCAACGGGACGCCCCGCGCAGTCTGATCTCATATCGGTGTCTGTCATTTCAAAAAAATCTGCCGATGCGGACGCGCTCTGCACGGCTCTGTTTGTGATGGGCCTTGACAGGAGCGCCGCTTTTTTAAAAAGACATTTGGATATTCAGGCCGCGCTGGTTAAGGGCGGAAATAACGCCGTTTTTATAACGCCTGACCTAAAAGGGTGTTTTAAGCTAACCGATGGCACGATGGCACTTGAGGTCCTCAAATGAAGCGCGGTCTCAAAAAAGGCGATATCGTTTTATTTCTGTTATTTATGATTTTGCTTGCGCTGTGGTTTTATATGAGGTCGGAGAACGTTGACTCTGACGATCTTCGCGCGGATATCATACAGGACGGGAAAGTTATAAGGAGCTTAAAGCTAAAACCCGGCATGCCGCCGCAGGAGTTCACAGTAGAGCGCGACGGAGGCTGGAACAGGATACGCGCGGAGGGCGGCAGGATAGCCGTGGTGGACGCAAATTGTCCCGATAAGTATTGCGTGCGCCGCGGCTGGCTCAAAGGGGCCGGATCAAGCGCGGTCTGCGCGCCTCACCGGCTTGAGATCAGGATATCAGGCAAGTCGCGTGTGGACGCGGTGACTTACTGATGAGCCTGCGCAGGGTTATTGTAACCGGTCTTCTGACGGCGCTTGCCCTTGTGTTCAACATAGTGGAGGGCACAATGCCGCTTCCGCTTCCTGGAATTAAGCTCGGTGCCGCTAACGTATTCTCTTTGGTCGCGCTTGTGCTTTTGGGCGTCAGGGAAGCTTTTGCCGTCACATTGCTGCGAGTATGCCTTGCGTGGCTTGTGACGGGAAACTGGTTTGCGTTTCTATGCAGCATGGCGGGCGGGCTTCTTGCGACATGCACGATGGCGATTCTGTATACAAAGTTTGGCAAGGATTTCAGCCTGCCATGGATAAGCGCGGCCGGCGCCTGCGCGTTCAATGCCGGGCAGATAGCGGTGGTAGCGTACGTAGTTGGGGACAGAAGGATATTGGTGTACGCGATCCCCCTCTTCATAGCCGGCGCGCTGGCGGGTTGGGCTGTCGGCGTGCTTGCTTCCATGCTGTGCGCCAGAGTTGGCAAGATAATTACAAAGTAGTGCTGCGAGAAATCTAACGTTTCAGAAGGAGAGAATCTTTGTGAAGTTATCTATAGACAGCGGTATACTCAGAGATTTTCCCTGCGCGCGCATTGGTTGGCTCACTGCGGATGTGCTCGTGCGCGGCACGGACGAATATATAGAGCGGCTTAAATCTTCGCTTGCGGACAGGCTTCGCGATATCGGCATATCGGCGGACACCATGATGCTTCACCCCGATATATCAAGATGGCGGGAAGTATACGGCAAAATGGGCGTAAAACCCAGCAAATACAGAAGCTCTCTTGAGTCCTTGCTGAGGCGCATATTCAAGGGGGATATTTGGAGCGTCTCAAGCGTTGTGGATTGCTATGACTGCGTATCCGCGCTGAGCCTGACCCCGATGGGAGCCTATGACACAGCAAGGCTAAAAGGCAGTTTGACGCTGCGCTATGGCGCGGAGGGTGAAAAATTTTATCCTTTGGGCGCGAAAGACGAGCCTGTTTGCGTATCGGCGCGCAATGTGGTCTATGCCGACGACGAGAAGGTTTGCTGCTGGCTTTGGAACTATCGGGACACGAAAGAGGCGTCTGTTTCAAGCGCCACGCGGAGGGCTATTTTTATAGCTGACAACGCTTTTGAGCCCCAGTGGCGCACTGTGGAGCAGGCTTTAGATATGCTTAAAGAGGAGCTTGAGAAAACAGGCTGCAGTGTGGCTGAAATTGGTGTGGTAGACGCTGCGTGCCCGGTATCTGAGGTTTTTATTGATGAGTAACATGGGCTGCTGCGGCGCGGACTGTGACGCATGCAAAGCGAGGGAAGCCACAGCCGCAGGCGATCTGAAGGCGCTTGCGCAAATCGCGGCGGATAATGAAAGGGGCGGCTTCATCCTGCCGTCTCGCCTCAGATGCACAGGCTGCCTTAAGCCGGGGGCTAAAAGCGTTATATGCATGGAGTGCCGCATACGCATGTGCGCGATGGAAAGGGGGATACCGCACTGCGGGTTTTGCGGCGAATTCCCCTGTTTGCTCGGAAGCCCTCTGTGGGAAGCGATACCCGAGTACAAACACAACATCGAAAGGCTCATGAGCAGGTAAAACCCATGCTGCGCTGAACAAACGACAAGGATCGGGCGGCTTAAGCCGCCCGATCCTTGTCTTGAGGATTGAGAGGGGAGGGTGTATTTTATGTTTTTTGAATATTGGTCATCTCATTTCGGCTGCTTTTTTGCGGCTGTTATTGCGACCAGATCGGAAATCCTGCCGGCTTTGAGCGAAATGTGTCATACCGCTGTGAAATAGCGTCTTGACAATTTTATTAATTGTCGTTAATGTATATATTTCCTTAGCTTGGGTTTTGTTTCCGTATAATGAAAATAGCTTTAAGGGAGGTCAGGCTTATGGGGCAGGTACAGAGATTGCGGCCAACGCGTCCGATACCGGCGAGAAGCGGTGTCCTGGGTGCCGGAAAACCGATGGTGTGTATCCCTCTCGTCGGGAAAAACCGCGGTGAGATAATTGCAGAGGCGGAGAATATACCCGCGATTGCGCCCGATATAATTGAACTCAGAGTTGACGCGTGGGATTTTATAGAAGATGTGTCAGCTTCGGCGGGTATGGTAAAAAGTGTGCGCTCGATAGTCAAAGATACGCCTATGATCCTGACATGCAGGGGAGACTGGGAGGGCGGATTCAAAAAGGTCAGCGATGAATCAAAGTTTTCTCTCTACCTTGAAGCAGCAAAATACGGGCTCGCGGACTTCATTGACGTTGAGCTGGCTTATGGTAAAGAGAGGATACAAACAGTGCTTGCGTCCATTAAAGGGACCAATACTTCGCTTATAGTGTCTTTCCATGATTTTAAAAGAACACCGTCAAGGGAAGATCTTGCGGATATATTAAAACGGGAGGCCGAAACGGGCGCTCATGTGCTTAAGCTTGCCGCCATGCCTGTTAAGGAGGAGGACGTCTTGGATGTCCTTTACGCCACGCTTGAGGCGCGCCGTAATTTCCCGGCTATCCCGATAATTACGATGTCGATGGGTCCCATGGGCGCGGTGACCCGCATAATAGGCGGTTTGTTCGGCTCCGACCTCACGTTCGCTGTGGGGTCAAAATCCTCGGCCCCGGGACAGATCCCAGTCGCCGAGCTTCGTAAATGTTTTGACGTAGTATATCCCACACAAACGGAGGAATAAAGAATAAAAATGGCAAAAGATCTAGTGGCATATCAGCTTGTTAAATTTCTTGAGTCGCGCGGCGTCGAGAATATCTTCGGGATATTTTCTCGATGGAGCCGGATACGAGTTTCTTTGATGGAAGGGTAAAAAAACACGCCGGAGCCGCTAAACACAGGGAAAAGCTTGATTCGTACTGTCGCGAGCTCCGCAAAAACGGCCTTTGGCACATATTTTTAAACAGCTTTTGGGCGCTTTTGACGCCGGTCATAATTTTGGGCGGTATATACGGCGGGATAACGACCCCGACCGAAGCTGCTTGCGTGTCGGTTGTATATGCGCTGATAGTGTGCTGCTTCGTCTATAAGACGATGACGTTGAAAGATGTCGTCGCGACGTTCAAAGAAGCTGTAGTGACGTACGCGCCAATTACGTTCATCCTGGCAGGAGCCATGGCCTTCGGACGAGTGCTGACCATAATGCAGGCGCCCCAAACCATAGCTGTGGCCGTAACCGGCATCGTGAGTTCTAAGGTTGCTATCCTGATAATCATCAACCTCTTCCTTTTGGTCGTTGGCATGGTAATAGACACGTCGCCTGCGATCCTCTTATCCTCACCCCTATTCTTTTGCCGCTCGTACGGGTTGTCGGCGTGGATCCGGCGCACTTCGGCATAATAATGGTGGTCAACCTCGCGATAGGTTTCGTGACGCCGCAGGTGGGGATAAACCTTTTCGTCGCAAGCTCTATGACTGGGATATCCGTAGATACTGGCATAGACAAATGATGCCGGCGATCCCTTTTAAAAAATCATTTTTATGTTTAAAATAGGCTCAGTTGTTGGAAGTCTATTTTAATGGCGTAAAGGAGTGGGTCGTCATGAATTGTTTCCAGATCATGGTAGTAAGGGTCGAACA
>Ga0302251_1001872_pt1 | contig 11469 bp, 4 predicted proteins | sample AAG_RA_Gln_MG_FD_193534 | JGI IMG/M metagenome (GOLD analysis project Ga0302251, IMG submission 193534) | Enriched activated sludge microbial communities from anaerobic digester in WTTP, New Holstein, Wisconsin, United States - AAG_RA_Gln | ecosystem: Engineered > Bioreactor > Anaerobic >...
GGGGTATCGAAAGGTATATTCAGCAGAAAAGCCCTGGATGAGATAACCGCGCTTATGCTCCGGGAACTTGAAGCGCGCGGGGCGTTCATAGACGGGGTATATTATTGCACTCATCTGCAGGAAGACGGCTGTCCCTGCCGCAAACCGCGCGGCGGTATGATAGAGCAGGCGGTGCGCGATTCTTCGGCATCCGGGGTGGAGATAGATACGGCCGGGAGCTTTTTTGTCGGCGACAGCGTGATAGACGTGCAGACCGGCAGGCAGGCAGGGCTTACGACCGTGCTGGTATTCTCCGGCAGGGAGAAAGAAGAGAACCGGCGGTTTTGGAAGACCAGTCCGCATTACACCGCCCGCGGCGTTGCGGAAGCGGCCGGGCTGATCCTGGAGCTCAAGAAACGGGGTGAAGCTAAGGGCGGTAAGAAGAAAATAGTCATCGCTTACGCCTCGGCCGGGGCCGGACACCGCAAGGCAGCGGAAGCGCTGTTTAACTACCTCAAGCGTCATTATCCGCAATACGAGATTTTAAAGGTTGATATCCTGCGGATGAGCTCCGCCTGGTTCCGCTTCGCTTATACCTACGGTTATGTGCTTCTGATCAAATATTTCCCGTTCCTGTGGAGCTTCATTTTCACGCTCACCGCGCTTAGACGTCCTCTTCTGCCTTCAGCGGCGGATCCTTTGCGCTTGCTCAATCATATAGCTACCGCCGGTTTCCGGGCGTATCTTCTGCGCGAGTCTCCCTGGGCCGTGATAAACACTCATTTTTTATGTTCCGAGATAAGCGCGCAGATGAAACAAAAAGGGGTGATCGGCTCCCGCATATTCACCGTGATCACCGATTTCGGGGTTCACCCATTGTGGAAGGATGAAGGGACCGACCTGTATTTCGCCGCTTCCGAACATACCGGGGCCGAGCTTTTTTCCCTGGGGGTCCCGCCGGAACGGGTTTCCGTGACAGGTATCCCGGTAGCCGAAGAGTTCATTGATTACGGCACCCGGCGCACTCAGGTAGGGCGTCCGAAGGGCGAATTCACGATTCTTGTGGCTACCGGTTCTTTCGGCATCGGGCCGTTTGAGCGGATCATACGCAGTCTTTTCCGCGACGTCCGGATAATCGTCGTCTGCGCCTGCAACAAGCGGCTGTACCGCCGCCTCAAGGCAAAAAATTACCCCGGGGTGAAGGTTTTGGGGATGATAGATAATATGTACGACGTGATGGCTGAAGCGGATCTAATTATCACCAAACCGGGAGGATTGACCATTTCAGAAAGTTTGATAATGGAGGTGGTGCCGGTGTTCATTATGGCCATTCCCGGGCAGGAGGAGGAGAACGCCCGTTTTATAGACCGCTCGCGGGCAGGTTTTTACCTGCGCGGCACCGCCGGCCTGCGCGGCCTGGTATTGCGTCTTAAGAACGATAAAAAAGAGATAACCCGCCTGCAGGATAACATCAGGCGGATAAAAAAAATCAACGTTTTAAAGGATATATGCGATGCGATTTGCCAAAGTAGTCCTGGGACTGCCGGTTGATGGCCCTTTCGATTATCTGGTTCCGGAAGGGATGCTCCCTTTGGCGCTTCCCGGCAGCAGGGTCAAGGTTAGTTTCGGCAGGCTGAAGAAATGCGGCTATATAGTCGGCCTTTCTTCGGCCAGCAAGGTGCGCAATATAAAACCCCTGCTGGAAGTTATTGATGAACGCCCTCTTTTGACCCCGGAACTGCTGGAATTCACCCGTCTCGTGGCGCGGCACTGCTGTTCTTCCTGGGGAGAAGTGATCGAAACGGCCCTGCCGCCGCCTTTTCGTCTCGGTAAAAAGCTCGACCCGCGGGAACTTCCGGATTCCCGGGAACTTAATAAAGCGACAGCTCATCCCGGGGTAACTTTATTTCATTCGTTCCAGCGCCGGCGGCGGTGGGAGTTTTATCTAAACGCTCTGAAGGAGACGGTTTCCGCCGGAGGCTCGGCGGTAGTGCTTTTGCCGGATATCCCGTCACTGGAATCCGCGGGGCAAAGGCTGGCGAGCGTCTTCGGCGGGGAAAAGCCGGCGTTGTTGAACAGGAGCAGGCCGGATGAAGCCTCTGAATGGCTTAGACTGCGTTCCGGCAAAGCAGTGGTCGCCGTCGGCACGCGTTCGGCTGTATTCGCTCCTTTACAGTCCCCGCCTTTTTTGATTATTGTCGAGGACGAGAACGACCCGGTTTATAAGCAGGACCAGGCGCCGCATTACCACGCGGCGGAGGCGGCGCGCATACGCGCCCGTTGTTCCGGCGCGCGCCTTATCCTGGGAAGCCAGGCTCCTTCACTGGAAAGCATTCATGCCGCAGGCGACGGCAAAAAAGGATATCTTTATGACCGCCGGGCGGAGGAGGCAGTTTTCCCCCAGGTCAAGCTTATAGATACCACCAGCACGTTTTACAGGATAAATTCGGCCAAAAGGGCGGTTTCGAGACTGATGGAAGATGCCGTCGGCGCGTGCCTGGAATCCGGGGGCAGGGTTTTGCTGTATATAGGCAGGCACGGATTTTCGACATTCGCTTTCTGTCCTTCCTGCGGTCATGAGATGAAATGCGGCAGGTGCGATACCCACCTGGTATATTACTATAAGGAAAACCTTCTGCGTTGTCCCAGGTGCGTATTCAAGGCGGCCCCGCCGCGCCTCTGTCCGGCCTGCGGCAAGGATTATATCCGTTATGCCGGCAGCGGCACGGAGAAAATAGAGAGCGAAATAGCGCGGATATTCCCGCAGGCAAAGCTATGCCGTTGGGATGACGCCGATTCCCGGAGACTTTGCGCCGGGAGTCGGATAGTGATCGCGACCTCCGCGATTACCAGGCAGGAGGACGCCGGATTCGACCTGGTCGGGGTGCTTTCCGCCGACGGCGCACTTAACCGCCTGGATTTCCGTTCAGCCGAGAAGGTTTTTTCCCTGCTTGCCGGGCTTTGCTCCGTGGCCCGCAAGAATATGATCATACAGACCGCTTTCCCGGGCCATCACTGTTTTTCCTGGCTGGCCCGCAAAGACCCGATGTTATTTTATAAAGAAGAACTGCGGCAGAGAAAACAGCTTTCCTTTCCTCCGTTCAGCCGTTTCGCGGAGGTAAAACTGCGCGGACCCGACGAAGAGAAGGTGGTAAAAGCGCAGGAGATCCTCGCTTCTTTGCTTGCCGAAAAAAGCGGGAAGAAGAAGGCGTATGAAATGTTTTCCAGCGGACCGGGCCGGCCGCCGAAGTTAAGGGGCAATTTTTACCGGCAGATCATTGTGCGGGGTAAGTCCGCGGAAAGGATGTCGGACGCCCTGAAGAAATCGCTGAAAGATTTCCGCCGTTCGGGTATAATAGTGACAGTGGATATGGACTAATTCCGGGGACACAATACTTAATCAAGCCGCAGAATGCGGCGCAGATTACCCCGTAGAGTGCCGGAAAAATGTCGAAGAGATTTTTCCGGTATCTTACGACACGGGGTTAATACAGGCGAGTTTAAATCCCCTCGCCCAGAAATCCCCGGGTTTTAACCCGGGTGCACCTTGGCCAATTGGAATAACACCCTGCCTTTAAAGGAGAGGCAGGTGTTCACCAGTGTGAAAGTATTCGCTCGTGCGAAAATGTCGAAGAGATTTTTCCGGTATCTTACGACACGGGGTTAATATAGCCGAGTTTTATTGTCGGTAACAACTGCGCATATAAAATATGAAAATAGTCTTTTTTGGGAGTTCGAGGTTCGCTGTCAAACCGTTGACCGGGCTGGTAAATGCCGGTTTTGCGCCTGTTTGTGTCGTTACACAGCCGGACAGGCATAAAGCGCGCGGGATGCGGCCGGCAGGGACTGCCGTAAAAGAAGAGAGCCTGCGCCTGGGAATACAAGTTTTTCAGCCGGAGAATATAAACGACGCCGCGGCGCTTAATTTCCTGAAGGGCCTTAACGCCGATTTATTCGTGGTAGCCGCCTACGGCCGGATGTTTTCCGAACAAGTGTTGTCTCTTCCGGGAACAATGGCAATCAATCTGCATCCTTCTTTGCTTCCTAAGTATAGAGGCGCGGCCCCCTTGAACTGGGCCCTGATAAACGGGGATAAATCAACCGGGGTATGCGTGGTGAGGATGGTCGAGAGAATGGACGCGGGCCCGGTTTTACGTTCCCTGGAAAAAGATATACCGGAAGACGAAGACGCGATTAGCCTGGGAGAACGCCTTTCCGCGGCCGGGGCGGAGTTACTGGCCGAAGCCGTAAAAGATATCGAAAAAGGCGTGTGGAAGGAGATACCGCAGAAGGAAGAAGAGGCCACCTTCGCGCGGCTTCTGAAAAAGGAAGACGGCCGGATAGACTGGAATAAACCGGCTTTTTCTATCCATAATCTGGTGCGCGGCTGCGCCGGCTGGCCGGGGACCTTTTCGTATTTTCGCGGAAAGACGATCAAGATAAACAAGGCGGTGGATACCTGTTCCATAGCGGAGGGTATTCCCCCCGGGGAAATAATTTCTGTTGATGAAAAAGGACTGGAGATAGCCTGTGGGAGAGGGAGTATCCGGGTAAAAACACTTCAGCCGGAGAGTAAAAAAGAGATGACGGCTCGAGAGTTCATAAATGGTTATAAGCCGTTGAAAGAGGAGCGCTTTACGGCCTGCTAAAAAAAGCATTGACAAGTTTCAAGGCTGTGTGTATAGTGAATCGCATCGAAGACCCCCCAAAAAGAAAACGAGATGAGCGTATAGTACAAAAAAGAAAGTTTGTAAAGTGACAACACGCCTTCAGCATCCTCTAAAACATATCGTTTTCGTTATCGCGCTCGGAAGCTCCCTCTCTGTTCTTTTACCCGGGCGCACCGCTTGTGCCGAGACCGCTCTGTGCCGGCCGCAAACAGAATCCCCCTCCGGTTTTGTTACCATAAAATCCGAACCTGTTTCCACTATTATAGAGAACGCGCGCAGGCTTTCTTCCGCAGAGAAGCATGAGGAAGCAATAGCTTCTTATAATCACGCCCTGGACGTGTCGCGCGACAAAGTCGAGAAAAAGGCCCTTTTGAAGGAAAAAAAGCAGACGCGCGCGGCCATGGAGAAGAAAGAGCACAGGCTTAGAATTGCTGAAAAGAAGGCCGCGGCGGAAAAAAAGAGCCGGGAAGCGCAGGAGCGTAGAGAAGAGCTTTTGAAGCAAAAGGAGCAGAAACGCGTAGAGGCGGCAGCCGCCGCGGAAGTGCGTAAAGAACAGGCGGAACAGCAAAAAGAAGAACTGCGCAGAGAACGCGAGCAAAAACTTTCGGAAAAACGCGTTGCTGCCGAAGCCAGGAAGCAGGAGTTAGCTGATAAACAAGAGCAGTTGCGCAAAGAGCGTGAAGATAATATCGCCCGGCAAAAGCAGGAAGCTGAAGCCAGACAGCAGGCCGCGCAGGAGCGTAAAGAAGAGCTTTTGAAGCAAAAGGAGCAGAAACGAGCCGAGGCGTCAGCCGCGCTGGAAGCAAAGCGTCTGCAGGAAGCGCAGAGTAAGGAAGAGCTTTTGCAGCAAAAAGAGCAGAAACGCGTAGAGGCCGCAGCCGCCGCGGAAGTGCGTAAAGAACAGGCGGAACAGCAAAAAGAAGAATTGCGCAGAGAGCGCGAGCAAAGACTTTCGGAAAAACGCGCTGCTGCCGAAGCCAGGAAGCGGGAGTTAGCTGATAAACAAGAGCAGTTGCGCAAAGAGCGTGAAGATACACTCGCCCGGCAAAAGCAGGAAGCTGAAGCCAAACAGCAGGCCGCGCAGGAGCGTAGAGAAGAGATTTGGAAGCAAAAGGAGCAGAAACGCGTAGAGGCGGCAGCCGCCGCGGAAGTGCGTAAAGAACAGGCGGAACAGCAAAAAGAAGAACTGCGCAGAGAGCGCGAGCAAAGACTTTCGGACAAACGCGCTGCTGCCGAAGCCCGGAAGCAAGAGTTAGCTGATAAACAAGAGCAGTTGCGCAAAGAGCGTGAAGATACACTCGCCCGGCAGAAACAGCAAGCTGAAGCCAGACAGCGGGCCGCGCAGGAGCGTAAAGAAGAGCTTTTGAGGCAAAAGGATCAGAAACGCGTAGAGGCGGCAGCCGTTGCGGAAGTGCGTAAAGAACAGGCGGAACAGCAAAAAGAAGAATTGCGCAGAGAGCGCGAGCAAAGACTTTCGGAAAAACGCGCCGCTGCCGAAGCCAGGAAGCGGGAGTTAGCTGATAAACAAGAGCAGTTGCGCAAAGAGCGTGAAGATACACTCGCCCGGCAGAAACAGCAAGCTGAAGCCAGACAGCGGGCCGCGCAGGAGCGTAAAGAAGAACTTGCCCGCCAAAAGGAAGAGAAAAGAGTTCAAACCGAACGCGACGCGGCCGTAAGGCAGGAGCATTTGAGAAAAGAACGGGAAGCCAGACTCGCGGCGCAGCGTGCCGATCTTGACGCGAGAAAACGGGCCGCCGCCGCGGAAAAAGAAAGAAAAGCCGCGGAAGCGAAAGCCAGGAAAGATGCGGCATTAGCTGAAAAAGCGCGCAGGCAAAAATAAGCACTTTTGAATATATAGTTTCACAGGAGCCGAATGAAGACCAGAAAAATCGCCAGGAAGATAATCTCGTGCCTTGTCCTTATTAACTTTCTTTCATACGGGATACCGCTTTACGCCCAGGAGCCGTCCGACGGAGACCTTTCGGCGGAAGTGAACACTTTGCGCATTAAGGTCAATAAACTGGAAGAGACCGTGGCCGGCTTGATCGCCCAGCAGAAAAAGGTGCTGGAAAAGATCGCGGAAGTGGTGCCCGAAGTCAAGGCAATGCTCGCTCCTCCCGAACCCAAGACCATGATAAAGAAATTCGTGGTAAGCGGAGCCCGGCTTTTTAGCGCGGAGGAACTGGAAAAGGTACTGGTTAAATACCAAAGCAAAGAGCTTTCGATGAGCGATCTGAAGAAAGCCGCCGACGATATTACCGCGCTTTACCGCAAGAAGGGGTACCTGGTCAGCCTGGCTTACCTGCCGCCGCAGGAAATAAGCAATAATACCGTTGAATTCACCGTGGTGGAAGGCAGGGTAGGCGAGATCACGGTGGAGAAGCCGAAACACAGCAAACCGGAGGTCATCAGGCGCAGGTTCCTGGTGGAGAAAGGCCAGATACTCAATTCCGCCAGGATAGAATCTTCTCTGAAACAGATAAACAAACAGCCCGACCGCACCGTGCGAGCGGTGTTGTCGCCCGGCGCCACTCCGGAGACCTCGGATATCCTGTTGAAGGTGGAAAACGAAAGGTCTCCGCATCATTTCTCCGCTGAGCTAAATAACCGCGGCACCAGATACACCAGTCTCAACCGCTGGGGGCTGGGTTACAGGAATACAAATCTCTTAGGCAACGATGACATATTAGCCGTGCGTTTAATCGCTAATAGTAAGACAGATGTTTATAGTGTAAGCGCGGTTTACGATATGCCTGTTTCAAGATACAACACCCGCGCCGGCGTTTATGCCGCGCATTCCAAGGCGGACATCGGAGGCCAGTTTGCGATACCCGGGCTTTCTCCCACAGGCCACGCGGAACTTTGGGGGCTATATGTCAGTCATCCTTGGCTTGATAAAGAATTCGTTGATGAGGATTCAGGTTCCAGCTTGAGCTTGACCAGTAACCTGACCGCCGGATTTGATTCCTTGAGCGTGTATAACAAGATTATGGGGGATGAAACTGCCCATGATGAACTGCGTATCTTTAAGGCAGGTATAAATTTTGAGGAAAAGGACAATCTGGGCCGCACCGGGTTGACCGGCGAAGCGCATTTCGCGATACCGGAGTTCCTCGGTTCTATGGAAAAACGGGAAGAAAGCGTTCTGCGACCTGACTCCAGCGGGGAATTTCAGAAATATACCGGCTCCATTTCCAGGGTTACCAGGCTGCCAGGGCAGATGTATTTGATAAATTCTTTCAAAGGTCAATATACACCATTTAATCTGGTTAGTTCTGCGCAGATGACGCTCGGAGGCGCGGACAGCGTCCGAGGCTTCCAGGAGAACGAATACCTGGCGGATTACGGCTGGATCAACACCGTGGAACTGCGCATGCCGCCTTTCCTGCTCCCATCCATATTGAAAGTCCCGTTCGATAAAAAACACACCAGGATTATCGATGCCGTGCAGGTGGTGGGCTTTATTGACGCAGGTAAAGGATACGTTAATAAGCAGGTAGGCGAAGATAATGAGAAACTGCTGGTCGGCGCGGGTTTCGGTTTCCGTTTCGACCTCTATGAGCATCTGCGCGCCCGCATAGATTTCGGGTTCCCATTAGGTAAAGAGAAGCCCAGCGATGATGCCAACAGCAGGGTGCATTTCGGGATGCAGTACGACTGGTAATGCGCGGGCCGGCGTGATCTACGATTTGTCATTATTCATATCATCTTTCAGTATTTACGTTAAACCGATGGCAGGGGGAAAAATGAGAACTCAAGGCCGGTATATAAAAATGAATAAGGCAGTTGTGGTCATCGTATCCGCATTGCTGGCGTTTACGAATTGTCATACAGCCGCGTTCGCCGGAGATCTCCCTGCCGGGGCCGTGGTCCAGGCCGGCAATGCCGCTATTACTTCCGACGGCACGAATATGACCGTGGCCACCGACGCCGCCAAGACCTGGATAGACTGGACCGGGGGTTTCAATATCGGCGCCGCCAACAGCGTCAACAACATCGCCGCCGAGACATCCGCGGTCATTTTGCACCGCGATATCACCGGCGCGCTCTCCAATATACAAGGCACTCTTACCGCCAATTGTAATGTTTTTCTGCTCAACCCAAGCGGTATTCTTTTCGGTTCAGGAGCGCAGATCAACGTGGCCGGTCTGTTGGTTTCCACCCTCAACATGTCCATACAGGATTTCATAAACGGTGACTATCTGCTGGAGCAGGGCGTAGCCGACGCCGGACTGATCACCAATCTGGGAGAGATCAACGCAACTGGGCCGATGGGTGTTACTTTGGCCGGCGGCGCGGTGAGGAATGAAGGCGTGATCAATGCCGGACTCGGCACGGTCAATCTCGTCAGCGGCAGTAAAGTTACTTTAAACGCCGACAGCGAGGGATTGATCCAGGTGGCGGTGGACGGAAAGATCCTGGACAACGTTTACGATAAAGAAGGCAACAAGGTCGAGTTCGGAGTGGAAAACGTCGGAGAGATAAACGCCAGCGGCGGCAAGGTCTATATACAAGCGGAAGCGGCCCAGGATGTCTTCAGCAAATTAATCAACCAGTCCGGCGTGGTCAAGGCCGGTTCTATGGTCAACAAGGGCGGAAAGATTGTCCTGGTATCGGGCAGTGAGGGAGTAATACAGAATACGGGTATTCTTGACGCAAGCGCGGTTGAGAGCGGAGCCAAGGGCGGCGCAATCGAAATACGCGGAGAAAAGGTCGGCCAGTTCGGAAGCGTAAAAGCCGACGGCCTTGGCGCGGGTGACGGCGGCAATGTTGAATTGCGCGCCGCGAAGGTTGTGGCATTGGGGCCGCATAGCGCGACTACCGCGAATGCCGGCGCAGACGGCAACGGCGGCAGGGTAGTGGTTTTCTCTCCCGACAGCGCGTTGATGGCTCCTACCGCTCAAATCGCGGTCAGAGGCGGGGATAACTCCGGCAACGGCGGTTTTGTCGAATTTAGCGGGCAGAAGTATGTGGAAGTCAACGGCATTATAGACAGAAGAGCTCCTAACGGCAAAGCTGGATTATTGCTCATCGATCCTACCGATATTACCATCAATGACGCCGGCGCAGACGACACCCTCTGGACCGCTGACGCCTGGGCTGACGATTCCTCCCGCGCCACGTCGCAGATAGATATTGATACTTTGATCACGCATCTTCTTGCCGGTGATACCACTATTACTACGCTAAGCGGTGGTGTGGGCAGCGGCGATATTACGCTCAACGCCCCGGGCAGGATTTTAACCAATACGACCGCTCACAGCCTTACCTTGACGGCGGAAAGGAATATAACGTTCTCTACTGCCGTAAATTTCGAAGGTTCCGGGAGTTTGAATTTAAACGCGTCAGGGGCGGTCGCGGTTAACAATTCCGTTGCTTTAAACGGCGGCGCCTTTGATTCTAACGGGACATCTTTTACCAGCGGCGCCTTGGGCACGATTACCACCAACGGCGGCGCGGTGGATCTCAGCGGCCATTCGGCAGGGATCACTATCGGCGCCGCGATAAATACCGGGGGAGGGAGTTTTATTTCCGCGGGCACCGCCTTCGATAATACCGGCGGCACGATTACAACCGCCGGTGGAGACATTACCATAAATCAGACAGGCGCGGTCATTATCGGCGCCGCTCTTGACAGCGGCACAGGGGATGTGAATATAGACGCCGGAGATACCCTAACGATCAATAAGCCGATAATCAGCACAACCGGTAACATCGCCATAGATTCCACCAACGCCGCTACTATTGCCGCAGACGGCGATATCCAGACAAATTCCGGTACTGTAACCTTCGGCGCGGATAAAACAGGCGCCCTCACTACTTCCGCCGATATTATTGCCGGAGGCAGTATAATTTTTACCAGGGGTGTTACCCTCGGCGCCGCCTCCGTTATTACCAGCGTTAACGACAGCGTTACCTTCTCCGGAGACGTCTCCGGCGCTTTTTCCCTGGCTGTTAATGCCCAAGACGCCGTTTTTTCAAGTACCATCGGCAGTAATGACGACCCAACCTCTTTGATTATTACCGCCAATACTACCAGTTTCGGCGGAGCGGTGAGCGTGGGGAGCCTGACCGTGAACGGTTCCGGAGGGACCACTACTATCTCCGCCGATATAACCTCTGCCGGCAAGGTTGAAATCAATGATAACGTAGTCATTAGCGGCGTCAGAACCATCAGCACCGCCGCCGCCAATGCCAATATTTACATTTCCGGCACCGTCAACGCGTCCGCGGCGAATACTGATGCCCTGACTCTTGCCGCAGGCACCGGCAACGTGACCTTAGGGAATTCCGTGGGCGATAGCGTTCAGCTCGAGGACTTGACCATCACCTCAAGCGGCATCACCACTTTGAATCACACTATAGACGTTAACGGTAGCGACTCAGGAGAAGATATAAATTTAAGCGGGGCGTCGAACGTCGTGTTGGGTTCGGATGTAACACTGGATTCGGCGCGGAGCGTCTATCTTAACGCTATTAACGGACAAGGGCATAATTTGACGGTGAGAGCCGGATATACGATCGACCTGAACGCAGCCATAAGCAATGTCCTTAATGTGAGCATGACTGCTGTAAGAAACACGATGTTACTCGATTATGCGGTGACGGCCATTCAGGACGCCACTTTCACCACTATTAATGGCGGGGCAGATATTACGGTTCAAGCGGCTCTTACAGCAGGTCATTCTTTGGCTCTTACTGCGAATACTGCTTCTACATTGTCCGATATAGAAATAGGGGCGGGTAGTGATCTTGAAGCCCCTGCTGTAACCGTAAGATCCTCCATAATAAGGATCTACCGACCTGTTGACAACAGCAT
>Ga0302251_1001873_pt1 | contig 11469 bp, 13 predicted proteins | sample AAG_RA_Gln_MG_FD_193534 | JGI IMG/M metagenome (GOLD analysis project Ga0302251, IMG submission 193534) | Enriched activated sludge microbial communities from anaerobic digester in WTTP, New Holstein, Wisconsin, United States - AAG_RA_Gln | ecosystem: Engineered > Bioreactor > Anaerobic >...
GCGTCTTTTTTTGCGTCCTTTTTTGCGCCGCAGCGTCTATAAGGGTGAGTGTCATTTAAGATTTAAGTGGAGGGTATGTTATGCATAAAAAGGAAGAAGTAAGGGAACACATACAAAAGAATTATGCCGCGGTTGCTTTAAAACAGGGTGCCGATGGTGGCTGCTGCAGCAGCGGATGCGGGTGTGGCACTTCGACTGTAAGTTTGCTGGATGCTTCCGCGCTCATTGGATATTCGGCAGATGAATTGAGCCAGGCTCCGGAAGGTTCCAACATGGCGCTGGGTTGTGGAAACCCTACGGCCATTGCAGCACTGAAGCCCGGCGAGGTCGTTCTGGATCTTGGCAGCGGGGGTGGCTTTGACTGCTTCCTCGCGCAATCCAAAGTGGGAGAGACCGGCTATGTGATTGGCGTCGACATGACACCGGATATGGTCAGGCTGGCGCGCAAAAACGCCCATGAGGCAGGCTTTGACAATATGGACTTCAGGCTGGGAGAAATTGAGCATCTGCCGGTTGCGGATGCGTCTGTGGACGTGATTATTTCCAATTGTGTCATCAACCTCTCAGTGGACAAGCAGCAGGTGTTTAAAGACGCGTATAGAGTGTTGAAGCCTGGGGGACGCATCGCGGCATCAGACGTGGTAGCCACTGCCGTGATCCCTGAGAGCATGCGTGAGGACCTGAGGCTGGTGGCCAGCTGTATAGGCGGCGCGGAGTATGTGGAGGATCTAAGGGTTATTATGGAGAAAGCTGGCTTCAAAGAGATCCGGTTGGTGCCCAAGGACAACAGCCGTGAACTGATTTCCACATGGGCGCCGGGACACAAGGCGGAGGACTACGTGGCGTCTTATTTGATTGAAGCGGTGAAATAGAAATAGAAATAGAAATAGGAATAGAAATAGAAACTGAAAAAGCCTTGAATTAAGTCATTGAAATGCTTAAATTGGGACCTTCAGGATGTCGAACAAAGACTTCCTGATGGTCCTGATTTTTTAGGGGAAGTGCATTGTGGAAATATTACCATTCCCGAGTTCGGTTTTATCTCGTCACCAAGTGATGCCCGGCGAATTTTTAGCCATTAGTTAGGCCAAACGTATATAATGAGATTATTGGATCAGAATCTGAGCAAAAGATTTTTGGGTGAGGAAAAATGTTGAAAAATTATAAACTTGAACGCAAAAAATTAATACTGTCTTGGTTGATCGGTCTTTTCAGCTTGGCTGGGATCTTTTTTTCCACACGCCTCGGTTTTAATGAATTTTCGATTAACTTCCCGTGGAGTTTGATTTTGCCGATGGTTGTTACTCTGGCCTGGGGTCGATTCTATGGCATGGTGTGTCTGCTTCTCGGAGGTGTGATCATCTATCCATTTATACTGGGACCTTATAACGGATGGGCTTCACTGGTTCCGGCAATAGCGTATGGGTTATGGATTCAGATTCAAGGATGGGGAGTGCGTCACAGAGAAAATTCTAAAGCTTTGCGCTATAATCCTTATCTGCTGCAGATGATTTACAGTGTGTTCAGAATGGGGCTCTATCTCGCTCTATTTCCAATTTTGCTTAAGTTTAATGGAGGTTTTCTCTATCCCAATGCACTAAATTCAATGTCAACCGAAGTGATTGTGATTTTTGCTGTCAAAGGTATAGTCGTCGAATTCGTATTTTTGGCATTGGCTGATGCTCTGCTACAGCTTCCATTCGTCAGACGGATGATGGATCTTGAGGTTCGTATTGGCAGTGAGCGCAATACCCTGATCATGTCGCTGATGTTTTTTGGTGGTCTCGTTTTCGCCTGGCTGTTGTTATTTGTACAGCAGGTCATTGTTCGGGGAGAATCGATCTCCGTCTGGTTCCTGGGCAGACATGATGAAACACAAATAACATTAATTTTGTCAGGACTCCTGTTTTCAATTGTAGGTGGGATCACAGTCCGATTTGTCGAAAAAACACTGGCTTCAAAGGTCGAATTGCAGAATAAACAGCAAGCTTTGACAATGGCTAATAATGAGATCCTAAAATTGAATGAAGTGTTGGAGAAGCGCGTCGAAGAGCGGACTGCAAAACTAGAAGAAGCTGCAGCTGATCTTGAGTCTTTTGCCTATACGGTTTCACATGATCTAAAGTCACCGCTGAGAGCGCTTCAGGTATATGCCTCCATGCTGAAAGAAGACAATCTCAAAGAATTAACCGATACAAGCCTGGAAATGCTGAAGGAAATGCAGACTTTGGTTGATGATATGATTGTGCTTATTGAGCACCTGCTGAAATATTCAGTCATGGCCAAGACGCCGCTTGAGGTTGAAATCATCCATTTGAATGATCTTGTTGAGGATTGTATCAAGACATTAATTCAATCAGGATCTGATCATAGGGTTCAGGTCGAGATCTCTGAACATTTGCCTGTGATCACTGGCGATCGTGTTATGATGCGTCAGATCTTTATGAATCTATTGGATAATGCCATTAAGTTTTCAAGTCATCAGTCAGAACCTCTAATCATTATCTCTTCGATTGAAAAGGATGATTGTTTGGAAATTTGTATCCAGGATAATGGGGTGGGGTTTGATTCGGCTTCGAAAGCGCAACTTTTTCAAATTTTTGGACGGGGACATCGAAAAGAGGATTTTGCTGGCTATGGCGTTGGGTTGGCCACGGTGAAGAAACTAATTGAAAAGCACGGGGGAACCGTATCACTGGAAGGATTGGCTGGGGAAGGTGCATCAGCGTGTATAAGCCTGCCGTTGGAAAGGAGGGTGTAACGACATGTATCGAGTGATGATTGTGGATGATATGCCCATCTTTCGACGACAGATTAAAAGGCTGCCGCTTTGGGGCAGCTCTACTGGATTTGAGATTGCCGATGAGGCGAGTGATGGTCAAGAGGCACTTCGGAAGTTGAGGCATCAGTCATTTGATCTTCTTATATCAGATATTCGTATGCCTGTTCTGGATGGACTTGAATTGCTCAAGAGCGTACAACAGGAAAACTTGGTGCCTTGTGTTGTATTTTTATCGGATTATGGTGAGTTTGGGTTAGCGAAGGAAGCTATTCATCATGGGATCTTTGACTATTTGTTGAAGCCGGTGGATGAGCGGTTGCTGGCAGCGCTCTTGTTAAGGGTTCGAAAGCATTTGGAGTCATTAGAAGCACGAGATGCAGAAGTCAATTTGTTAAAAGCAAGACTTACTGAGACGGTGGCACTTTATTATCCTGATGGACAGATTCGTGAAATCATTGAGTCACTCACCAGTCAACGACTGAATGCAAGTGATTTATTTCAGGATATGATAAGGAAGACCTATTTAGCCCTGGATCTCGATGTAATCAAAACCAGAGCGGTTCTTGAAAAGAGTTGTCAGGAGATTTGCTCAAAGTTGGCAGAATCATTGGATTGGCTCCCGCTTTTTTTAAACAGCCGCGATTTAATGCTCTTTGATTATGAAACAGAGTTAAATTTTGACTGTTCTGATCAAGAGGCTTTTGAAAACTTGTTTCGGATCGTCAAAAATAGGTTTGAGAGACTCGTTGAGATTCTAAATATCCTGGATCCATGGGATCAGGGACACACGCTCATAAGTAAAATTAAAGAATATATTTTAACTCATTGTGAGGCGGTGGCTTCTCAGGAGGAAATTGCCAAGGAATTTTATCTGACAAAAAATTATATTGCGGAGACTTTTAGGCGTGAAACAGGAATCACACTTGGAGATTATATTACTAAAGTAAAATTATATAGAGCCTTGGGGCTTATGTCGGACAGCGAACTAAAAACCTATGAAATCGCCGAACTGTTAGGCTATAGTGATGAATATTTTTCTAAGTTGTTTAGACGACAATTTGGAATGTCACCCACACAGTATCGTCAGAAGAACACCCGTAAATTGTCAGGGTAAAAGCCGTGTTTTGAACCTTCGGTCTTGTTCAAGTGTTTAGTATGATAAATATATAACAAAATCATACGAAAATCTTGAAGGAGGCTCATCATGGTATTTAAGTCAAAAATGTTTAAACTGTTGGTGCTTGCGGGACTTGTATTCAATCTCACGGCTTGTGGCACGGCAGAAAAACAAAATACAGAAGCACCGGTCAGCACACCTGCCCCGGAAATTTCCACTGAAGTCGAACAAGCAGAACTCGAATGGGATATTCAGCCGCCGCTTGGCATTGTTAAAGGTGATTACTATTCAACTGAAGAACGTTTCCGTCAAGGTCATCTGGGAATCCTTGAAATCGTTAAACAGGATGATAAATTGGTTTACATAGAGTTTAATGAAATGACACGCCCTAATTATTATGAGCGATATTTTCAGAATGTGCCTAAACGGCTTTCGGAATATAATTTCAGTATGGGTGACAAAAAAGGCGCTGCTTGGGTACAAAGCGTAGTTGCTGTTGAAAAACAGATGATCGAGGAGCAGCGTGTCACCGGCGAATTTGATACAATTTCGGGCGCGTCCAACAGTGTAAACCAATCCATGATCCCACTTGCTGAGAAATTGGCGCCGCTACTGGATCAACCATCGGCAAAAAAATATTACAGCATTGCAGAAAAACTTGGCGGTGGTTTGACAGGCTTTGTTCAAGTCGTCATTGAAAATGGCAAAATCACATCAGTAAGGTATGACGAAATTTTCGCCAATACACCTGAAGAAATTGAGGACCCTGCGCTGAAGGCGTTCTATCGTCAATCCAAATACGAGAGTGTCGAATACCAGGAACCGTCGCGCATTGGCTTCAACATTCAAATGGATGCTTTGAATGCAAAAGTGGTCGAAACACAGGATTTATTGGATCTGAATGGCCTTCCTTCAACGGATGAGTCCGGCGACTATGCATCAAGTGGATTTACTATTCGAAATGCAGCATGGGACAACTACCTGAAGCTTGCTGGTACACTCCTTGAAGAAATCGAAAAAGATGGTGCTTTAAACTAATAATACTGATTAATATCCCCCATATTTTGAGTCGCTTCTTAGCGACTCTTTTTTTGTGTGCGAATGGTGCAGCCGAGATTGTGACAAATCTTTCATTCTTAACTCATGCACTGTCGAGTTGAATGTTACAGAAATGTTACAAACCTCTGGCCCCGTTTTTGGTTTGGTGTCAGGCACTCACTCAACTTTGGTGTCAGGCACTCACTCAACTTTGGTGTCAGACACTCACTCAAGTTCGGTGTCAGGCACTCACTTGAAAGCTGTCCGCGTGGCCGACAGCCTATTGCCCCAAATCAAAAATTGGACAGAATGGCTCGAATAACATACAATGTAGTTTAGACCTTTACCAAAAAATTCTACACAATAGGGAAAAGGCCATTACAAAGGAGTTTTTAGATTGAAGTTTAAGTCATTGGGCATCATGCCCGCCATTCTCAAAGCAATTAAAGAAGAACACTATGTTGAGCCTACGGAGATTCAGGACCAGGCAATTCCGCTGATCTTGACCGGGAGAGACGTACTCGGCTGTGCCCAGACTGGGACGGGGAAAACTGCCGCTTTCGCAATCCCAACGCTCCAGAGGATCATTGAAATGAAGCAGGAAGGTCTTACAAACGCTTCATCCCAATCCGGGAAGAAGCATGACGGCATACAGTCTCTGATCCTGACGCCTACCCGCGAGCTGGCCATTCAGATCCGGGACAGCTTCCATGCTTATGGACGTCACGTTCATTTGAAGACCGGCGTCATCTTTGGCGGGGTGCCTCAGGGTCCTCAGGAAAAGATGATCAAGGACGGCCTGGATATTTTGGTCGCAACGCCTGGACGTTTGAACGACCTCATAAACCAAGGCATCATCAAGCTCGACAAAGTCAAGATTCTGATTCTCGACGAAGCAGACCGCATGCTGGATATGGGCTTTATTCACGATGTCAAAAGGATTGTCGCTAAAGTGCCTTCTGAGCGGCAGACACTTTTGTTTTCCGCGACCATGCCAAAGGAGATTTCAGCCCTGGCAGATGCCATGCTGAAGCACCCTGCCAAAGTGTCTGTGACACCTGAGGTCGTGACGGTGGAGGCGATCAGCCAGAGCGTTTACCTCGTCAACAAAGCCAACAAGCGAAAGCTGCTGATCCATCTGCTGAAGGATCCGGCACTGGAGTCTGTGCTGGTGTTTACCAGAACCAAGCACGGCGCTGACCGCGTGGTACGGGAGCTTGTAAAAGCGCATATTTCCGCTATGGCCATCCATGGTGACAAAAGTCAGAACAGCCGTCAAAACGCACTGGAGAATTTCAGAAAAGGCGCCATTCGGGTCCTGGTTGCAACGGATATCGCTGCCAGAGGGATCGATATTGATGAACTGTCTTATGTCATCAACTTCGACCTTCCAAACGTTCCGGAGACCTATGTTCACCGGATTGGCAGAACCGGCCGGGCGGGCCTCAGCGGAATCGCCATGTCATTTTGCGATGTGGAGGAGCTGCCGCTGCTGAAGGATATTGAAAAGACCATCGGCAAACGCATTCCTGAGGTGAAAGAGCACCCATTTCCTCTGGACGCCACAGTCAAGGACGACTTGTTTATTGAGCCGCGTCCTCAGCAACAGACGCATCAAGGCAAGCCAGCGCAGCAGAGGGCCAAGGCAGACAGCCGTCATGGCGCACCTAAAGCCGCAGTTCAGGCAGAGCCGTCCGCTGTAGTGAACCGCAGGCGAAACCGAAGAAGAAAGCCCACCGCATAAACCGGGTATGAGCCCTTTGTCATGAATCAAGTTTTCACTTACGCGATTGACAAATCAAATATCAAGGCTTATGATGTTGGTGTTCGAAAAAGCTTTTTGCAAATATGATCGAAACTTTAAACAACGACAACTGAAACGAAGATGTACGGGGGAGTCAGTAAACTGGCTGAGAGGGAACTGTGAGTTCCGACCCATATCACCTGCTCTGGATCATGCCAGCGAAGGGAGGAGACATAAGCTTACACCTATGAGACTCATCCTCCGGATGAGTCTTTTTTATTTCGAAGGGAGATGCAAAATGTTGACCAATGTCAGTCTGCAAGTCATTCCAAGCGTTCCGGAAAGCCAGATCTATCCTGTCGTGGACGCGGTTATCGAGTACATCCAAAGCACGGGCGTCGTTCACACCGTGGGTCCCATGGAGACAACCATGGAGGGTGACCTGGACGAGCTTCTCAAGATTGTAAAACGCGCCCAGGAAATCTGCGTCGAGCAGGGTGCGGAGCGCGTGTGCTCTGTTGTCAAGATCGATTGCAAGCCCGGGGGCGTGACCATTGATGAAAAAGTCGGCAAATACCGGTAAGTGGCCGGCCGCTGTCTTCTTGGCTGTCTTGACGGCCCTTTGGGAGCTGTCCGTGAGAACGGGCTGGGTAGATGCCTACACCCTGCCGGCGCCGTCCAGCGTCATCCGAGTGCTGTTTTCTGAGCTGCCGGGACTGCGCAGCCACATTTGGATTACGCTCCAGGAGGCTGGAATTGGGTTTCTGGCAGCTATTGGCTTTTCCATTGCTTTGGCGCTTCTGATGGATTTTGTGCCCATGGTTAAGAAGGGCGTGTACCCCATTCTCGTCCTGTCTCAGACGGTGCCCATCATTGTGTTGGCGCCTCTGTTCGGCATGTGGTTCGGGTTTGGCATGCTGCCCAAGATCGTCATTGTCATGCTGGTCTGTTTTTTCCCCGTCATAGTCAGTCTGCTGGACGGCCTGGAGGCGGCGGACCCGGACGAGCTGCACCTGATCGAGGGCATGGGCGCGGGGCAGCTGCAGCAGTTTCGCTGGGTCAAGTTTCCCGGCGCCTTGGTCAACCTGTTTTCCGGCATTCGCATTGCGGCGACCTATTCCATCATGGGCGCGGTGATTGGCGAGTGGCTGGGGGGCACCGGCGGCCTGGGCGTCTACATGCTGCGGGTCAGGCACTCCTTCGCCCTGGACAAGATGTTCGCGGCCATTTTGATTGTCGTCGTGCTGAGCATTGCCGTGTTCAAGGGCATTGATCTGCTTCAAAGAGTGCTGATGCCGTGGGCGGTCAGCAAAGAGAAGTAAAGGATTAAAGATTTGGCGGCCGATGGTCGTGAGATTTACCCAAATTTAAAGAAGAGACATTTTTGGAGGTTAATGAACATGAAGAAGATGAAAAAACTCAGTATAGTCGCGCTTGTTTTGATTTTGACGGCCACACTGGCACTTGCGGGCTGCCAGCCGAAGGATGCTGCGGCTGCGGGGGATGGGGCTCAGGAACCATCGGCAGAGCTTGAGAAGGTCACTGTAGTCCTGGATTGGGTACCAAACACAAACCACACGGGACTCTACGTGGCCCAGGACCTGGGTTTCTACGAAGAGGCCGGGCTCGATGTGGAGATCATCCAGCCTGCTGAAGGGGGCTCTGCGAGCCTGATCGCTGCGGGACAGGGAGAGTTTGGAATCTCCTACCAGGAAGAAATCACCTATGCCAGAACGGCAGCAGAGCCGCTTCCGGTGAAAGCGATCGCGGCGATTATCCAGCATAACACCTCGGGCTTCGCGTCGCCGGTGGAAAAGGGGATCGTGACGCCCAAGGATTTCGAGGGCAAGAAGTACGGCGGCTGGGGCTCGCCTGCTGAAGTCGCGATGCTGAGCGGGCTGATGGCCAAGGAAGGCGCGGATTTCAGCAAACTGGAGATGGTGGACCTTGGCGCGTTAGATTTCTTCGCGGCGACGAAGAGCCATGTGGATTTCACGTGGATTTACTATGGCTGGGACGGCATTGCGGCGGAGGTCAACAATGTGCCGATCAACTTTATTTTGCTGCAGGATTTCGAAGAGAACCTCGATTTCTATACGCCGGTGATCATTGCCAAGGAAGAACTTTTGAGCGCCCGCCCGGATCTTGCGGAGAAGTTCCTGGCGGCGACGTCCAAGGGTTATGAATACGCTATGGAGAAGCCTGAAGAGGCGGTAAAGTCACTGCTGAAGGCGGCGCCGGAAGTGGATGAGGCTATTGCGGTCGCCTCGCAGATTTACCTGGCGGACCAGTATCAGGCGGAGGCGTCACAGTGGGGGATTATGGACCTTCAAATCTGGTCCAATTACGCAGGGTGGATGTTTGAGAATGGTCTGATCGAGTCGGAGCTCGAAGCTGAAGGGGCGTTCACCAATGACTTCCTCCCCAAAAAATAGACTGGAGCTCGTTGGCGTCAAGAAGACCTTTGAAGATACGTTTGCTGTCAGCGATGTGTCCCTGGTCCTAAGGGAAACCGAGTTTGTGTCGATTATAGGTCCCTCCGGCTGCGGGAAGAGTACCCTGTTCAATATGATTGCGGGCTTGATTGTGGAGGACGAGGGCGAAATCAGAATCGACGGCGTCCCGGTCAAAGACCGCAAAGGCCTCGTCAGCTACATGTACCAAAAGGATTTGCTTCTGTCATGGCTGAAGATCATTGACAATGTAGCCCTGCCCCTTCGGGTGAAAGGTGTTTCGAAGAAGGAGGCCAGGTCAGAGGTGGCGGAGTTGTTTAAAACTTTTGGGCTGGAAGGCTTTGAGCATAAATATCCCTATCATCTTTCAGGGGGGATGCGCCAGAGGGCAGCGCTCATGAGAACCTATGTCTATTCCAGGGATATCATGCTGCTGGATGAGCCGTTTGGCGGTCTGGACGCGCTGACGAAAGCCAAGATGCAGGACTGGCTGCTGGGTGTGAATGACGAGCTGAAGGCCTCCATTTTGTTCATAACCCACGACATTGAAGAGGCAATTTATCTGTCTGACCGGATTTATCTGATGTCTGACCGGCCTTCGACGATCAAGGAAGAGATCCTTGTGGATCTGCCAAGGCCGCGGAACAGGGAAATGATGGTCTCGGAGACCTTTATTCAATTGAAAAAGAAGCTGCTGCACAGCTTTTAGGGAGCGTGTAAATATGACAATTTTTAATGAAGTCGCAACAGACTACGACCAGTGGTACACAACCAAAATGGGGCGCTTTGTCGATGACATTGAAACTGCCTGCGCCTTCGAGCTTTTTTTGCCGCAGCAAGATCAAAAGATCCTGGATGTTGGATGCGGGACTGGCAATTTCTCAATCAAACTGGCTGAAAAAGGAGCCGTTGTCACGGGCATTGATGTCTCTGAGGAAATGCTGAGCATCGCAAGAACCAAAATCGGCGCGCTGCCCATCGCTTACAAAAATATGGATTTATATCAGCTTGAATTTGAGGACAACACTTTTGACGCCGTATTCTCCATGGCAGCCTTTGAATTTGTCGAGTTTCCGGAGCGCGCACTAGGCGAACTTTTCAGAGTCCTCAAACCAGGCGGCAAACTTATGGTGGGGACCATACACCTGGACTCCTCTTGGGGCCGACTCTACACATCTGACTATTTCCAGCGAGAAACCGTTTTCAAGTATGCAACCTTCAAAACTATGGAGGAAATGGCAGCCTACGCCCCTGAGAGACTTAAACAGACCAAAGAATGCCTATTTTTGCCGCCGGACACCCCAGAAGCACGGATTAACCTGGAAACTGAGCTTCAGTACAGTGTCAACAACAGGGGAGGATTCATATGTCTGCTATGGGAAAAACCACTGGTTTAGTCGGCGCGCAGGTGATCTTTACGCCTGTTCAAACACCTGACGTCGAGGCAGCTGTAGAGAGCGCTCTGAAAGTGATCCACGACTTTCCGCTGTCCATTGAAACGAACGCCATGGCAACACTGATCAGAGGCGATCTGGAGACCATTCTCGAGATGGTTGGTGCGCTTTATAAAACAATGGACAGCCAAGGTGTGTTCACGCTGGATCTAAGACTCTCAAATACTTGCGGCATTTAGCATGCCGGGCGCCAACAAGCAGTGAAACAAAATAAATATCTTAAAGTAACACGAAAAACCTTGAACATGTTTATAAAATAACTATAATTAAATTATCAGATAAAAGTTTCTGATCAATAAGGATTGGGTATAAAAAATTTTGATCCATGCTCTATGGAAAATTATGAAAGGATGGGATGAATGAGTATTTTAGCCAACAAAAAAGTGATCATCATTGGCGACCGTGACGGTGTTCCGGGCCAAGCGATCGAAGAATGCGTCAAAACGAATAGCGAAGCGACCGTCGTCTATTCCGCAACAGAGTGTTTCGTCTGAACGGCTGCAGGGGCCATGGATTTGGAGAATCAGAACAGGGTTAAATCTTTAGCGGATGAGTACGGACATGAGAATGTCGTAGTGATCTTCGGCGCAGCAGAAGCAGAATCAGCTGGTCTTGCAGCTGAGACCGTCACCAATGGTGACCCAACGTTTGCAGGAAGCCTTGCAGGCGTAGCTCTTGGACTTTCTGTCTACCATGCGGTAGAGCCTGAGTTCAAGGCTGACGTAGACGCAGATGTCTACGAAGATCAGATCGGCATGATGGAAATGGTCCTCAACGTGGACGACATCGTTGCTGAGATGACGAACATGAGAACTTCTTACTGCAAATACCTCTAAAACCTTAGCCGATGGTTTTGAGGCACCAAACGCACCAAAGCAACA
>Ga0302251_1001874_pt1 | contig 11466 bp, 9 predicted proteins | sample AAG_RA_Gln_MG_FD_193534 | JGI IMG/M metagenome (GOLD analysis project Ga0302251, IMG submission 193534) | Enriched activated sludge microbial communities from anaerobic digester in WTTP, New Holstein, Wisconsin, United States - AAG_RA_Gln | ecosystem: Engineered > Bioreactor > Anaerobic >...
GATGCTAAAATTCATTATATAAAGGCTGGAAGTCCATGCACCACAAATGCGGAAACCGTGCACCATTTTGCCGGTCTGCATGCACCATCTCAGCGGTCTATACGCACCATTTCAGGCGGCATATTCAGCCGCGTCACTGATAACACCGGCGGCTCGCGCGGCGGCGGTGTCTACGTCGACAACAAATCAGGCGTTGCGAATGTTGAAATGTACGGCTGCACTGTTTCAGGAAACAAAGGAGGCAGAGGCGGCGGAGTTTATGTCAACTCGGAAAACAAAACTTTGAATATCTTTAAAAACTGCACAATAAGCGGTAATGACGTATCTGACAACAGCGTCGGCAACGGCGGCGGGATCCTTTTCTATAATGCGTGCGCAAAGCTTACGAACTGCACGATCGTCAACAATAAAGCAAAATACGGCGGCGGACTGATCCTTGATGTGGAAAGTGAAGTCCAGCTTATAAACTGCACACTTGCCGGAAATAAAGCTACATTGGACGGCGGTGGACTGTATGCGTACGACGGTTCACATCCTGTAGGACAGGCAATGAGCCCTGTAGGGACAGCAGATTTCACAGGATGTATTATCGCAGGCAACGCTTTAATTTCCGGCGACGTTGAAGTTTCTCAGGACGTGATCGTGCATTATTCCACAAATGAAGATAAAGACCATACTTACGACCCATCATGGACGGCACGTTACGACGGCAATTTTGTAAGCGACGGATACAATGTCCTTGGCAGAGTGGTTATTAAAGATGGCGCGGCACCGTCTGATGCTCCAATAACTCTTACCGGCACAGACAAAAGCGGGGTTGAAGCTGATCAAGTGCTCTCCTTCTCTGACGGCGCCCTTATGCTTAATGATAACGGAGGCAGCGTTAAAACCATTGCTATCGTTAAGAACGGCAATGCTCAGAATATTATCCCGGCTGCCTCATTGCTCGTGTCCGAAGACGCACGCGGTGTTTCAAGACCGCAGGGAGCAGCCGGTGATGCAGGCGCTTTCGAGCTTGAAACCTCTGGCGGAAGCAGCGGCGGCTGCAATTCAGGAGCTGTAATTCCTTTGCTTATGTTTTTGCCGCTCGGTATTGTGATACTTAAAAAAAGAAAATAAATATTGACCTCTTCCCTCTCAATTGCATCAGATACAGGAAACTCCCCCGATCAGCCATGTCGGGGGTTTTTCTGTGCCTGAATATATTACAGATATTTACAGTCAAGTCATGAAACAAATATGTTATATGCAAATGGGATTAAATACTTTTTCAGAGGGCTGCTTACCTCCTCCGGTTTTTATCAGCATTCCTGAAAAACACATAAACATTTAGAGTGGACATTGGGGTCAGACCTACACAATTGACAGAAAGATATTTATTTAGTCATTGGGACATTGCGGCTTGTTTGCTGCTTATTCTCTGCAAAACATAAGATAGAGCCACTGGCGCGGAGCTTTAGAGCCATTAGCGCGCTCGAATAGAGCCACCCTGCGCGCTAAAAAGAGCCACCTATAGCCCGTCTATTCCTTTGCGCATATCCGTTGCCCCGCATATCAGGCAGATCTCTTTGCCTCTGCAATCAAACATGGAATAAACTCCCCTTTTGTTAAGTCCATTGGAAGAGTTTATATTCTGTATATTATTACGCACAGGTACGGTTCATTTGACGCTTACTTTATATCCGTTTCCCTGATCATATCGCTTATTCTTGCTCAGGCCATAATGACAGGCACTAATCCTACCGGACATCCTTATCCGCATCACCGGGCCGCCTCCTCACTGTCATTACCATGACGATGGCAGCGGCATACTCATCGGCTACGGTGTAGGTCTTCTGCTCGTAGCGATAGCATCTACTCGGATTGTTCAGTCGGCCCGGCAGGGGTGTTCAATTTGTAGCGGTCAGGGTGTTCAACTTATGCGGTCGCAGTGTTCAGTTGACACGGCGCATGCGCCCCTCCTCCGATCTGCACATTTAGCCTTTTTGTCAATTGTGTAGGTCTGACCCCGTTGGTGTTTCTTCGGCATTGCCAATGTATTAAATTCAGGGCCGGCCGGGCGTGTTTTGAAATTATGAGGCGTTGCGAATGCCTGCACCGCATCTTTAAGAAGCAGCAAGACCACCCGCAGCCGCCGCAATTTGGAGGCTGCGGCAGTTTGGCATTTAGTCAATTTTTCCCCGTATCCTTCGGGGGTCTGTCTGAATATTGCGAAGCAGGTATGGACGTACATACTGCCTGTGATACCGTTTGCTCAGGTTGGGTTCCGGATACAGTGTAATGATGTCCATCAGGCGGCGGACAAGTTAGCCTTTTTGTCAATTGTGTAGGTCTGACCCCATTGATGTGCCCTTCTTTGATGGAACGGCTTTTTTTATCACATTTTTTTGAATATAAATAAATACTCATGGGCTATAAGCAGGAAGTTATATTTTACACTGTTGGTTTTCCAATAACCTGTGGCTTTACAATTGTGCTGCTCTTTAATGATTATCTCTTTTGTCTTGAATCCTGCTGATTCAAATATTTTCATAACTTCAAAGCTCATTGGTATGATAAGTCCTTTTTGCCTTGTATCACCCATAAGTACAGCACAGAACTTTCCTTTTTTAAGAACACGATAACTTTCGGCTGCAACGCTCTCCATTTCTTTAAGAAAATCCCTAACCCCAAAATTGGACAAATCGTGGGCAATATCCATATTTTCGCTATAATGAATGATGTCCGCATAAGGTGGATGAGTACAAATAAGATCTATACTTACGTCAGAAACAAAATCAAGATTTCGTGCATCACCCTTATGAATAAATACTTTACCATTGGCGCCTTCGCACTCAAAGTCGACCTTTTCCCGACACCTATCCAAAGCAACATCGTTGACATCAACGCCAATAATATCCCTATTCAATAGTCTTGCTTCAACCAGAGTGGTGCCACCTCCTGCGAATTGGTCAAGTACCAAATCTCCTTCTTTAGAATATCTAAGAAGAATATTCCTCGGAATATAAGGAGACCAATTTCCACGCCATTTTGCATCATGTGTTGCCCAGTCTCCACGCTTTGGAAAACTCCATATCGTGGTCATTTCCAGTTCAAAGTCTTCTGGTTCCCATCTTATTATCTTTTTATTTGTCATGTATCCTCCCTATATGAAAAGGTCGGTCATAATACCCTTTTCCATATCATCAATACAGTATATCGTTTCAAGAGCATCAAATGTCTCTCTAAGGTTACCTCTTGCGCTCCTCCATGCGGTACCGTCAGTAAGCCACACAAAAGTGAACCCTTCGACTGTATCAGCCTCTTGTGCCAACATTTTATAGCTTCTGGCAGTTTCGTTCAATTTGGAACCACCGCCTGTTCCTCCATAAAAGTTCGTTTCAATACCGTAAATCATCGAATCAGTTTTTACTACAAAGTCAAAGCGCTTTCTTGCTCTACCTTGATTCGACAAAGCAGACAAATCAATTCCCCATCGTTCTTCAACGTCAGCAAGGTACATTTCTTTGAAATAAGTACTATCTTTTATAAATCCAGCTTTTTGTATGTAGCTTTCCACCAAATCCTCCATTTGATGGCCTCCACGGTTTTTACGTCCATTGGAATCAAGGCCTGTTTCAACACCTAAAGCATAATCGAAAAGATTGCTTACTAAATGATTAGCTATCACATCAAAAAGCCCTGTTTTCCTCATAAACACCTTGTATTGCTCAACCGAATAATTCATCTTATCGAAACGATATAAAAATGCACCATCATCATCTTGTGCATATATTTCATAACCACGTACTGCGAGAAGCAGCGGTATGCATTTGAGTGTTTTGGGATATTTTTTGATAATATTTTCAAAATCCCGTTCTATATCATTTGATCCAATGAGCGAATTTAAAATATTGAGTTCAATTTTCATACGCTCAGCATTTTTTATAACCTTATCAAAATCAACACAGTAATCGTATCCGGAAATACTACGCCGGAATTTGCTTAACCATTCATCAAAATCTCTTGCCATAATAATCATCCTTCCACTTATGCCATTAGGCCACCGCCACCGGCATCTTTATCGGTATATGCAGTTGTCCAGCCAGTTTGTCCCATAATACTTATGGATTTAGGCGGTAACAGTTGCTTCATGCCATATTCGTCACATATTTCTTGAAACGGGCACTGCTCTAAGCTGGGATTAGCTATACCTGAACGGTAAAAATCTGTTTCACGTATTGCTATGTTACCATCAGCATCATTACAGGGAATTATTTTACCAATAAGTCTTGCCCGTTCGCGGCGATTATCGTTGACATAACATATTTGGCACGTTCTATTTTTTGGATTATGCCACTTAAAACGATGTCCGAGCTCACATTCAAAGATACACAGGCTTTCCTTGCAGAATTGCCTTCCAACAACATTGTATATGAAATAATCGAGCAAGCATGGACTGCTTATAGTCTCATTTGGATATCGGTCTTTCCATTTTTCCCAAACTCTGCGCCATGCGACTGCGTTTACCTCATCAACATATCCGTACTGATACCCGAAAATATCAATAAAGCTTGAAACAAGGGGAATGGCGCTTGCTAGTATTCCAGTTCGCAATGCCACTTTAATTGTGTTTATATCACTGGCAACATCAATGCGGTCAAACCCAGTAATATTTTCCCATACCCCAAGAACCACCATATCACGTATAAACATATCTGCTTTTTTATTTCCATACCCCGCACCATCATACTGGATTAAGGCTTGCCGAAACTCTGAAACATTGCGGTCAAAACAGTCAATAATATTGTATGGAGAAGAATCGTGCTCCAACAGGAACTGACTGATACGTTTTGCAAATTGGAGCCTTTTATCATTTTGTGATAAACTCGTCATCCCAATTGATTTTACAAAGTCAGCCGGAGCCTTGGCTATACAGCGTTCATCAAATATACTTGGGTCAGAGAGAAATATCTTCGATAATTCAACAAAGTTTCTTGAACCTCGAAAATCCTGATTTGCTGTAAGAAATCGTATGCGACAAATATCCTCTACTGATAGATTGTTTGTATCATACACTTCCGAAAAAGCACGCCCTCTTGTCCTGACATATACATCATGCAGCGCATCAGCTACTTTCTCACAAGCATTATCAGATATTTGTAGATCAATAATTTCTCTATGATGCTCATGCCAATATTTATGAAAATCAGAAAAATAATTCAATTCCATCCCAAGCTCATTTATCGTACCAATGCCATCATAGTTAGTATACAAAAACTCGTTTATTTCTTTAACGACTTGCCTTGCTTTCGTTAAATCCAACTCTGCCGTATCTTGACCACAAATATTCTGGATTCTTTCTATGAAACAATCTAATTCAGACATTTTGGCCTCTTTAATAGCTACGAATAAGCAATTCGCTTATTTTTCCACGAGAACTTGCATTGCTGTTAATAATTCGCGATGCAGAAATACGCATTATTTTCATCTTCGAATAAAGTTCTTCAAAAAAGTCATCATCTGGATCTGTATTCTTTGGATCGGAGTTGCTTGCGACTACATAAGCACCTCTATCAGATACTTGTTGAATATATTCAGCAAGCTCTACTTGCGCTTTGTCATCAAACGCGTTTTCGGTATATGCTGTAAAACTTGAAGTTGCATTAAGTGGGCGGTACGGAGGGTCAAAATAAACGAATGTATCGCTGTCAACAAAATCATTGGATTTGCGATAATCTCCACACACAATTGTGACGTTCGACAGAGCTTCTGATACCTGTCGTAGATTATCCTCATCACATATCAGAGGAGCTTTATAAGAACCAATAGGGACATTATATTCGCCTTTGGAATTTACCCTGTAGAGCCCATTAAAACATGTTCTATTAAGAAAAATGAAAAGAGACGCCATTTCATTGCCCAAAACACCTTGGGATTTAAGTTCATTAAAACATTTCCTTTTTTTATAGTAATACTCTTTACGGGAATCATCGCTAAGAGGGATATATTCATCTTGATACTGTGACAGCCGGGAAATTAAACCATCTGGATTATTACGTAAAACTTGATATGTATTAATCAGTTCGGCATTTGTATCACTGATATAAACTTCTTCCAACTCATACTTATTAAGGATGTCGAACAGTACTGCACCACCACCAACGAAAGGTTCAGCATATTTTCTAATGGTATCTCCAAGTCCCTTAGGATACTGTTTTTTAATTGCGTCTATCAGCTGACCTTTTCCTCCAGCCCATTTTACAAAAGGTTTCATTCTCTTTTCTTTCATATATCTAACACTCCTACCATCAATCGGTTTTTCAGCATTCTTGGGAATAAGCCACATGTTTCCAATCATTTCGACATTTGGAATTCTATGTTCGGAACATAATATAGCTACTCGCCTTTGTGAAATTCCCCAAAGTTCCGCAACTTCTTTAGCAGACATATAATTCATGGTATCCTCCTGATCATGCTAAACAAACATATTATATTCTAAATTTCGAATAATAGCAGGATCCGATTTGCATTTTCGTCAACATATGGCTTTATTGCTTGATATTGTCCTCTTCGTTTGACGCTTACTTTATTATTTTATTGCTGCTGCACTTTCACTATGAAATTTTGTAGCATAAGTCCATAAAAGCTTTCATGCCATTGGTGAGAAATTTATTTTTATGATAAATGACACTGAATTTACGCTTCAAATCGATGTTATCAATTTTTATGCCGGAAAGTTCGCCGGTCTCCAATTCTTTTTTGACCAGCAGCTTTGATATGACTGCAACACCGATGCCACTGACTGCAGCGCTTTTTAAAACGTCTGAACCATTGCATTCCCAATCCGGCTGCCATTTGATTTCATTCATTGCCATCATGTTTTCAAATAGTTCCCTTGTGCCGCTGCCTTTTTCACGCACTATAAAACGCAGGCCGGACAATTCGCCAGGTGAGATGCTTTTTATTCCGTACAATTTATGTTTTCTGCCGCATACAAGCAGAAGATCATCGTCCATAAACGGGTTCGCTATAATATCGGGAGTGTGGACCATGCCTTCAACCACAGCAAAATCTATCTCATTCCGGATGATGAGCTGTTCGATGTCCTGAGTATTTTTGGTTACGGCCTTTACCTGCCAAAATGGATATTGCCTGATAAATTCGTTCACCAGTTCGGGAAGTAAATAAGTTCCTATTGTAAGGCTTGCCCCGACCTTTATTGTGCCGCTTTTATCAGGGTTTTTCATGACGTATTCCATTTCATTGACTAAATCCGTGATATGTCTGGCATAGCTTAGAAGCTGCGAACCTTTCTCTGTTATGAAAAGTTTTTTGGAAAGCCTGTCAAACAACTTTATACCGTAATAATCTTCCAGTTCCGATATAGACTGACTGACTGTAGGCTGAGCTATATATAATGCTTTTGCAGCAGCGGTCATGCTGCCCAGATCCGCCACGGTTATAAATATCTTTAAATGTCTAAGCGTCATGTTTTGTTCTCCCTCATATATAGGTATAATACTATGATATTTATTATTATATAGTATTTTACAAAATATAATTTATAAATAAAATAAAAATACCACGAAGATGGAGGGATCTTATATGTTTAAGTTTGCAAATAAACTGCCGGGCATCCTGTTTTGTTTCCTCATTTCAATTCCTGCCTGGTTTCTGGGTAATATTTTTCCTGTGATAGGAAGTCCTGTGGTAAGCATTGTGACCGGAATGCTGCTTATTATGATGTTTCCCGATTTATTGGCGGCGGAAAGGACATACGGCTTCATAGGTTCGCCGGTAACGAAATTTAAGTTTGATGAGGGTGTAAAGTACTCAGGAAAAATACTTCTGCAATATTCGATCGTACTGCTGGGGTTTGGCATGAACCTTTTTCACGTATTAAAAGTCGGCAGTCAGTCATTATATGTTATCGTATTTACTTTATCGGCTTCATTTCTGACAGCTTATTTTGTAGGAAAGGCAATTAATATCGAAGGCAATACAGCAACTTTAATAGGAGTAGGCACATCTATATGCGGCGGCTCGGCAATCGCAGCAACGGCCCCTGTTATTAAGGCGGAGGATGAAGATGTCGCTAACGCAATTTCAACAATATTTTTATTTAATATAATCGCTGTTTTTATTTTTCCGGCATTGGGAAACATACTCGGCCTGAGCGACAAGGGGTTTGGGATGTGGGCAGGAACCGCAATCAACGACACTTCGTCAGTTGTTGCGGCAGGCACGGCATGGAGCAATGCAGCAGGGAACAACATAGCTCTTGGATTCGCTACGATTGTAAAACTGACACGCACACTGATGATCGTTCCTATAACTATTGTTCTTGCTCTTTACACTGCGCACTGCGAACGTAAAAAACAGGAAGCGGGCAAATCATCATTCAGCTTTATAAAAATATTCCCCTGGTTTGTCGTTGGCTTTGTCGCCGCGGCCGTCATCAATACTTTCTGTAATATCTCGGCAATATCGGGGCATCTTGTGACAGCAGGAAAATTTATGATCGTAATGTCAATGGCAGCAATAGGACTGAATACCGATCTGAAAAAACTGCTGACTAATGGATTTAAACCTGTTTTTCTGGGTATCTGCTGCTGGGGCACAGTTGCAGCGACATCGCTGGCAGCTCAGCATTTATTAAGAATATGGTAGGATAATAAGAACCTGTCCCTGTCATGTTGTCAGCGCCGGAATAAAAATGACCCGAACGCCGGTTGAAAATTGAAGTGCCCCCAATGTCAGGGCACGAATTTTCTAATGATCCGAATAGCTACTTTCTTAATGCGGCATGAACCTGCTGTTGGCAGAAAACATCGATGGCAAGTCCACGCGCGGCGCGGGCAGGCGTACTATTGCGAAAAAAATCGCTCGTGCAAACATCGTCCAAGGTAAGCCGCTTGCCTCTTTTGCGTCCCTGCTTATCAGATATTCTAAGGGGACGGAGTTCGGTCCCGCAACTTTCCGTTGCTGACGCTCGTGCCGCGCGTTCGGAGGCCCTAATTTCAGCAATTTGTTCTATACTTTACGCAGTGCGGTAAATTGCAAATACCAAAGACGGAAGAGGTGTTGCGGATGCTTACGTTAAAAGAGTTCCTGCGAAACGAGGTTAAGCCGTCGCTTGGATGTACTGAGCCCGGGGCGGTGGCTTTGGCGGTGGCGCACGCGTGCGCCCATCTGCCTGACCGTAAGGATGTTGCTTCGGTACGTGTAACTGTAAGCTCCAGCATCTATAAAAACGGGATGGCCGTCGGCATACCCGGCACTAAGGGCGCAAGGGGCAACGCAATAGCTGCGGCGCTCGGCGCGATATGCGGGGACGCATCTCTCGGGCTTGAGGTCCTTAGCAACAGCAGTCCTGAAGATGTGGCAAAGGCTGAGTCGTGGGTGCAGGACGAGCGCGTTTCTATTTACTGCGACCCCGACAGGACCGGGGTCTACGTTCTGGCATCCGTGTTCACTCCGGCGCACAAATCCGTCTGCCTTATAGAAGAGAGTCATTCCAATGTTACTAAGATCATCCTCGATAACGAAACGCTCTTTGAGGCCCCTGTAAAAGCTTGTTCGGGCGGTTTTGCCGACGACGGTTTCCCGACCGCGTTCAAGGATGTGCTCAAGATGGCGGACGAGATGGATGAGAGCGACGCGGATTTCATCTGGGAGGGCATCCGCATGAACTATCGCGTGGCAGAGGGAGGACTGAAATCGGCGGACGAATGCCACGACTGCGGAGACTGTCTTGAGAGCGGAAAATTCGCGCTTACTATGCTGGAATCTGAGAAAAACGGCGAAGATGTTCCCGTCTCCGCTGAGATACGCACTACCACCGCGGCGGCGGCAGAGGCAAGGATGTCTGGGATATTGCTTCCCGTGATGAGCAGCGCCGGAAGCGGAAACCACGGTATCACCGCGATCCTGCCGGTTGCAGTACTGGGGAAGAGGATGGGCAGGGGTAAGCTGGATGTAGCCAAGGCAGTAGCTGTGAGTCATCTCGCGACGAGTTTTGTAAAACGCAACCTGGGCCGGCTGTCGCCTGTCTGCGGTTGTTCCGTGGCTGCGGGCGCCGGCGCGGCCGCCGGTATGGCGTACCTGATGGGCGGGACCTTCGACCAGATATGCACAGCCATGAACCTGCTTCTATCCAATATCGCGGGCATGCTCTGCGACGGCGCAAAGGAGAGCTGCGCGCTTAAGGTCGGCTCCGCCGCGTACGAGGCCTATTCGTCGGCGAAGCTGGCGCTGTGCGGTCAAAAGCTCGGCGTGCCGCAGGGGGTGTTTGGCGATACGATAGAGGAGACCGTGGAAAACATCGGACGTATCACAAAGGAGGGCATGAGGGCAGTGGACCGCGTTATGATAGATATTCTCGACAGGCGCCACAGGCCCAAGTCAACGCTGTTTTAAACGGGTCATCGGCTTTGAGGCAGTGTCTCCCGCAAAAGAGGGCCGCGTAAAATGGACGTTTTCTTTATAGAACGTTTTCTGTGTCTGTTCTGGCTTGCGGTACAGCAGGTCTGTTTCGCATGCATAAAGTACGCGTACGGCGATATCGTGGGAACTAAGGCTACTTTGAGGACAGAGATGGCGCGAAATGTCACTCTGTTTTCACTGATAGCCGTGCTTTCTTTTATGCGCGATCTGTTTCCGGGCACAAGCGGCGCGCTTTTTGCGGCAAACGGGACGGACTATTATCCCTGGGCCGTGCGCATCTTTTTGTGCGCCGCGATGGTGCTGTTCGATTCGCTGCTCGTGTTGTATTTTTGGCGCATTGTGCGCGTATACAAAAAAGGCTCGGCTGCGAGGCGTACCTGGCCCGCGGACGCGCTTTTGGTCGCGTTTATATTCTCAGCGGCCGCGGTTTATCTTTACGGCAGCATTGGAGCTGCCGGGCGCCTTGGCATTCCCCCTGAAGATTATGTGCGGATCGGGCGTTTTTTCGTCCAGGTATGTAATTTTTCATATATCGCGCTTGAATCGATAGGAGCGCTGCTTATCGCGTCGTTCCTTCTCGGCATGAGAAAGCGGCGGGGTGTGTGACTATGGATGCGCTGTTTCTTTGGATCTCGTCTTATTTTGACGAAAGCACATATCTCAATGGTCTGAGGGCCGGCGGGATATTGTGCGCCGCAGCGGATATAGCCGCGACAGCGCTCTTCGTTCGCGTGACCGAGGTGATCGGCAACCGTCCGCCGGCGAGGAAGGTATACGCGGTGCTGCTTCTGTTTGCGCTGCTCACTCCGCTTCAGCTCATTCCGCGAAGCACGACAATATTTTTCATGGTCATGTTCCTGGTCTTTCTCCCGCCGTATATGATTTTGATCTGGACCGCGGTGAGGGAGGCGCATAATTTCGTGTCGTTCGTAAAATCTAAGGTCGGCGCGGATTTTCCTGACGAATAGGCGCGGAGCGCGCAAACGGCCGCACCTCGCGCCTATTCGGCCAGAGCAGGGCAGGGCGATGCGTCAGCTT
>Ga0302251_1001876_pt1 | contig 11451 bp, 12 predicted proteins | sample AAG_RA_Gln_MG_FD_193534 | JGI IMG/M metagenome (GOLD analysis project Ga0302251, IMG submission 193534) | Enriched activated sludge microbial communities from anaerobic digester in WTTP, New Holstein, Wisconsin, United States - AAG_RA_Gln | ecosystem: Engineered > Bioreactor > Anaerobic >...
AACAGAACGTAATAGCAAAGGGTGCTCGATGAATTGGCGTTTCACCACTGGCGATGCGCGTATCAAGCTGAAGCGCCTTTACCCATCGATTGAGTCTTGACGAACTACTAGCCGCCCTTCCTCCCCACGCTTGAAAGCGGGGGCATCCGGGCGGCAGAATCTGGTGAAGCAACGCCAGCCCCGGATGTCGCAACAGCATCCGCGGGCCGGCGTAACGCATCACGGCCCGGACACGCGACCGCATGTCCGGCCGATAACAGTGGATCGGGCAGCGGGCGCAGGTCGGCTTGTCCTCCGCGTACGGGCAGCGGTCCAGGCGCGCGTTGGCATAGTGCAGGAGCTCCTGGCACTCGACGCAGAGCGTCCCCTGCGCCCCGTGCTGCCCCTGGCAGTAGATATGGACCATGGCGGCGACCGTCTTGCGCTCGCGCCCTGTGCGCGGGTTCCGGTTCATCTATTCAACCTCAGCCGTCTTTGTCGTTGTTCTCCTGAGCCCGGGTGGAGGCCCCGGGTCTCCCGGCCGACCGTCGCGCGCGCGCCGGGACCGGTATTCCTTGCTGCCGCCGCCGGAGCGATAGCGCTCTCTGCCGGTGCGCTAGTGCGCCGCGTGCAGGTAGGCGGCCTCCAACCGATCCAGCAGCGCATGGTAGGCTTCATGCTTCCCCGGCCCGACACGCTCCTGCTCCACCCGCGCAAAGCCCTCCAGGAGCTCAGCCTGCTTCGCCGCGGTCAGGACGCGGTCGGCCATGGGGTAGAGGATGTTGTCCTCTTTGTGGATGTGCTGTGTGAGAAGGGCGACATAACCACGGGCGTTCTCGGCGATGCGCGCGGCAGCGGCGCCCCCGGCCTGGTACTCTGCGAGTCCCTCGGCCATGCCCTGGACGTAGCCGCGGCCCAGCGTGTGCTCGTGCAGCATCACGCCAATCGGCCCGCCCTGGCGGGGGATGCCGGCCTCTTCCATGGCGACGAAGAGGAGATCCTCCTCTTTGCCGTGGTGGCAGCGGTCGGCAAAGCCGCGGATAAAGTCGATCATCTGCTCCATGTCGGCCGGCTCCACCGCCTCGCCGGCGTCAAGCCGCCGGGCGACCTCCGTCAGGACGCTCAGCATGCGCTTGATGCCGTTGTGCTCGTCGACCAGCTCTTGTGTTGGTTTCATCGGGACACCTCCGAATTGTCTTGCCTGCAGTATACCATGCCGCGCCGCGCGTGTCTGCGACCTAGGTCTCGCTGCCCTGGCGCTTGTCACGCGGCGTTCCTGTGCTATAATAGCGCCTACTACGCTATGGAGGATCTAGACAATGTTCCAGACAGTCCTGGCCATTGTCCCCCACCCGGACGACGCCGAGTTCGCGGCCGGCGGCACGCTGGCCCGCATGGCCGCGGAGGGGGCGCACGTCGTCATCGCCATCGCCACGGACGGCGGGGCCGGCTCGCTGCGCCAGGACCGCGACGCCCTCGTGCGGCGGCGTGCCGAAGAGGCGCGCCGGGCCGCACGTGTCCTGGGCGCGGCGGAGCCCCTCCTGCTGGGCCACCCGGATGGGGGGTTGGACCAGTTGCCGGCCGGCCTGCTGCGCGAGCAGTTCACCCGCCTGATCCGCCAGCTGCGCCCCGACGTACTGGTTGCCGAGGACCCCTGGGCACGGCAGGAGCCGCACCCGGATCACCGCGCTGTAGCCTGGGCCGCCTCGGACGCGGTGGGCTTCGCCCATCTGCCGCTCGTCTATCCCGAGCATCGGGCGGAGGGGCTGGAGCCTCACTTTGTCCCGGAAAAGTATTGGTACGGCGCTCCGCCGGAGGCGCTCAACCGCGTCGTGGACATCGGGGCGGCAATCGACGTGAAAATCGCGGCCATCGCCGCGCACGAGAGCCAGGTCGAGTTTCTGGTGGAGGATATCGCGCTGCAGGCGCGGCTGGCCGGCCTGGACATGCTCGCTCAGATGGGAGCGGCGGCGGCCGACCCCGTGCAAGCGGTCGCCTGGGCCGTTCGCCAGGAGGCCGCCGCTGCGGGCCGGCGCAAGGGACTGGCCTTGGGCGAGGCCTTTCGCTACACCCGCTTCCATCCGTACGTGGAGGCGCTGCTGGCCCCGCAAGAGGGGTGACCCTCCGGCCCCCGGCCGATTCGCTGACGAGCGGACTCGCTCATTCGGCAGCTCGCTCACCTTAGGAGGTCCTATGCAGTCCACCCGCCGTCGTTGGTCCGTCATCGCCATCTTTTTCTTCTTCATGCTGCTGCACCAATCGGACAAGCTGCTGATCAGCTCCCTCGCCGACCAAATTCAGGAGACCTTCCAGATCACCAAGACGGAGCTGGGTGCCCTCTCCACGGGCGCACTGATCGTCGGGGCGCTGCTCTACCCGCTGTGGGGCTACCTCTACGATCGCTTTGCCCGGCCCAAGCTCCTGGCATTGGCCTCTTTTATCTGGGGCGCGACGACGTGGCTGAACGCGATCGCCCCGACCTACCCGAGCTTCCTGGTCACGCGGGCCTCCACGGGGATCGACGACTCCTCGTACCCGGGCCTGTACAGCCTGGTCGCCGACTACTTTCCACCCCAAGTGCGCGGCAAGGTCTATGGCGTGCTGGAGTTGACCATGCCGTTGGGGTTTCTCTGCGGCATGGTGCTGGCGATTGGCTTGGGCGGGGTCATCGGCTGGCGCGGGATCTTTTACCTGACCGGGTCGCTGGGCATCGTGCTGGCGGCGATCATCTTTTTTGCCGTGCCCGACATACCGCGCGGGCAGAGCGAGCCCGAGTTGGAGGGCGTGGCGCAGACGCACACCTGGCGCTTCAACTGGAAGACGGCGCTGGGCCTTTTCCGCAAGCCCAGCCTGCTGGTCCTCTTCCTGCAGGGGTTCTTTGGTGTCTTTCCGTGGAACGTGATCAGCATCTGGTTCTTTTACTATCTAAAGACCGAGCGGGGCTATGACGACACGATGCTGCTGATCACCATGGGCCTGGCGGTGATTGTCCTGGCGGCGGGCTACCCCATCGGCGGCGCGCTCGGCGACCGGCTCTTTAAGCGCAGCCCACGCGGCCGGATCATTGTTGCCGGAACGGGGGTCATCATCGGCGCGGTCCTGCTGATCGTGACGTTGAGCGTCCCGGTCCCGAACCAGTGGGCCTTTCTTGCCGCGCTCTGCGCCACCGCCCTGTTCATCCCCTTTGCCGCGCCCAACGTGCTCTCCACCGTCTATGACGTGACCGAGCCCGAGGTGCGCAGCACGGCGGTGGCGGTGCAGTACTTTATCGAGTCGGCCGGGGCGGCCCTTTCGCCGCTGATGGCCGGGTTCCTGGCGGATAACTTTGAGCAGATCATCGCGGCCCTACGCCAGGCGCCGCCGGCCATCTCCTGGATGGCCAACCTATTTGCCGCGGGCATGCCGCTGCAGAATGCGATGCTGTTGATCTGCGTGACGGCCTGGGTGCTGTGCGCGATCTTTTTCGTGCTGGTCGGCCGGCTGGCCCCGCGCGACATCGCCAAACTGCGCCGTGAGATGCAGGATCGGGTGGAGCGGGAACGGGGCGTTCAGCCGGCCTAGTGCGCCACGGCCAGGAGGCCCACTGTGAAGATCACGATCCTGGGGGGTGCCGGCGTTCGTACCCCGCTGCTCGTTCAGGCCCTGGTGGCCCGGCAGCCGCGGCTGGAGCTGCGGGAGCTGGCGTTGATGGATACGGACGGCGAGCGGCTGGGGCTGATCGGCGGGATCACGGCCCCGCTGGAGGCACGCGCCGGCTTTGCCGTTACCCGCACGACCGATGCCCGCGCCGCGCTGGCCGGGGCCGACTTTGTCCTGACTACCTTTCGCGTCGGTGGGATGGAGGCGCGCGTCGTGGACGAGCGCGTGCCGCTGGCCCACGGCGTGTTGGGGCAAGAGACGACCGGCCCCGGCGGTTTTGCGATGGCGGTGCGCTCCATCCCCGTCCTCTTGCAGTACATCGAGCGGATGCGCGAGCTGTGCCCCGCGGCGTGGCTCATCAACTTTGCCAACCCTGCGGGGATGATGGCCGAGGCGGCCGCGCGCGTGGCGGGGTGGCCGCGGACGGTGGGCATCTGCGATGCGCCGAGCGGTATGCTGCGGGTCATTGCGGCCGCGGCCGGCCTGCCCGCCGCGGCGCTGTACCTGGACTATTTCGGGTTGAACCACCTGGGCTGGGTGCGGTCGGTGCGCTGTGGCGGGCAGGACCTGCTGCCTCGCCTCCTGGCCCTGCTGCGGCAGATCGGGCGCCTGCCCGGATTCCCCTTTGATCCCGGGTTCGTTTCCGCGTTGGGGATGATTCCCAACGAGTACCTCTACTACTACTACTACGCGCGCCGCGCGGTGGAACGCATCCTGGCGGCCGGCCGCACCCGCGGTGAGCAGGTTCTGGCGCTCAACGGGCAGCTGTTTGCCGCGCTGCGGCAGCGCGCGGGCGATCCGGAGGGGATGGCGGCGGCCTACGCGGGCTACTTGCGCGAGCGCGGGGAGAGCTACATGGCGGCCGAGTCGGGGCCGGCCGGTCCCCTGCCCCCGCAGCTGCTCGCGGCCGCGGCAAGCGGCGGCTATGCCGAGGTGGCGCTGGACCTGGTGGAGGCGCTGGCCGGCGGCGGCGACCGGATCATGGTGCTCAATGTGCCCAACCGGGGTGCTATTCCGGCGTTGGACGAGGCGGATGTTGTGGAGGTGCCCGTGCACGTCGGGGCCGGCCTGGTGCAGCCGCTGGCCGTCGGGGCCGTGCCCCCCCATTGCCTCGGGCTGATGCTCCAGGTCAAGGCGTACGAACGGCTGACGATCGCGGCCGCCGTGGAAGGCTCCCCCGCACTGGCACGGCAGGCGCTGGCGCTGCACCCGCTGGTGCCCGGGGTGGACCTGGCGGACAAGATCGTCGCCGAGTACGGGGAGCGGCATGGGGCGCTGTGGGGTCTCGGGCCTTCCAGGGAAGAAGTGGTGAGCCGTACGTAGATGGACCGGCCATGTATGACGTTATCGTCGTGGGCGACTATTGCCTGGACCTGATCTTTGCCGGCCTGCCGGGCTTGCCCGAGCTGGGAGCCGAGATCGTGGCCTCGACCTTTGACATGACCCCGGGTGGGGCCTATAACCCGGCCGCGGCCATGCACCGCCTGGGGCTGCGCGTGGGCTGGGCGGCCGACTTTGGCTCCGACGACTTTAGCCGCTTTGTCCTGGAACGGGCCCGCGCCGATGGCCTCGACGCGGCGCTCTTTGTGCACCACCAACAGCCCCTGCGCATGATTACCGTGGCTGCCTCGTACGTGGAGGACCGCGCCTTTATCGCCTTTTACGACCCGGCGCCGGCCGTCCCGGCGGCACTCAAGGGCCTGACCACTTCGGCCGCGCGGTCGGTGTACGTGGCAGGGGTCGCCTACGGCCCGCTCTTTGAGGCCGGCCGTCTCCTGGCGCGGGCCAAGGGGATGAAGCTGATCATGGACGGCAACTCGCACGAGGACCTCTCCCTGGCCGACGCCGCGGTACGGCGGGCCATCGGCGGCCTGGATCTGTTCCTGCCCAACGCGCGTGAGGCCCGCCGGCTCACCGGCTGCGCGGATCTGCCGGCCGCGATGGATGTCCTGGCCGGCCTGGTGCCGCTGCTCGTGGTCAAAGATGGGGCCGGGGGCGCCTATGCCTGCCAGGGCGACACGGTGGTGCACGAGCCGGCGCTGGCCGTGCGGCCGCTGGACACGACCGGGGCCGGCGATTGCTTCAATGCCGGCTTTGTCACGGCATGGCTGCAAGGGCTCCCGGTCCGCGAATGCCTGCGGTGGGGCAACGTGGCCGGCGGGTTATCGACCGAAGGGTTGGGCGGGACGGGGCGGGTGGTGCGGCGGGAAGAGGTGGAAGAGCGGGTGCGCGAAGTGAGAACGGATCAGGAGGCAGACGATGGAAAAAGCTGACAGCGCCGCCGAGACCTTTCGCGGCGCCTTTAACTGCGCACAGTCCGTGTTTGTCGTCTTTGCGCCGGAGCTGGGGTTGGAGCGTGAGCTGGCGCTGCGTGTGGCCGGCGGTCTGGGCGGCGGCGTTGGGCGCCTCGGCAGCGAGCTCTGCGGCGCGGTGAGCGGCGCCGTGCTGGCCTTGGGGCTAAAGCACGGCAAATACCTTCCCGAGGACAATGAGGCACGGGAGCGGACCTATGCGCTCGTGCAAGAGTTTGCCCGCCGCTTCCGCGAGCGTCACGGGCACCTGCGCTGCAGCGAGCTGCTGGGCTATGACGTCGGAACGCTGGAAGGCCGCCAGGCGGCGCACGACAGCGGGCTGCACGAGACCCTCTGCCCGCGGCTTGTGCGCGACGCGGCCGAGATCGTGGAAGAGCTGCTCCGCAGCTAAAGCCGTGGGCGGCAAACGGCGACGGCCTACTCCGCCGGCCTGGTCCCAAACACCACATCCCACAGCATCGAGCTGACGCCAAAGCGCTTCTCGGGCGTCTGCACGTGGTGGTGCATATGGTAGCGCTTCATCGTCTGCCAGTAGCTCCACCTGAGCTTGAAATGGTGGGTGGAGTAGTGCATCATATCGTAGCCGAGGTAGCCGGTGACAAAGCCGGAGAAGAGCGGCGCGACCCAGTGCGGCACGCCCAGGGCGAGGCCCAGGAGGAGGGTAAAGCCCCCGTAAAAGGCCGCGGCCAAGGGGATGCTCACGGGCGGCGGCATCACCAGGCGCGTCTTGATCATCGGCTGGGCGTGGTGCACGCCGTGGAGTAAGAACGAGATGCGTTTGCCCCATTCGGTGCGCGGGTGGTAGTGGAAGACGAAGCGGTGCAGCAGGTACTCGGCCAGGGTCCAGAGAAAGAGCCCGGCGATGAAACAGAGCGGGATGTAGGCCGGGGAGATCCCCGCCGGCCGGCCGACGATCGCCCATACCAGGAAGGCGACGACGATCGGCGTCCAGAACACCAGGACGGTGACCGGGCTGATGTGGCTAAAGAACTCGAGAAAATCGGACCGGAACAGGCGGATCGGTTCCTTGCTGCGGCTGATCTCGACGGCGGGCATGGCTTTTCTCCTTTGCTCATCGTTGCTGGGGATATTATAGCAGAAGAGCCGTTTCTTGCATATCGGGTATTGGTGATCGGGTATCGGGTACTGGGGATGAGTCTCAAACCCCGCTCCCGCTTCCCGTCCACCAATCACCAATACCCGCTCCCCAACTTGCGCCCCTGCCCGTTCTCGTGTAAAATGCTTCTAACGAAACCTCGCAGGAGCAGTGATGCCAAGGCCCCGAGCAATTGCGATCGACGGGCCGGCCAGCGCCGGCAAAAGCACCCTGGGCGAACGTCTGGCCCGCGCATTGGGTTATCTCTATTTCGATACCGGCGTGATGTACCGCGCCGTCACATGGGAAGCCCTGCGCCGGGGCGTCCCCATAGCCGATGAGCCGGCCGTCACCACTTTGGCCGAAACCATCGTGATCGACGTTACCCGGCCGACCTTGGACGACGGCCGGCAGTACGATGTGCGGGTGGACGGCGCGGACGTGACGTGGGAGATCCGGCAGACGGAGGTCGATGCCCAGGTCTCGCCCGTCTCGGCTTACGCGGGCGTCCGGCGGGCCCTGACGGCGCAGCAGCGGGCCATCGGCCTGCGCGGCGAGGTCGTGATGGTCGGGCGGGATATCGGCACCGTGGTCCTGCCCGAGGCCGACCTCAAGGTCTATCTCGACGCCTCGCCCGAGGAGCGGGCCCGCCGCCGCCTGGCCGAGATGCTGGCGCGGGGCTGCCCGGCCGATTACGAGACGGTGTTGAGCATCATCCAGAAGCGCGACCGGATCGATTCCGGCCGGGCGGTGGCCCCGCTCCGGCCGGCGGCGGACGCGGTCTTGATGAACAACGACACCATGACCGTGGACGAAGAGGTCGCCTACATCTTGCAGCTGTGTGACTGCTGAGAGGCACGGTGCGGGAGGAACCCATGGTCTATGCCGCGACGCGCGCGCTGATCCGCTTTCTCTTCTGGCTTTTCACCGAGATGGAGGTGGACGGCCTGGAGCACGTGCCCGGGGAGGGGCCCGTCCTGCTCGTGTGCAACCACGTCAACCTGATGGACCCGGTCGTGCCCATTGGCGTCCTGAAGCGGCGGGTCTCCTTCATGGCCAAGGAAGAGATCTTTCAGTGGCCGATCATGGGACCGTGGTTCAAGGCGTTGGACCTGGTCCCGGTGGCGCGGGGCAGTATCGCTTCACGCCGCGCGATCCAGCGGGCCGAGGAGCTGCTCGCGCGCGGCTGGGTCGTGGGCGTCTACCCCGAAGGGACGCGCAGCCGGCAGCCGGGGATGGGGCCGGCCTTTCACGGAGCCGCGCTGTTGGCCATGCGGACGGGCGTCCCTGTCTTGCCGGTGGCCATCACCGGGACCCACATGGTCCTGCCGGAGGGCAAATCCTGGCCGCAGCGCAACCCCGTGGCCGTGCGTTTTGGGGAGACCTTTCGCGTGGAAAAGAGCACGGGCAAGATCGACCGTCAGGCGATGGAAGACCTGACGGAGCGTATCATGCGCCGGATCGCCGCGCTGCTGCCGCCCGAGTACCGCGGCGTCTACGCCGTGGAGCGCGCGCCAGCCCAGGTCGCGCCCTACTGATTTCTGCCGACACGTTGGTGCTGCCCCCAACGGTTGCCCAGCCAGGCGCAAGACACTGCGCGGCTGGGCAACCGTTGTTGTGGAGGGCGCACGAGGCTGGTGTTGGAGCCGACGAGGCGGCCGTTTGGGCGGCTGCCGCGGCGGGGTCGTCTTGCTGCGGCCCGAACCGTCTTGCGCCGACCGTTGACAGGTTGCCGAACCCGTGCTATACTGAGTGCGGAGGCAAGGGATGGCCCGTCTCGCGGCGCTTTGGACGAGGATCCCGTTGTATTGGCGGCTGGTTGGGGGCGGGCTGATCGTGGCCCTGGCCGTCGTCGCCCTGCTGCACGGCCGGCCGGACGGCCGGCTGCACCTCTTCTTCCTGCCCGTGGGCCAGGGCAACGGCATCCTGGTGATCACGCCGGCCGGCCGCACCGTACTGATCGACGGTGGTCCGGACGCGACGGCGCTGCTCTCCGCGCTGGGGCGGCAGCGGCCATTCTGGTCGCGCGAACTCGACTGGGTGCTGCTGACCGAGACGGCGCCGGAGCGGTTGGCCGGCCCGATTGCGGTGCTGGAGCGGTACCGGGTGGCCGCGGCCGGCGGGCCTGGCCGGCCGCGTGGGGGAGCGGGCTGGGCGCGCTGGTCGGCATTGCTGGCGGGGATGGGGGTGACGCCGATCCCACTGATGGCGGGGGCCCACCTGGACCTCGGCAGCGGCGTCGTGATCGAGGTGCTGTACCCTGGGGCGGTGCTGCTGGAGGGGGTGTCGCCCGGGGCGCGCGACGACGCGCTGGTGCTGCGGCTGTGCTACGGGGCTGTTTGTGTGCTGCTGCCCACGGCGGCAGGGCCGGCCGGCCAGCGGGCGCTGCTAGAGCGAGGGCTGCCGCTCGGGGCCGCGGTGCTGCTGCTGCCCCGGCAGGGAGAGGAGGGCTCGCTGGACGCCGCATTCCTAAAAGAGATAAACCCGCCGATCGCTATCCTCTCGACGGGCACCGCGCGCTTCGAAGGGGCCGACGCGCGCGTGCTGAAACAGGTCCGCGCGGCCGGCGCGACCCTCTACCGCACAGACCTCCAGGGGACGGTGGAGGTGGTGACTGATGGGCAGAGGGTGTGGGTGCAGACAGAACGATCATACGGGGCGCCGCCTACTTTGGCTGCCTCTTGCCCCGCGCCTTTGGCTTCTCCTGGGCCGGCGCCTCTGGTGCGCCCGCTTCCTGCGCCGGGGCTGCGTCTGGCGCCGGTTGTTTGTCGGCAGCCTGCTCGGGAATCTCCAGCCCCAGCCCCTGGACCAGCAGCATCGCCAGTTCATCCCCGGTCGCGTACTCGTAGGTCGCCATGCCCAGTGGCGTGAACGGAGGGGTCACGTCGCGGCCGCGGATGAGCAGCATCTGCCGCCCCAGGGCGCCGGCCAGGCCGAGGGCAAAGAGCGCGCCGGCGTCCCACTCCCCCAGGTCGATGACAATGTGGGGGCACTGCTGTACGCTCAGGCAGAGATCGCACAGGCTGTCCACGTCGCGCATGGGGCCGGTATAGATCAGGCCCGCCGCGCCGCCGCTCTGCAGCACCTGCCCGACCAGCGCCCGGTACGGTTCGGTCGCCCGCAGGGATGCCGGCGGCAGGACGAGGACGCCATTGGGGATGATCTCTGGGGAACGCAAACACTGGGTGGCCCCAACGCGGAAGCACTGCGGCATCAGCCGCGGCCGCTCCTGCTGGACGTGACGGTCCAGCGCCTCGCGCATGGCGGCTTCCAGCACCTCGCCCGGCAGCGCTTGTGCCAGCTCGCTGGCCGCCGAAGGGCCGGCGCCCGCTTCCCAGGCGGAAAACTCGGGGCAGGTGCGGCAGCGTTCAAGCCCCTCCAGGCGTATACCAAAGAAGCTGCAGGCGATCCGCACGCGGGGGCTTGCCGCGGCCAGGTTCTTGCCCACCTCGGTGCCGATATCCAGGTGCCGGCAAATGCCGGCCGCGAGCCACCCCGGCACCGGGCAGCGGGCGCACACCTCGGGCCAGACCGCCTGGTCGAACTCGTCGGTGGCCCGGGTGCACAGCGTTTGGCCGCGCAGCACCCGGCGGAATGAACAGGCGGGGGGGGTGTCCATCGTCATCGGATCCTCCAGTACACAGATCTCGGCGGTCACGACAAGCCGAGCTGTATTCTAGCAGAGAGGGGAGTATCCGTCAACCGGGCGGTAAAAGCTGTTGACAAGCTCTTTCCTTAGTGGTATCATAGGAGAGTACACTCGTTCCAGGCAGCCGCTTCCCGGCACGCGGCGCCTTGCGTGTAGCGGTGGGCCTCTTCGTACCTCGCCTGGAATCCTTGACCCTCAGAAACCTGCCCGTGCGGGCCGGAGAGGGACTCTGCGCCTTTCCGGCGATCTCAGAAAGGAGGTGCAACCGACCCACTCCCGTCCCTTGGCCCGCCTCCGGGCCAGACCCCCGGAGCGCCTAACCTCTTTATGCAGGAGGATTCGCCATGAGTTGGCGCAAGACGTTTTCGCTCCTGGGCATGTTGGTCCTGCTGGCCTCGGCCGTGCCGCTGAGCACGATCGCCGCCCCGGCCCCGCAGAATGCCCTGGGCAAGATCGAGACCCTGGTTTTGGAAGAGATCAACGCCGCCGGCCAGACGGACTATTTTGTCTGGCTCACCGAGCAGGCCGACGTGTCCTATGCCGACCAGCTCACCACCAAGTTGGAAAAGGGCACCTATGTGTACGAGACGCTGCGCGCCACCGCGGACCGCACCCAGGCCTCGCTGCGGCGCTACCTGGATCAGCAGGGCGTCTCCTACCGCGCCTTTTACATCGCCAACTAGCTACCTGACACTTTTACAACCGCGTAGACCGGACACCAGTTCATCAAGATTGGCAGGCCGTTTTTCAGCCGCCTTTTGATCAAGCGCAACCCA
>Ga0302251_1001881_pt1 | contig 11427 bp, 7 predicted proteins | sample AAG_RA_Gln_MG_FD_193534 | JGI IMG/M metagenome (GOLD analysis project Ga0302251, IMG submission 193534) | Enriched activated sludge microbial communities from anaerobic digester in WTTP, New Holstein, Wisconsin, United States - AAG_RA_Gln | ecosystem: Engineered > Bioreactor > Anaerobic >...
TGTCATCACTTCTTCATAAACTTTATTCAACCCCTCTCCGATCTTTCTCCAATCATAAACCTCTTCAACAAGCCTTCTGCCCTCTTCCCCTAATTCTTCGCGCCGTTCCGGATTGTCCAAAAGCTCCAAAACCGTTTTAGCAAACCTATCCGGATCATCAGCCAGGATAAGGTTTTTTTGATCAGTATATTGTATCCCTTCCGCGCCTATCGTAGTTGAAACAACAGCTTTCCCCATTGCCATAGCTTCAAGAATTTTTAAACGGCTCCCGCCGCCTATCCTTAAAGGGACCACGAAAACCATAGCATTGTTAATATACGGCCTCACATCATCTACTGTTCCCGTAACAACAATCCTTTCTTCCTGTCCGCTCAATTTCCGCACACTCGCAGATGGATTCTTCCCAACCACAAACAATTTTACATGGGGTTTAGTTCTCCACAATATCGGCATTATTTCCGTGCAGAAATACTCCACCGCATCCTCATTCGGCAGCCAATCCATCGAACCGGTAAAAATAATATTCTCATCTGAGGCACGTGTAAGCTTCTGTTTTTGCGGACGGAAATACTCCGTATCAACTCCATTCGGGATAACCGCAATCCGGGCACTGCCACCTGATAATTTATATAAATTCATCTTATCGTGTTCTGATACAGTAAGACAGGCAGAGAATTTATTTACAAGACTGCTTTCAAGGGCGGCCATTTTCTTGGCCTGTGACTTGAATATGTTTCGTTTAATAAAGTTTTTCTCAACATCCGCACATCGTTCATAGATTATCGTTTCCACATTATGTTCATCCACCACAGCAGGAATACCATGCGCGTACTCAACATACTGCCCCATCAGTAAATGATCATAATGAATCAGGTCAAATTTCTCTTTAATGATTAATTTCTTAAAATCGTATACCATGTTTAATATCCTGTATTTTGCCACAGACAAAGGGGTGCTGCTGAAAAAAAGATCCCAGGCGGATTTAATCGTGCGTTTATCCGAAATCCCTTCAACCAGAGAAATTTTAACACCAAATCCTTCAATTTCATTTTTAAATACCGCATCATTAGGACTAAAAGAAAAACACAGAAGAGAAACATGGTGTTTTCTCGCGGCTTCTTTTATTAGATTAAACGTCCTGATTTTCGCTCCGGTATCAAGAGGATAAGGCAACCGGGGGGCTAAAAAAAGTATTTTCATTTATTTACTACCTCATTATAAACCCGCTGATATGAATTAACCAGTTTTTCGACCGAATAATTTTCTATTACGAATTTTTTTCCATTATGTGCAAAGCGCTCCCTATCTTCTTTATTTTCTATCAGGAATTCAAGGTTGTCCACAAACTCCGGCAATTTCTGTGACCTGAACAGCAAACCATTCTGATTATGCTCAATTAAATGAGAAACACCGCCGACCATTGACGCTATAACCGGCAAACCGGAGGCAAAGGCTTCCAAAATTACTAACGGCAATCCTTCTGTTAACGAAGGCAGGGCGAAAACATCTAATGTCCTGTAAACTGCCGGCATATCATTGCGCACACCGGTAAAAATAATCTTTTCTTCTAAACCATATTCTTTCACTTTAGCCTTAAGTTCCTCATCAAGCGGGCCGTCTCCGACAATCATTATTTTAAGAGAAGGAAACTTAGGAATTAATATTTTCGCGGCTTCTATCAACAATTGCTGATTTTTTTCGGGGCTCAAACGCCCAATTGTCCCGATAACAAAATCATCTTTATCAATCCTGAATTCATGCCGTAAATTATCGGCCCCTGCCTGAGCAAATTTCTGAACATCAACGGCATTTTTCACAACAGATGACTTTTGTGTACTAAAATATTTCATAAGAGATTCATCCACAAGTATCAATTGGCTGAAAAAACTTCTCAAAACACCTAAGTCAAGAAATTCATATAAACGCACAGAAAAGCTCGCGCGTGTGAATCCATGAACAGTGGCGACAACAGGAATCCGCCTTTTCCTCGCGGCAAACAACCCTATAATATCCGATTTATAATTATGTGTATGGACTAAATCAATTTCCTCTTTTTTTAAAAATCCTGTTAATTGTTTTACTGTAGAAAAATCAAATTTGCCTTTGGAATTAATAACAACTGTATCCAGGCCGCACCGTTTAGCCGCTTCAATGACTTCCAAATGGGGATTCTGCCGATTATTAATTGCACCGACAAAAACCTTTGCATTATTACGGTTAACGCCCGCGCACACATTCAAAAGCACATTTTCCGCGCCAAAGAAACCATTACTGCTGATAAGATGTAATATTTTCATCCGCTTTTTCGGGAAGCCGTTATCACATTCAGTCTTAACCGGAGGCAAAGCCGGGCTGCCGAAACTTTTAAAAAAAGACTCGTAGTTCTTAATCATACCAGGCATAGAAAATTTTTCCTCAACAATTCTTCTTCCAGCCTCCCCGAACATAGCGGCCTTCCCCTTATTACTGAGCAAATCCTTTATTCCTTCATATAATGGCGAAGAGTCAGCCGCTTTGACCAAAATCCCGTTAATCCCGTGTTTTATCAACTCCGGATTACCGCCAACGCTGGTCGCGACAATGGGTTTCCCTGCGGACATAAACTCAAGAATTGAATTTGAAAGGCCTTCGCTTAAAGAAGGCTGGACGCAAATGTCCAGAATATTTATTAATTGAGGGATATCTTTTCTGCTTCCCAAAAATATAACGTTATTTTTAATACCTAAACGTTTAACAGACTCTTCTAAGTTCTCTCTCTCCCCGCCTTCACCGATTATAAGTAATTTTATATTGGAATATTCCTGAATTAATCTCCCCACAGCTTCAATAAGATATTTATGACCTTTAACAGGATGCAGATTACCAACACTTCCAATCACAATATCATCATTTTTGATTCCCAAATTTATTCTTATCGCTTCTTTTTCTGAATTATCTGAGTTAAAAGGTTGTTTAAACCTCTCCAGATCAACACCGTTATACATAATTTTAATTTTATTATTCCGGACATTCTCCTCCCTGACAACCATTTCTTTTCCTGCTTTGGAATTTACTATTATCTGGTTAACACGTTTATTTATAAAACGATACGCGGCTATCTGGCGCGGCTTCCGCCAAAAACCTATATCTCTCCGGTTCGAAATGATCACCGGAACACCGGCTATCTTTCCCCAAAACGCCCCCCAGGTATCAGAACTGAAATGATATGTCATAAGTATATCAATTTTATTCGACTGGAGAAAATTGGAAAACTGAACCCCCTTTATTATCCCAAAAATGCTGTAGATCCGCTTAACCGGGAATAATTTTACCCTCGCACCTGATTTTTCAATCTCTCGAATCAATTCCCCGCCAGCAATCAAAGAAGAAACAAAAAGATTAAACGTGTTTTTATCCAGATTCCGAACCAACTCCAGGATCTGCTTTTCCGCGCCGCCATATGCTTCAAGAGTATCTGCTAAAATAAGCAAATTAATTTTTGTCATTTTCTTCGGAAAGCCTCTTTCGCCGTGAAACAGAAGTACCATTTACCCGTTTTCCATTTTTTTCTGAATTTTCAATTCCCTGTGCCGCAACAACCATTCCCAAAAACGCCCAGAAATACGCGCCCAAAGGCTGATATGTCCAACGGTCTCCAAAGAAATTGCTGATAAGCAAAGATATAATACACATACAAAACCCCAGGCCAAGCCCTTTAAAAAAATCATCCTTTGATTTTGTAAAAAGCTTCCAGCCGTTCATGAACGCGAATCCTATTATAGCGAAAAAAATCGCCAGGCCGATTACCCCCTGTTCGAGCAGAATTTTCACGTATAAATTATGCGAGTCGCCTAAAACAAATCCCAAATAGGGAAAGGTATTAAACCCTATCCCTGTAACAGGATTTCCAGAGAACAAATCCATAGATTGATTCCATACCTGGATCCTTTTTTCATTGGATAGATCCAATTCCCCTGTTTCCTCATTTTTAGTGTTTTCAATTCTCTGGACTACTGAACCAGGCAAAATAGTCTGCCATGAAGCGAAAAGGATGCCTATAAAAGCCAAAATCAAAATATTCTTTTTTACTATCCCTGTTAAAACTGAAGCTCCTAACACAGCAAGATATGAACCCCGTGAAAACAGGAAAATTATCGCGTAGAAATTAAATCCAATCGGCAGGAGAAATAAAAGTTTTTTCAGTTTTGATTTTACGCACAATAAGAGGCCGATAATAATGAACGTGTAATGAGAAAAAAACGAAGCGTATTCATTCGGCCCCAGATATGAAAATGACCCTACCTGCCGCATTGCATCGCGGTAAAAAGATTTATCCGTCCACCGGTATTCCCGAAAGAACTTAACGCTCATCACAAACATAACAAAAATCATAATATACGTAAACCAGCGGATATGCTTTTTTTCTTTTATGTTATTAGCTGTTAAAAAGTAAATAATTGGCAAAAGGATATAATTCTTCCATGTCTGTACGCGGTCATCACCAAAATTAAATCCGGCTGAATAACCGAGATAATCAAACCCCTGATAAAGCGAAAATAACGTGTAAAAGATCATAATAATAATAGGGGCGTTTACCGAGTTACCTTTGACAAATTTCCCACCCTTGCTCATTGATCTTAAAAACCAGCCTATCAGCATCGCGCCTAAAAGGATATCCACAAAATCCTTTCCAAACGGGTATTTCTGCATTGAATCTAATAAAGTCTGTAAGGGAAGGATTGGGATAAGAAACATTAACCCGTATTCCACCTTGAATAAAGATACGATTAAGGCAACAAAACCAAAGACGTAAAACAGATACGGCGCTATACTTGATAAAAATGCTCCCATTTAATTCATCCTCTTTTTTGCTTTTTTGTATTTTTAAGCTATTATCTACGGGTTTCCTAAACGCTATCCGCTTTTTATAAATAACTCAAATGCGTTTTTTCCTTAGCGTTTTTGATATCATTTTCTGTCAGATCGAGCAAATTAAGAAACGTTTCAAAAACAGGAGGCTTATTGGCAGATTCGTCCTGTGAAGCCCTGACTAATGCCTCTTCCCGGGAAAGCTGACCGGCACGCGCCATAGCCGCGTATTTAGTCGTTTTTTCGCCGAATCCCCATTTCTGAACAACTAAATAGTTTTTCATAGGCGCGAATAAACAATCAATATGGTCGCTCGAGCCATCCTGGCGTTTTTCCCAGCCCAGCTTATCGTATATCGTCTGCTTTATATCTTTGTCATCCCACACCATATATTCAGGCAGAGATATCTGCTTTCTGTAACGGCTTAAAGTTAAATGTTTTACCCTGCGCAATATTTTTTGCCCCGCTGTCTCTTCCAGAAAATCCGACATTTCTTCATTTGAGATTACGTTTTGAGCGATTGTCCTGAACAAATTATTGCTGTAAGAATAAATTTTCGGCCCGCGGGATTCTATCTGGCTTGAAAATCCGGAAACAATAAGCGGAACATCGTACTGTTCGGCAACCCTATGCACTGTTGCCCATATCCCCATATCGCAGGCAAAACAAAACTGGCCTGTTTTCAATAAAAATTCCCGATATAGCTTTTTCATTAATTCCCAGCTTGGGCCATAACAGGCATACGCACAATCTGTTTTCTTCACAATATTCTCAATATTGGATAAAGCCTCAGGGGTGCGCAAACCGTTACTGAAATTAACCGCTAAAACCTTTAGCCCATATTTCTTCCTGCACACATAGAGAGTATAGGAGCTGTCTTTCCCCCCGCTAAAAGGAACCACGCAATCATATCTTTTATTCTGCTTTTTTGCCCAGTCAAAAATAGATTTTAACTCCCCTTCAAGTTTGCCTAAATCGCGGGTTAAATATTTCTGTTCAGCCTCATGACATTTATGGCAGACGCCCTTTTCATCAAATTTAATATCCGGGTATGTTTCAGGTAAAATACATTTACTGCATCTTTTCATTGTAACTCCTATTCATTTAAAATAATTGAATACAGATTTTCAATCCGTTCTGCTGTTTTTCTGATGTCAAAAACTTCTTCAACTCTTCGCCTTCCTTCAATTCCCATATTCCGAGCCATATCCCTATCCTGAATAATTTTTAAAATCGCTTCCGCGAGTTTTTCAGGATTGGCTGGAGGAACGATAAAACCTGTTTTTCCATCAACTACGATTTCAGACGGCCCCGGGATATCCGTAGCTATAACAGGCTTGTTCAACGCCATAGCTTCTATACAGGTTAAGCCGAAACCTTCAGGGAAAGTAGAGCTTGCCTGAACAAGTATGTCAAAAGTGTTAATATAATCTAATATATTCGTTTGCCAACCGGTAAAAATAATATTTTCTTCAAGATGATTAATCCGGATAAAATCCTTAAGTTCGCTTTCAATTTTAAGCTCTCCGGCTCCCACAATCATAAACTTTATTTGATCTCTTTTCTGTAAAACAATCTTCGCGGCTTTCACAAAATCGATATGCCCCTTGCCTTCCACAATTCTCCCTACCAAGCCGATTACGGAATAGCCGTTGAGATTGTATAAATCTTTAATTTCTGAAGTTGACTTTTCTTTTTCACCCCTTGCATTCAATAACTGAATATCAATTCCATTATTCACCCAGTTTATTCGTGCGATATCAATACCATCGTAAATACTATCCAGATTTGTAGTAGTGATATCTTTTAAATAATTTTCCTTTGACTTCTCCGTCAAAACGATAAATGTAGTTACCAATTTTGAGAACAATTTTTCGCGCTTAACCAGCCTCCTTGTTGCCCTCAGATGCACAATCACAGGAATACGGGTTAAATACGCTGAAATAATAACAGGAATACTGGCAATAATTTCACAATTAACATGAACAAGATTGATCCGGTATTTATTTAAAAGCCATATCATCGCGATAAATAAAGGCGCTTCAGTAAAAATAAGGTCATACAGAAATTTAAAAAAAGAAAAAATATTGCCCCCATCTTCCATTTCATGCCGTTTAAAAGGCAATTTAATTACTTTTATCCCTATTTTCCTTATCTTATCAAATTGAGGGCCTTCATTGAAAACAACAACCAGCGGGTTATATTTTTGTTTATCGAGATTATCTAACAGCATAAATAAACTATTTCCTGACCCTCCAAATCCCGAACTTAATTCAAAATATAAGATATTTTTTTTCATACTATTCTCTTATAGATTTCAAGCGTCTCTTCAGCGGTTCTTTCCCAGCGATATCTTTTCACCCAATTTGTGCCTTTTGAGATTAAATCCTGCCTTAACTCTTTATTACTTAAAACCATATAAATCTTCTCAGCAATATCTTCTGAATCTTTGCCGTCACAATATAAAGCTCCTTCACCTGAAACTTCAGGAATTGAAGCAGCGTTTGACGCTACAACGGGAACTCCGCATGCCATTGCTTCAAGCGGTGGAAATCCAAACCCTTCCATCAAAGACGGGTAAACAAATAACTCCGCGCCGGTGTATAATCCCATGAGATCATCATCAGGGATATACCCCAAAACATGCACTTTCCCTTTTAATCCCAAATTCTCGATTTCACAAAGGTGCTTATCAAGAATAGCTTTTGTCCGGATTCCGGTTATGAGCAACTTTTCTTTGATTCTATATTTTTCAACTAAAACCGCAAAAGCCTGAATCAACCGGCTTACATTTTTCCAGGGACTCTCTCCCCCGGCATTCAGGATATACGGCCCCGTTATATCAAGTTTTGCTTTAATTGTATCCACAAGGTTATTGTCTAACGGAACCATAAAATTTTTATTTATTCCAAGAGGAATCACGGCAATATTTTCACAAGGCACTTTCATAAAAGTAACAATATTTTTTTTAGAATATTCAGAGGGCGTTATAATCCTTTTTGCTCTACGAATATTCCATGGCTGGACCTTTCCGTAGTAAATTCTGTCAAAAAACGTTCCCCTGGGAATTTCCTGCAAATGAGTATCATGCACAGTAACAACCACAGGACAAGGGCTGGCGGCCATTGTTGTATTGGCCGGAGAATGAAAAATGTCTATTTTGTCCTGTTTTAAAGCCTGAGGCAATTTCCATTGTTCCCAGAGATGAAACTTTTCTCCTTGTACGGCAATCCCCTTAAATTTTAAATTTTCCGCAGAAACCTTTCGAAGAGTATTATTTAATCTTGAATCATAATAAAGGAAATATTCATTTTCAGAATCAATCCGGCCTAAATTTTCAAGCAGATTCTGGAGATAAACACCCATCCCTTTAAGGATTGGCATACATGCCACTCTGATATCAATGCCTATCCGCATTTTATCCCCGATTCTTTAGCAAAATTCTCATAGACCTGAAGAGTTTCCTGCGCTGTTTTAAGCCATGAGAAATTCTTTGCCCTTTTAAGTCCTTTTTCGCTATATTCTCTGCGCAAGAAATCATTTTCAAGAAGAAGTTTTATTGCCTTTGATATTTCTGAAGGTTCTTTAGTATCAACCAGATAGGCAGAATCCCCTAAAACCTCCGGGATACTTGTATAATAAGACGCAATCACAGGAACACCGCACGCCATTGCCTCCAAAGGAGGAAATCCAAACCCCTCAGCTATTGACGGAAAAACAAAAAGCTTAGCCCCATTATATAAGGCGATCAATTCTTCGTGAGCGATATACGGCAAAAAAACTATTTGTGTACACTCTGATAACCAGGGAATTTCAATGTTCAGGTCATTACGTGTCGCCTGATTAATTCCTGAAATCACAAGTTTTTCCTTTAACGGCGTATTTCGAAGCAAATTCAAATAAGCTTTTAACAACGCGCTGATATTTTTTCGTTTAGAATTTGCCCCCACAGTAAAAATATAATCCCCTTCTATTCCCAGATTCCGGAGTAATCCCTCTTTTTTCACTGGTTCGATTTGTTTAAACATTTCACTGATACCATTATAGATAACAGTTATTCTCTCCGGAGCGACCTTCAATCTATCAATTATTCTTTTTTTACTAAATTCAGAAACGGTTATAATCCGTTTAATCTTGCTGATAAAATGAGGCTGGAAATAATGAATATAAAACTTCTGTTTCCCTTTAAAATTGGCCTGATCCTCTTCAAACATAAGCATATCATGAAGAGTCAAAATAGAATCTTGAAGAGCAAAACATGAAACTGTATTCGTGGGAAAGTGAAAAATATCGATCTTATTACGCTTGATTTCTTTCGGCAAACGGTATTGTTCCCATAAAAAAAACCGCTCACCGCCCTTTTGAGCGCACTGGTTTAAAAAAAAATTAACGGGGAGAGTTAGTTTTCTGTTGGTATCATCCTCATTATAAAAAAGGATATACTGATTTTTTGAGTCAATCTTTTGTAAACCTTCCAAAAGATAATTGCAATAAGCCCCTAAACCTTTAGTATCTTTTTTAAATAATGTACGGACGTCAATTCCTATGCGCATATGCTTTCAATTTAATAATTTCATAAAAACCGCCTAATATTTTAATAACCTGAACTTCTGAATAAAAACGGTTTTTTGAATTAAATTTCAAAATATTCTTAATATAGTCCAGAATACAATAAAAAAATTCTTTAAACAACCAAAAGGGAATCTTCATAAAAAAACGGGAACTATTAGCATATTCTTCTGATAAAGCTATTTTTTTCCCACTCTGAAAAAACCATTTTCTAATATATTTTTTATTTAATCTTTCAGATAAAACATTGTGAGTGACTTTAATTGAAGGAACATATAAAACCTTCTCTCCGTTCTTCAATAATCTGCGGACAAATTCAGTATCTTCTCCAGCTCCAAAAGTTTTTTTCCCACCGATAAAACCTGCTTTAGTATCAAAATTCCCATATTTTTCAAATATTGCTTTTTTAAAACTCATATTAGCTCCGATTGGGAGCCCCATATTACGAGTATATAAAAAAACCTGTTCTCCATGATCATGCATTCCAACGGGAGCATCTAGCCCAAAGTCTCCCTTTTTAAACCATGGAGGAAGACCATTAGGCCAATTTACAAGTACCTGCCCCCCAATCCCAACACATTGAAACATTTCAAATGATTTATAAATGTTATTAACCCAATTTTTATCCACAAAACAATCGTCATCAGTAAACGCGACGATATCACCAAGCGCCTTTTGAATACCTTTATTCCTCGCAAAAGATAAACCCTGGGTTAACTCAAGAACATATCGTAATTTACCTTGGAATTTAGATAAAAAATATTCTACGAGTTGTTTTGTATTATCTTTAGAATTATTATCTACAACTATCAGCTCCCATAAAACATCAGAACTAAATTTTTGACCTAAAAAACTTTCAAGGGTTTTCTCCAAACTCTTTGCCCGATTATATGTACATACAATTACTGAAATCATAATTAACTCGCCAAAACGTTGATAAGTTCGGACATCTTTTTTTCAATATCGAAAGACTTTTTTATTCTTAATATGGAATTAAGAGAAAAAAAATGAAGTTTATTTTCATCAATAAGTAGCTCCGAAATTGCTTTTGCAAGCATTTCTGGATTACCTGGTTCAACCAAATAGCCAGTTTCATTATCTACGACCACTTCTGAATTTCCTCCAACATTTGTAACAACACACGGGACTCCGGAAGCCATAGATTCCAGAATAGTCAATGGCAAGCCCTCCTTAAACGAAGACAAAACAAAAAGATCGGACTTATTTAAAAAAGGCCTGACATCTTTTTGTTGCCCCGCAAGAGTAACATATTCAGATAAATTATAATCCTGAATTTTCTGGCTAATTTCATTTTTAAGCGGGCCGTCACCAATAATTGTCAGTTTAAATTTAAAATTTCGTTTTACCAGTAAAACGGCGGCTTCAATTAAGACGTCTATTCCTTTCTCTTTAGCTAGACGGGCAATACAAACAATATCTTTTCCACTCTTAGGTTGAAAACTATTTTTAGAAAAGTGATTTGGATCAATTCCGTTTTGAACGACAATAATTTTTTTAGCAGAAAACCCGAGTTTATCTACAAGATTATTTTTTATACAGGCACCTACACAAATAATCTTATCAACACAATAATTTTGTACTAAATATTTCAATTTCTGTCTCTTCAAACAACCAAAATGCTTTTTATAAAAGTTTGGTTTATTTTTACACAGCAAATTTAGTTCTTTATCTAAATCCGGCTGATCAGCGAGATGTTCAATAGCAATTTTTTTAGCATTATTACTCAAAGCGGCAATTAAATAAAACCACCAAGGAAAAACAGAAAATCCACCTTTGACAAAAAGCATCACATTTGAATTAAGAGACCTAAGGTAAAAAAATAATTTTAAAAAATCAGAAAAACCCGAAAAACAAACGATATTAATTCCATTTAAGTTTTCATTAACTAAAAGTTGAGCATAAGGATTTTCCGCGAAACAAACAATAGTAATTCTTTCATTCTTTTTAAAAAGCCTCTTTATAATCTCTATTGTGTGAAATTCTGTCCCC
>Ga0302251_1001883_pt1 | contig 11417 bp, 10 predicted proteins | sample AAG_RA_Gln_MG_FD_193534 | JGI IMG/M metagenome (GOLD analysis project Ga0302251, IMG submission 193534) | Enriched activated sludge microbial communities from anaerobic digester in WTTP, New Holstein, Wisconsin, United States - AAG_RA_Gln | ecosystem: Engineered > Bioreactor > Anaerobic >...
GGTAGGCCATTTGTCCCCGATAGTATCGGTGATAAGCGACGCTAGGCGTGTATTCGCTTTCTCAAGCCAACGCCTCTGGGTAATGCCGTTCGTCTTGTTGTTGAATTTTTCCGGAGAGAACTCGTGAAAATCCTTAAAAAGCTGTGTTTCGAGAAGCTTCGTATGAAGCTCGGAGACGCCGTTGACGGAGTGGCTGCCCACTATGGAAAGATGCCCCATGCGCACCCTCTTCGGCTCGGCTTCTTCGATTAAAGACATTCTCCTTAACCTGTCATTATCGCCCGGGAATTTTATGGCGACATCCCTAAGGTGGCGGCGGTTTATTTCGTATATTATCTGAAGGTGGCGCGGCAGGAGTTTTCCCAAGAGCGGCACGGACCAGCTCTCAAGGGCCTCCGGCATTATGGTGTGGTTCGTATAAGCGAATGTGCGGACCGTCACGTCCCATGCCGTGTCCCAGTCGAGCCCCTCATCGTCCAGGAGGATGCGCATCAGTTCTATTATGGCGAGCGACGGATGCGTATCGTTAAGCTGTATAGCCGCCTTTTCCGGAAGCCTCCTTAAATCGGAATTCTCCGCCTTGAACCGGCGTATTATGTCGGCGATCGACGCGGCCGTAAAAAAATATTCCTGTTTTAGCCGGAGTTCCCGCCCCTGGCTCACATTATCGTTGGGATAAAGAACCTTGGATATATTCTCCGAAGACATCTTCTTATATACAGCGCGTTCGTAATCGCCGTCGTTAAAATAGCTGAAATCGAACTCTTCGGTGCTTCTCGCGCTCCAGAGCCTTAAGGTATTTACCACATCGTTTTTGTAGCCCGGTACGGGTATGTCATAAGGCATCGCGAGGGTGTCCTCGGTATCTACCCACTTGGTGCGCATATTACCGTGCTCGTCGGTAAAGCTGTAGGTGCGCCCGCCGAACCGTATCTTTACTGTATATTCGGGGCGCGCGAACTCCCAGGGGTTTCCCATCCTGAGCCACTCATCCGGGAACTCTACCTGATAGCCGTTTACTATCTTCTGGTTGAATATCCCGTATTCATACCTTATGCCGTAACCGTGGGCAGGTATGCCCAGAGTCGCCATGGAATCTAGAAAACACGCGGCAAGCCGCCCTAAGCCGCCGTTACCCAGCCCTGCGTCAAGCTCCTGGTTACGCATCTCCTCTATGTCCAGCCCGACCTCTTCAAGAGCTTTCTTAGCTTCGTCGAACAGCCCGAGATTAAGCATATTTGTTCCCATGAGCCGTCCGATCAAAAACTCCATGGAAAGATAATAGACGCGCTTGGCGTTCTCTTTGTGGTAGCGCTGTTGCGTGGCGATCCATCGCTCGACTAGCCTGTCGCGGACCGCTATCGCTATGGCGAGGAAATCGTCATATAGGGTGGCCGTGTATTGATCTTTGGCCAGCGCGTATTCCTGATTGGCTTCGAAAGATAACCTTATGCCCTCCTTAGACATCCCTTTATGGATAGGAGAGGAGTTTTTCGAATTCCCGTTCTTTTTTGGAGAAGGTGTCATATTGTTAAGAAGATTTTATACTCTTAAAATGTATTTTGCAAGAGAATTTTGTCCGACAAAAAAGAGCGGCGTTAAAAAACTTGAGGTTGCGGCAATAGGTGGTAAAATAAGAAGTCGAAAGTATTGGTAGAGCGGAAAGGCTTTAAGATATGGCGACTCCAAAAACCGGCAAAAGTAAAATTTACGCATACGCCGCGAGTATTATCCTCGTAATCTGCATAACTTTAATCGGAGAACTGGTTAAAAAGAGCCTTGAGCCGGCCAATATTGTCATGTTGTACCTTCTGGCTGTTGTCATAGTTGCCATAAAATGGGGGCAGGGGCCGGCTGTCATGACATCCATTTTGAGCGTTCTCTTTTTCGATTTTTTTCTTATACCGCCGTATCTTACCTTCGGTGTAGACCGCCTCCAATATATATTTACTTTTGTAGGGTTGATGGTCGTCGGTATAGTTATAAGCACCCTTGCGTCCAGGACGCGCCAAGCGATTATCCAGCGTCAAATGGAGGAGCTTCACACCGCTTTATTAAATTCGGTCTCGCATGATTTACGGACTCCGCTCGTATCCGTTACAGGCGCTATCACAACTATCATCAATAAGGGTTCCGTAATGAGCGAGGCCTCAAGAAGAGAACTTTTAGAGACCGCTTATGAAGAGGCCAACCGTCTTAATAATCTCGTAGGTAATCTGTTAGATATGGCGAAGATGGAGGCAGGTTCTTTGCAGATATGCCGCAACCCCTGCGATCTTAGAGACCTCGTAGGCGCTTCACTGGAAGAATCCAATAAAATAATAACGGGTCGGACTGTGAAGATAGATATACCTGTGCATTTTCCGGAAATCCCGGTCGATTTTTCTTTAATGATGAAAGTCTTTACAAATCTCATAGGTAATGCGGTTAAATATTCACCCTCCAGCTCAATTATAAGCATCACGGCAGCTGTTCTGCAGGACAAGGCGAAGATAGAGATTAAAGACGCCGGTTGCGGCATCCCCAAAGACGATATAAAGCGCATATTCGAAAAATTTTATCGCGGTGGAAATGTCAGGCATGTCACCGGCAGCGGCCTCGGTCTTTCTATATGTAAAGGCATTATAGAGGCTCATTCCGGGCGCATAGAAGCCCGTAATAATTCTGACGCCGGTGCAACATTTACGATATTTTTGCCCCTAAAGTGACAATTATGGAAAAATCACGTCTAAGAATTCTTGTGGTGGATGATGAGAATGCAATAAGGAGGTTCCTTAAAGCGTCGCTTTCTATACATGGGTATACAGTACTCGATTCGGATAATGGTAAAGATGCATTGAAAAAAGCTGTTTCGGGCCATCCTGACATAGCGATTATAGATTTGGGATTGCCTGATATGGATGGCTCAGAAGTTGTCCGAAGGATACGCAAGCGAACGAAGATGCCTATAATAATTCTTTCGGTAAGAGACGATACTATGGGGAAGATAGCCGCGCTTGATGCAGGTGCCGATGATTATCTATCAAAACCGTTTGATATAGAAGAGCTATTGGCGCGTTTAAGAGCGGTAATGCGCCGTTTTTTGCCTCATGAGAAAGAAGACGGTTTTTATATAGGGTCCCTTTCTATCGATATAACGAAACATGAAGTCAGGTTTAATAATAATGTCATATGTTTAACGCCTACAGAATATGACGTTTTGAAACTTCTCGCCGCTAATGCCGGCAAGATAGTCACTCATAAGCAGATCTTGAAGGAGGTATGGGGTAAAGACGAAAACATGGAAGGGGTATTGCACCTTTTGCGTGTGACTATATCTAACCTGCGTTCCAAGATAGAACCAAACCCGGATAGGCCGGAATATATAATTACTGAACCGGTGCTCGGATACCGCCTGCGTTTACCGCCCGCTTAACATCCTTTCTTTCCTTGACCTTTTATTGACTTGCCGCTTCCTATCCACCTGTAGCATCATATCTTTATAAAATATGGATATAAGGATATGGTACTTAAACCCACTATAGAAGATATAAAGATTATAGGTTACTATCTGAGCAGAATCATCGTCGGTTTAAGCTTTGCCATGATATTCCCTGCTATTATAGGGATTATCTTCGGCGAGGAAGACGCTGCATTGGATTTCCTCATAGCAGCAGCCATAACCATGATTTTCACTTCCATATTAGGGCGGATATGCCGGACACGAAAAGATCTCGATTGGATGCACGGCATGGTTGTGATCTCGGTCTCATGGCTTGCGGCAATGGCACTCAATGCAATACCTCTCTACGCAAGCGGCCACTATATGTCTTTTTTAGACGCCTGTTTCGAAACGATGTCGGGGCTTACGACCACAGGGCTCTCTTTGGTACAGGACCTGGACCATCTATCGCATGCCCATAATTTATGGAGGCATTTAGGGCCGTTCATAGGAGGGCAGGGCATAGCTATAATAGCGCTCACTTTTTTTATCAAAGGGACGGCAGGCGCATTCAGGATATATGTAGGCGAAGCGCGTGACGAGCGGTTACTGCCCAACGTCATCCATACGGCTCGGTTCATATGGAAGGTAAGCTTTGTATACCTCACTTTAGGGACATTGATTTTAGGTATAGCGGGTATATCGCTTGGGCTTTCACCCATGAGTTCCTTCTTTCATGCTGTCTGCCTATTTATGGCAGGATTCGATACAGCCGGATTTGCTCCGCAATCCCAGAATATACTTTATTATCACAGCGTTGCTTTTGAGGCGATAACGATAGTTTTTATGATCCTCGGCACGTTCAACTTCAATCTGCATTATCAAATATGGATCGGCAATTTTAAGGAGTTATATAAAAATATAGAGGTAAGGGCATTTTTTATAAGCATGACATTGGTATTTTTGGTGGTAGCCGTTCTTTTAAGTTATTCCGGGATATACTCCGGAGCTATAATAATATTCAGGAAGATTTTTTATCACATCGCATCGGCCCATACAACCACAGGATATATGACTATATACGCAAAACAGTTTATAACCGACTGGGGCGGGCTTGGCATGCTTATGGTAATATGCGCGATGGCGCTTGGAGGCTGCATATGTTCAACGGCCGGAGGAATAAAGATGCTTCGTATAGGCATCATTTTTAAGGCTTTCTGGCAGGACGTTAAAAGGATTACCCAGCCGAAAGATGCCATAATAAGCCAAAAGTTTCATCACATAAAAGACATAGTGTTAAGCGATCAGCAGGCAAGGGCCGCGATCATGATCACTGTATCGTATATAGTGCTTTATCTTTTTGGCACGATAGCGGGTATGATACTTGGTTACCCGCTTCTAGACTCACTTTTTGAATCGACATCTGCCGCTGCCAATGTAGGGTTATCATGCGGGGTAACGGACGTAAGCATGCCGGCAGCTTTAAAAATGGTATATATTATCCAAATGTGGATGGGCCGACTTGAATTCATGTCGGTTTTTGCCCTGGCAGGTTTTTTTATAGCAGCGTTAAAAGGAAAAAGATGAAGCCAAAATTTAATATTAAAAAAATATCCCGGTTCGCTCGAATTATATCGGCGCTCTTTTTTCTTCTTGTTATTCCCTGCGGTCTGCACAATATATATGCCGATGAGCCTGTCCCCAGCTCCGGCCTCATCAGTGATCCGAAAAAATACGACGGTAAAATTATATATTATGAAGGCGAGGTCATAGGCGACATAATGAAGCGCGGGGAACATGCATGGATAAATGTGAATGACGGTTCCAACGCGATGGGTATTTGGATAAAAACCCCGCTTGCGGATGGTATAAAATACGCCGGTGGTTATAAGCTTAAAGGCGATATTGTAAAAATAACAGGCGTATTTAACCGAATATGCACTGTTCACGGCGGCGATATGGACATACATGCGACGGATATGCAGATAGTGACAGAAGGGCGCGAAACTCCAAAAAATGCCGGTTTCGAGAAAATGATAAAGGCCATTATACTTGCCGTCATTTTGCTTTTTATAGTAGCGGCAGGCGTAATGAAAAAGAGGTAGGGGAGGAATTTTGTTCGATATATACTTGACAAATTTACTCAACTATGGTATCATGCATTTACGATGAAACTGTCTACGAAATCCACATACGGGCTTAGGGCGATGCTCGCGATATCGCTTTCGGAATCAGGCGGCGTGACATCGATAGCCGATATATCGAAGGCCGAAGGAATATCTGTGCCGTATCTGGAACAGTTATTGAACCGCTTGAGGCGTAAAGGCCTTATCGAGAGCATACGCGGGCCGAAAGGCGGGTATGTCCTTTCGAAGCCTCCGAAAAGAATAACGGTTGGGGAGATTGTGAAAGCCCTTGAAGGAAATATATCACCCGTACATTGCGTGGCCGCGGGCAAGGGCATAAAAAGTATATGTAAAAAAGAGAGCTCTTGTGCTCCGAGGGTAGTCTGGGCACGCCTTGCCAATGCCATAGACGAATGCCTTGAGTCTATAACACTTGAGGACCTGCGCGGTGAAGCAGAGAAAGCGATGAGGTAGTTATATGAACGAGAAAAGAATTTATCTGGATAATAATGCCACTACGAGAATGCGCGAAGAAGTGCTCGAAGCGATGCTCCCTTATTATAAAGATATCTACGGCAACGCGTCGAGCGTGCATGAATTCGGGCGGGCCTCGCGCAGGGCTATAGACGACGCGCGGTTAAAGGCGGCGGATCTTATCGGCGCGGCGAGCCAGGAAGAGATAGTGTTCACTTCCGGCGGCACAGAGGCCGATAATTTCGCTATAAAGGGTGTTGCGAACGCGCTTAAAACAAAAGGCAACCACATAATAACATCGGCGATAGAGCATCATGCGGTCTTAAATACATGTAAATTCCTTGAGAAAGAAGGCTATAAAGTTACCTATGTCAAGGTCGATAAAGATGGCATGGTGAGAGCGGACGATATAAAAAATGCCATTACCAAAGATACGATCCTGATATCGGTGATGTATGCCAATAACGAGGTTGGGACGATAGAGCCCATAGCCGATATCGGCGCTATCGCGAAAGAAAAAGGCATATATTTTCACACGGATGCCGTACAGGCAGTCGGGAAGATCCCTATAAACCTTAAAGATTCCAATATCGATCTTCTCTCTCTTTCCGGCCACAAGATATACGGCCCCAAAGGTATCGGGGCGCTATACATAAGGAAAGGGACCAGGATAACTCCGCAGATGCATGGCGGCCATCATGAAATGGGCAAGCGTGCCGGTACGGAAAATGTCGCTGGTATAGTAGGGCTTGGTGAGGCCGCGCGGCTTGCGAAAAAAGAAGTTGCGCAGGAGGGGAAGAAGTTAAAGGCATTAAAAGATTATTTTTATAAAGGCATAACGTCGAAGATAAGCGATGTTAAGCTTAACGGCAGTCCCGATAAAAGCCTGCCCAATACGCTGAATATAAGTTTCACATATCTTGAGGGAGAGTCGATAATACTGAATCTCGATATGGAAGGAGTAGCCCTTTCGACCGGGTCCGCTTGCACGTCGGGAAGCCTTGAACAGTCGCATGTGCTGACTGCCATGGGAGTAGATCCGGTGAACGCGCAGGGGTCGATAAGATTTTCTCTCGGCAGGGACAATACAAAAGAGGATATGGATTATGTGCTGGAGGTTATGCCTCCGATAATAAAGCGGCTTCGCGACATGTCGCCGTTATTTGAGAAAAAATAGATAGCTGTCAGCCGACGGCTTACAGCCAACATAGCTATAGCAAGGAGAAAACGATGGAAGGACAATATTCGGAAAAGGTGATGGATCACTTCAGGAACCCGCGCAATGTCGGTGAGATACCGGATGCGAACGGCATCGGTAATGTAGGGAATCCTGTTTGCGGTGATATAATGCGCCTTTACATAAAAGTGAATGAGAATCACATAATAAGCGACGCAAAATTCAAGACATTCGGTTGCGGCGCAGCTATAGCTACATCGAGCATGGTTACAGAGCTCGTGAAAGGTAAGACTATAGAGGAGGCGCTTAAAATTTCCAATCATGCGGTTGCCGAAGCGCTCGGGGGCCTGCCAAAAATAAAGATGCATTGCTCTGTCCTGGCTGAAGAGGCGCTAAAAAGCGCGATAGACGATTATTATAAGAAACAGAAGGCTAAATAGACTATAGATGAAGCATAAGATACGTAAAGAGATCTCTTGCAAGATTAAAGGTTGCACCGACCTTGAAAAATCACAAAAAAGTGATATAATAAAGCATAAGTTATTCAGCGAGGAGGCGTTTAAAAAAGCTGAAGTTGTGATGTTCTATGTGTCGTTAAAAGACGAAGTTAACACGCTTTCGATGTTGGACGAAGCGCTAAAGATGGGTAAAAGAGTGTGTGTCCCAGTTATATTGAAGGAAGAGAAGAGATTGATAGCCGGTGAGATAAGAAACAGGATGAGTGACTTGGAAAGCCAGCATTTTGGAATCTACCAGCCCAGAGAGGGCCATGTAAAAGAGGTTCCTTTAGAGGATATAGACTTGGTCGTTGTTCCCGGAGTTGCGTTCGATAAGAAAAATGTAAGATTAGGGCGCGGCCACGGTTATTATGACCGTTTCTTGAGCGGCTTACCATCTCACACAAGGACCATCGGTTTAGCGTTCGACTTTCAATTGGTCGAACACCTTCCCAAGGATTCACACGATATCCCCGTCTGGAAGACCATCACAGCATAACAGATCGCAAGACTATTCGTTATTGCGGGCCCATTTAGGAGGCAAAGCAATCTAATAATCTATGTAACTTTAGATTGCTTCGTCGCCTTCGGCTCCTCGCAATGACGGATTGAGACAGTTCTTTAACCAAGAGGAGTAGAAAATGCACACAGAAAATACGCTGGTCTATATAGGACTTGCTACGCTCTGCGCTGCGTTCTTCATTGCGTTGGGTTACATTATAAGAAAATTCCACGCGAAGACGAAGCTTAAGAGCGCCGAAGACAAGGCCAAAAAGACCTTAGAGATGGCGAAGATCGACGCAGATAAGATACGCAGGGAGGCCGAGCTTGAAGCCAAAGACCTTCTTTTGAAATTAAGGACCGAATTCGAGAAAGAGACCAAGGACAGGCGGCAGGAGCTTATAGTCCTTGAGAAGCGCCTTATACAGAAGGAAGAGAACCTGGATAGAAAATTAGATTTCCTGGATAGGAAAGAGAAGGACGTGGACAGGCGCGAGCACTCGCTTTCCGACAGGGAGAAGGCCTTTGGCCTCAAGGAAAAGGAGTTGGATTCTTTGGTCCAGGAAGAGAAGGAAAAACTTCAGAGGATCTCCGGGATGACGCGTGACGAGGCAAAGCATCTTTTGTTAAAACGGCTTGAGGATGATGTGAAGCAGGAAGCCGCCATAATGATAAAGAGGACCGAAGAAGAGGCAAAGGAGAAGGCGGATAAAGAGGCCCGTAAGATAATAGGGCTTGCTATACAGCGCTGCGCGGCCGAGCATACGGTAGAGACTACGGTAAGCGTCGTAAGCCTCCCAAGCGATGAGATGAAAGGGCGCATAATAGGGCGCGAAGGGCGTAATATCAGGGCACTCGAGATAGCGACCGGCATAGACGTAATAATCGACGATACGCCGGAAGCGGTAATACTTTCCGGTTTTGATCCGATAAAGAGAGAGATAGCGAAACTTGCGCTCGAGAAATTACTCGAGGACGGCCGCATCCACCCAGGCCGCATAGAAGAAGTCGTCGAGAAGGTAAAGAAGGAGATGGAGAATTCTATCCGCGAGGAAGGAGAGAAGGCGCTATTCGATACAGGCCTTCACGGCATGCATCCAGAGATAATAAAACTTCTCGGAAGGCTGAAATACAGGACGAGCTACGGCCAGAACGTACTGCAGCATTCGAAAGAAGTGGCGTACCTTATGGGGGTCATGGCAAGCGAGCTTAAGCTCGACTTTAACCTCGCCAAGCGCATAGGTCTCCTGCACGATATAGGCAAGGCTGTGAGCCACGAAGTGGAAGGGACTCACTCGAAGCTTGGCGCGGACCTGGCACGTAAATACGGCGAGAGTGAAAATATCTGCCATGCCATAGAGGCGCACCACCAGGATATCGAGCCGAAGACGCTCCTCGCGGTACTTGCGCAGGCCGCGGACGCGATAAGCGCGTCGAGGCCTGGGGCAAGGCGCGAGACGCTCGAGACGTATGTGAAGAGGCTCGAGAAGCTGGAGTCGATCGCAGATTCGTTTAAGGGTGTCGAGAAGGCATACGCTATACAGGCCGGGCGCGAGATACGCGTAGTGGTACAGCCGGAGAAGATATCGGATGCGCAAGCCGCCGTGCTCGCACGCGATATTACCAAGAAGATCGAAGAAGGGCTTGAATACCCGGGCCAGATAAAGGTCACGGTCATAAGAGAGACTAGGGCAGTAGAGTACGCGAAATAAAAAGAGTCGAGAACAAGAAACGGAGTTGCATGAAGATACTATTTATAGGCGACGTGGTCGGTGAGCCCGGAAGGCGTGCGCTCGAACAGATCATACCTAAGCTTAAAAAACGCGATGGTGTGGAATTCGTTATCGCAAACGGCGAGAATGTCGCAGGGGGAAGCGGAATAACGCCTGCGCTTGCAGATGCGGTATTTGGTTACGGTGTAGATGTCATGACATCGGGCGACCATATCTGGAAGCGTAAGGAGATAGTAGACAGGCTTGATACCGATAAAAGGATTACGCGCCCCGCGAATTATCCGAGGGGCGTGCCGGGTTCAGGCTCTACGGTAGTTGCCGCGGAGAACGGCATGAACGTAGGAGTCATAAATCTCGTCGGGCGGGTCTTTATGCAAGCAGTTGAGTGCCCTTTCAGGGTGGCCAGGGAAGAGATAGCGAAAGTAAAGAATAAAACAAATATAATCATAGTTGACATGCATGCCGAAGCCACGAGCGAGAAGATAGCGCTCGGTTGGTATTTGGACGGATCGGTAAGCGCCATAGTGGGTACCCATACCCATGTTCAGACCGCGGACGAAAAGATACTTCCTAACGGCACGGCGTTCATTTCGGATGCGGGGATGACCGGGCCTTTTGACTCCGTCATAGGTCGTAATAAAGAAGCGGTGTTGTCGAAGTTTGTTACGCAGATGCCGGTTAAATTCGAGATGGCGGAAGGCGACATACAGCTGCACGGCGTTATAGTGGATGTGGACGAGAAGACCGGGAAAGCCAGCTGCATAAAACGTGTTCAAGAAAAACTCGCATGATGAAAGCAGAGCGGGACGCGAACAGAGAGACCAAAGAAAAACATATATATACCGTCGGAGAACTGACGAAATATATACGTGTTATACTCGAAGACTCGTTTCCGAATATCTGGGTAGAAGGCGAGATATCTAATTTCATCCTCCACTCATCCGGCCACATGTATTTTGACATCAAGGACGCGCAGGCTGTGCTGAAATGCGCGATGTTCAAGAGGGCCAACGAAAAATTAAAATTCAAACTTGCTAACGGCACCAAAGTGATATGTTTCGGCTCCGTCAGCGTGTATGAAGCGCGCGGCAATTATCAGCTTATCGTCGAGGATATCGAGCCGAAGGGCGTCGGCGCGCTCCAACTGCAATTCCAGCAATTAAAAGAGAAGCTCTTCAAGGAAGGGCTTTTCGACGAGCGCCATAAGACGGCGATACCGCACCTTCCGACCAGGGTCGGCATAGTCACGAGCCCTACGGGCGCGGCCATACGCGATATACTCAATATTGCGAGGCGGCGGTTTGCCAACGTCGAGATAATCATAAACCCGGTCAGAGTGCAGGGGGACGGCGCTAAGGACGAGATCGCAAACGCAATACGCGAGTTCAACAGATTGAATAACATAGACGTCATGATAGTGACGCGCGGAGGCGGAAGCTTAGAGGACCTCTGGGCATTCAACGAGGAGGTGGTGGCGCGCGCGATATA
>Ga0302251_1001884_pt1 | contig 11408 bp, 8 predicted proteins | sample AAG_RA_Gln_MG_FD_193534 | JGI IMG/M metagenome (GOLD analysis project Ga0302251, IMG submission 193534) | Enriched activated sludge microbial communities from anaerobic digester in WTTP, New Holstein, Wisconsin, United States - AAG_RA_Gln | ecosystem: Engineered > Bioreactor > Anaerobic >...
CACCTTCGTCTGGAATCAGGGCATGGATCCCCGGGCCGGAATGCTGCGCATTGTCTTCGGCCTGGGCACCCGGGCGGTCAACCGGGTGGAGAACGATTATCCCCGCATCGTCGCCCTCGACGCCCCCCTGGTCAAACCCCACGGCGCCCTGGAGGACATCCGCCGCTTTTCCCAGCATGACGTGGATGTCCTGAATCTGGAAGACAACCGCTTTCACTCCCTTTCCCTCTCCCAGGTGGTCGGCGAGGGCCTGGATGCCCGGCTGGACCTGATCGGGGTCCGGGATACGGAGGCGGCGGAGCGCCTCCGGGCCACCGGGCGGAGGGTCCCCGATCTCTGGGTCCTCACCTTCGATGAGTTCATGACGGCCACGCCGTTTACGGAGATCATGTCCCGGATGCTCAAGACCCTGGAAGAGGTTTACTCGTATCCGGTGGATATTGAATTTACCGCCAATTTCAACGCCGAAGGGCGGCTGCAGGTGAATCTCCTCCAGTGTCGGCCCTTCCAGACCAAGGGACAGAACGTGCGGATGGCAATCCCGGGGAAGATCAAGAAACAGCGCATCCTCCTCCGTCAGGAGGGGAACTTCATGGGGGGCAGCGTCTCCCAGCCACTAAACAGGATCATCTTTATCGACCCCCAGGGCTACGCCCGTCTTTCCCTTTCCGAGAAGTACGACGTCGCCCGGCTGGTCGGACGGCTGAACAAGCTCATCGAAGACCGGGAAAATACACCCACCGCCCTCTTCGGGCCGGGACGCTGGGGGACCACCACTCCGGCCATGGGCGTTCCCGTCACCTTCTCGGAAATAAACAACATCGCCGCCATCGCGGAGATCGCCTACCAGGACGGCAGCCTGATCCCCGACCTGTCGTTCGGGACCCATTTCTTCCAGGATCTGGTGGAGATGGACATCTTTTACATGGCGATTTATCCCGACAAGAAAGGGGTGCTTTTCAACCGGGAATGGCTGGCGGGGATGGCCAACCTCCTGGGGGAACTGGCGCCCCGGGACCGGCAATTGGAGGAAGTGGTCCGGGTTTGCGACGCCCGGCAACGGGGCCTGCTCCTGCTGTCCGACGTGGTGACGCAGCGGCTGATCTGCTACGGGAATTAGTTCGGCGGCGAGTTCCCTTTACGCCGCGGCGAAGGCCTGCTGGATCTTGTCCAGGACCTCCTTCTCCTCGGTCATGAGCCTGCCGTCGGCCAGGGCGATGCGCCGGGCGATGGTGACGGCCTCCGATCGCCCTTCCTTGGTCTTGATGAGCTTGCACAGGGCGGCCAGGGCGGCGTCTTCATCGGCTTGGAGGATCCGGGCCTGGGCGCGGGCAATGCGCTTGAACTCCGCCGGTCGCAGTTTGCCGAGGACTTTGTGGGTCATGGATATCTCCTGACCGACCTCGAAGAGCCGCCGTTTGATGGTGTAATTCTTCCGCGCCACCGCCATTATGATCCTGATCAGCCCCTCGGCGACGCCCCCTTCCTCCAGATATTGCCAGCGCGCATCCGCCGGGACCGATCCCTGGTCTTTTTCCGCCGCGACGTTTTCCTCTTCTTCTTTCACGGGCATGCAGAAGAACCGCACCCATGGATGCTCGTAGAAGGCCTGAAAGGTCCACTCGATGTAACGATCCCGGGCGTCCCGGTACTGATTGAGCCATTGGATCATGAAATCCGACCCGGCGTATTCATATCGAACAAAGGGATTGTCCGGCGGCGCCGGTTTGCGGTTGGCCTTTACCAGCGAGGCCGCATAGGGCAGGGGACGCAACAGGGGGTTGATGTCGGAGAGGAGATAGCGCTGGGTCCGGAGCGGATGGAGGAGGCGGGTGACCAGGCCGGTAAGTTCTGACGACCAGGAACGGACCCAGGGGCGCAGGTAGATCTTGTACTGGTTGTCCAGAAGTTCCGACAGCCGGTCCACGGCGCAGAAGTCCTCCTCATCGGTGGTGCCGTCGTCCATGGCCAGGATATCGTTTATGGACCGCTCCTCGAAACGGAAATCCAGATTGCCGGTCTTTACGTCGCCGTCGATGATCATTTCGTAAAGACCCGGCGGCAGGAAATCGACCATGTCGAAGTTGGCGATGATCTCCTGGTGTTCCTTCCGCGCCACGCCGGCGGAGACGAAAATGCCCAGGTGTCCGATGTCCTCGTGGATGATGTAGATGATGACCTGTCCCGCCCTCTTGATGTCCTCCGTGGTCCGGTAAACCCGGGTGATCCAGTTGAGGGCCTGCTGGGGAGGGGTGATGTTGTCTCCCTGGGAGGCGAAGACGATGATGGGACTTTCTATGTTGCGGAGGTTGATCTTCATCCCCGGGCGGATCTCCAGCTCCCCCTTCTCCAGTTTGTTGCCCACGAAGAGGTTGTTGACGATAAATTCGATCTCTTCGGTGTTCATGAGAAAGAACCCGCCCCACCATTTTTCGAAATTGAGGTAGCGCTCCACCTCGGTGTCGATGTTCTTATAGACGTTGTACTGTTTGGTCCAGACGGTGTTGGCGGGATTAAGGGCCTCGAAATTGTTCACCAGATGAGCGCCGTCGAACTTTCCGTTTCCCAGGTCGCTCATCAGGGAAACCAGCCAGGAGCCCCCCAGGAGCCCCCCCCGGTAGCGCATGGGATTCGTTCCCTCCACCCCGGCCCAGTAAGAGAGCGGCGCCCCGTTGAGGACCAGGGGCCCGGTGATGTCGGGACGGTCGGCGCAGAGCAGGGCGGCGGCCCAGCCCGCCTGGCAGTTGCCCATGATGGCTGGGGCGTCGGCGTAAGGATGGAGCTTCACGACCTCCTCGATGAACCTCACCTCGGCGGCCTCCACATCACTCAGGGTCTGTCCGGGCATCGGCTCTGTGTAGAAGAGAATGAAATAGACAGGATAACCGTGTTCGAGGGCCATGCCGATCTCCGAATCCCGTTTGGAGCCGCCGATTCCCGGTCCGTGCCCGGCCCGGGGATCGATGATGACGATGGGCCGCTTGGGCGCCTCTTTCTTTCCCCGCCGCTCCCGGCGGCGCTGGGCCTCTTTGTCTTCCGGAGAACGGGGACGGGCCCTCCGGTCGCTGATGCGCACCAGGGAGTAGTTGACAGGGCGCGAAAATTCCCGCCCGTCCAGGATCATCTCGTATTTGAAGGTCAGCACGGGCGGCTGGCCGTTTTTCAGGTGTTCGATATAGGTGTTGCCGCGCCGGCGCAGGGCGTCAGCAAAGAGGATGGAACGCTGGATGGTGTCCGTGACATATGCCCCGGCCTGTTCGATGGTTTCCCGGTATGCGCCGGTTTCGTAAGGAGCTGAATCGTTCATGTCGTTTGGCCTTTCGAAATTAAAATCCGCGGGACCATAGGGCAAAGCATTAATAATGTCAATCTTATTTTCCGCTCTCAAGCCACCCTCACCTTCAAGGTGAGGGTGGCTTGAGACTATTCAACCGATTGTCAAACATTCTATCACGACAGTTTCCCTCGCCTGCCTACACCACGCCGAAGGCCAGCATGGCCCGGGCGACCTTGGTGAAACCGGCGATGTTGGCCCCCATCACGTAGTCCCCCTTCCGGCCGTAGGCCTCGGCGGTTTCCACGCAGGCCTTGTGGATGCTCTTCATGATGATGATGAGGCGGTTGTCCACCTCTTCCCGGGTCCAGGAGAGCTTCAGGCTGTTCTGGCTCATCTCCAGGCCGGAGGTGGCCACGCCCCCGGCGTTGGCCGCCTTGCCGGGACCGTAGAGGATGTTGTTTTCCTGGAAGATCTTCACGGCGTCGGGGGTGGAGGGCATGTTGGCCCCCTCGGCGACGCAGTAGCAGCCGTTTTTCAACAGGGCCGCCGCGTGGGAGGCGTCGATCTCGTTCTGGGTGGCACAGGGCAGGGCGATATCCACCTTGATGCCCTGGTCACGGACGACGTCCCAGACACTACATCCTTCGAAGCAGGCCGTCTTGTATTTGTCGGCGTATTCCTTGATCCGGCCGCGCTTGACGTTTTTCAGCTCGATGACATAGTCGCATTTCTTGGCGTCGATGCCCTTTTCATCCACGATCGTGGCGGTGGAGTCGCACAGGGTGATGACCCTGCCGCCCAACTGATTGACCTTTTCCACCGTGTACTGGGCCACGTTGCCGGAACCGCTGATAGCGACGATCTTGTTTTTGAAATCCAGCCCCCGGGTCGCCAGCATCTCGGCGGCAAAATAGGTGGTGCCGTAGCCCGTGGCCTCGGGACGGACGAGGCTGCCGCCGTATTCCAAGGCCTTGCCGGTGAGGACGCCGGTATGCTCGTTGCGGATCTTCTTGTAGTAGCCGAACAGATACCCGATCTCCCGGCCCCCGACGCCGATGTCCCCGGCCGGGACATCGCATTCCGCCCCGATGTAGCGAAAGAGCTCCCGCATGAAGGCCTGGCAGAAACGCATCACCTCGCCGTCCGACTTGCCCTTGGGATCGAAATCGGAACCGCCCTTGCCGCCACCCATGGGGAGGGTCGTCAGGGAGTTCTTGAAGATCTGCTCGAAGCCGAGAAACTTGATGACCCCCAGGTTCACCGAGGGATGGAAACGCAGCCCGCCCTTGAAGGGACCGATGGCGTTGTTGAACTGGACGCGAAAACCACGGTTTACCCGGACCTTCCCTTTGTCGTCCACCCAGGGGACGCGAAAGATGACGGTCCGCTCCGGTTCGATGATGCGTTCGTAAATATTGGCCTTCACGAATTCCGGATGCCTCTTGGTGGTCGGTTCCAGGGTTTCGAGGACCTCTTCCACCGCCTGATGGAACTCCGGCTGGTCCGGATCGGTCTGCTTGGCCTTGGCGATAACATCTTTGATGACTGACATAAAAAACACCCCCTTTAATTTATTTGATGTATTTTTTATAGATTTCCGTGAATGGGCTTAGCTCCGCGTAGTTCATCACCGCCGACATGGCCCGGTTTTCCGCGCCGATGCCGTTTTCCTGGACGCAGGCCACGGGATTCAGCCCGCCGATGAGGATGAAGCCGATTTTGTTCATGTCCACCGGGATCTGGCAGACCGGTTCGCTGATTTCGCCCATGACGAAGACGCCCCGGATATCCGCCTGGGTCAATTTCTTAAGGAGTTCCCGGGTCAGTTCCTGGCAGATAGCGGGAATTTCACGGAAATTAGCCAGGATCGTGCCGTTGCCGTCCTGATATGAGCTTTGAACGGAGGTCATGTTCGCCCGGATGAAGGCCTCGGATGGGTCCAGGGAGGAACCGGAATAGTATATGAGTTCCACGAACCGCAGGGGCCGGCGGTTCTTTATCTGCAGGATGCCGGCGAATTTGGAGTCCATGGGGATCCCCTGTTTGAGGAGCACACCGTTGACGACAATGCTGCACACCGTGGCCAGCGCGATCTTTCCCTCCGGAACGATGCAGCCGCCGAGGCTTTCCCCTGCCCCGGCCTCGGCCACCCGGTTGCTCACGGCGAAACCGGCGGCAAAGACCGGCGCCATGATGCGCAGGGCCTGGGGAAAGTCCGCTTCGTTGAACAGCGAGATATTGACGGGCAGGAGGCCCGCCTGCCGCTCCGGGTCGAAGGTGGTCTGAAAGGCCAGGGTCTCGATTCGGGAGATGGCCAGGCCGACCTTGTCTTCCACCCGGGCCGCCCGGAGCTCCTCGATCCCCAGCGTGGTGATGATCCGCCCGTCCTTCTGGCCGACCAGCCGGGTGAGTCCCCTCTCGTCCATCAGCTTCAGGTGATAGCGCACCGCCCGTTCACTGGTGGTCACGCCCAATTCCTGCATGCGCCGGGCGATGAGGCGTGACCCCACGGGCCCCTGGACCTCGTTGAGGATCCTCAGGATCATGAGGGTTTTTCTCTCGATATCTCTCTGGTCGGTTAGGTTCGTTCCCATCGGCAATCGGCAATCATTTGCCGATGGTCTCTACATGGAATCGTCCCGGCTGTCAATACAAAAGATAAACCCCGTTCTTTACAGATGACGGCATCGTAAAAAGTCCGGATGCTTCGAAAGCGCTTCATCCCTCGTCACTGCGACGTACGTCCAAGTACGCCTCATTCCTCAGGATTCGCGCGCCTCACCTGCGGATCTTTTTACGATGCCATCCCAAATGGAACATTTTTTGACTTTTTACGATGTCGTCACAGATAGGTGCGGGAAAAACTGAGTTCTGCTTCGGGGGAGCCGATGAGGATCAGCTCGGAATCGGCCTCCACGGGGAGGAAGGGATCGGGGTTGATGGCGACGTTATCCCCCCGGCGGATGCCGATGACGGAGCAGCCCGTTTTGGGACGGATCCGGGACTGGGCCAGGGTCTTACCCGCCAGGGCGGGGGGCAGAGGAATGGTAAAGATGTTCAGGCCTTCGGCAAGCATGAACATGTCCTCCTTCCGGAGGTAGTTGAAGATCGCGTTGGCGCCCAGGGAGGCGTAGGACATGACGAAATCCGCCCCGGCCCGGTGCAGGGTGGAGATGTTCCGGTCCGTGTTGGCCCGGCAGATTATCTGCATGTCCGGACGGAGGCTCCGGAGGTACTTGGCGAGATAGATGTTGGTCGCGTCGTCGTGGGTGGTGATGAGGGCGGCGGGGGTCTTTTCGATCCAGGCCCGCTTCAGGGTGCCGATATCGGCGGCGTCGCCGGTGATGTAGCAGGTGTCGTCCTCCGTGCGCCGGGGGTTCTTTTCCACGATGAGGTAATCCACCTCCCGCTCCTTGAACCGCTGGGCGATCGCCTTTCCCACCCGTCCGCCGCCGATGATGATCACCGGGTCGCCGGCGTGGCGGGTCAACTGGTAGAATCCGTACACCTCGTCATAACGGGCGATCTGCTCTTCCGTGCCGGCGAAGACCAGGGCAGTGGAGCGATTGATCGCGGCCTCCGGGGTCGGCGCCACGAATCTGCCCCGTTCCCATACGGCGATGACCGTTACCCCGATCTCTTCCCGAAGGCGGCTTTCCGCCAGGGTTTTACCCACCAGCGGGGTGCTGATCGCGGGGGCTTCGGCGATGATGAGGTTGTCGAAACGCCCCAGGACATTGGCGCGAAAATCGCCGCCGAGGGTCCAGCCCGCCAGGGAACGACCGAGGATCTCCGTCAGTTCCAGGACCCGGGTGCATCCCGCCAAATAGAGGATATCGACGGAGTGGGGTGAGTCGGAGGTGGCGACCACGGGAACGGTTTCCGTTGTCTCCCGGACGGTGAAGGCGATGTTGGTGTTCATCTCGTCGCGGTTCGTCGCCACGACCATGGCGGCCTGTTCCACCCGCATCTTCCGGTAGGTTTCCGGATCGTCGATGTGGCCCACGGCGATTCGGACCCCTGTGTCATAGAGTTCCTTCGACCGCTCGTATTCGTCCACGATCACCACATAATCCCGTTTGTAAATGCCCAGCTTTTCGATGAGGGCCATGGTTACTTGATCGTAAGCGGTGATGATGACGTGATTTTTTGTCCCCGGCGGCAGTTCCTGGGCATAGCGTTTCCTGGTTTCCGCCTCGATCCACGGGGCGAAAAAGAACTTGATGAAGGCGAAGGGCAGGAGGATCAACAGGAAGATTACCCCGGATAAAAGCACGAGGATGGAGAAGATGCGCCCCACGTCGGAATGGAAGGTGATGTCGCCGAAGCCCAGGGTGCTCATGACGACCATGGTCCAGTATAAGCCTGTGATCCAGGAGTGCCTCTGCCCTTCCGCCGCCATGAGGAGGTGAAAAATGACGCTGTAGGCGGTGATCATGACGAACAGCGCGAGAAAGAAGCGCAGCAGCATCCTGATGTTTTGCCGGGTGCTCTCCCCTTTGAGGAAGTAGCTGACTACGGAGGGTAAAAATTTCATCGCTTCTCCCGGAATTGCCTGTCCGAGACCGGCGGCGGCTTGTCCGTGCCGGGGGCGGGCTTCCGCTTCATTTGCGGTCCGTCACTTGTTTGATCTTGTGGTACCGGTACTGCACATAGGCATCCCGAATCGCCACATAGGGGTCGATGGCCGCTTCCTTGAGGGCTTCGTAGTCGCCGATGCTCAGGGATGTCTCGTTGAGTTTGTAACCGGCGGCGATGCCGGTGGCGGCATACCAGGGGGGAACCCAGGCCAGAGGGTCCATGAGGATGTCCCCCATCAGCCCGACGGTATCCCGGGGGCTGGAGGGACCGAAGATGGGCCAGTTGATGAAGAAACCGGGGCCGATGCCGTGGACGCCCAGGGTTTGACCCAAATCCCGGCGCTGCTTGGGGAGGTTGATTGCCTCATCGGAGGCCAGGTCGAACAGACCCCCGAGACCCCAGACCGAATTGATGACGAACCGCCCCGTTTCCACGGCGGCGCAGGGCAGATCCAACTGGAGGACGCAATTGACGAACCGCGCCGGGAAGGCGATGTTGACAAAGACGTTCCGGATACTGATCCGCACCCCCTCCGGAAGCGCCTTGGCGTATCCCTGGGCCACCGGTTTGAGGACCCAGAAGTAGAGATTGTCGTTGAAATGATACATGGCCCGGTTGAAGGGCTCCCAGGGGTCGGCGATGGTGAGGGCCTCCTCCCGGGGGCCGGCGGCTGAGTCCGCTTCCCCTTCGTCGTCAGTGGCGATGAAATCGCCCTCGAGGCCCTCGTCCGCTTCGCCGGAGGTTTCTTCCGTGTCCGCCTGTGCACCGGGTTCGGACGAGGAAGGATCCGGCCCCGGATTCGTCGCCTTGGCGACCGGGGGTAATGGCGCGGCATTTGCGGAATTGGCGGCAATCCGTGGCGCCGGGGCCGCCGCCGTGATCTCCTTGTCTTTGGGCCGGGCAGACGCTCCCGATTCCGGGGCCGGAGCGGCCGTGACCACGGCGGGGTCGGCCGTAACCCGGGTCAGCGCCGCCGGGGCGGGCGACGCCGGCGCCTGTTTGGGGCCGTGGGCGCAGCCCCCGGCGAGAAAAACGAACGCCAGCGCCGCGATCAGGCACGATCGCAAAGCGGGAATCATACTGCCGACGCTGCGGTTCTCTCCGGACATCGTGCTCAGGGTCCTTTCACCTTTTTCCGCAGGGTGACCAGCAACTCTTCCGGCGTGCTTTTCGCCAGGATGCCGTTAAACTGGGTGCGGTAGTTCTGGACCAGACTGACGTTCTCGACGACGACGTCATAGACCTTCCAGGTGTTGTTTTTCATGATCACCCGGTAGGAGATGGGGATTTCTTTTCCCGAGTGGTAAATGCGGGAGAACACCTCCGCCTGATTTTCCCCCCGGGGGATCTCCCGGTCGAAGACGATCTTTTCGTTGGTGTAGGAGAGGATCTTGTCGATATAGGCCTTCTCCAGCACCTGTTTGAAAAGCAGGACGAATTCCTTCCGTTCGGCGGGGGCGAACTTGTTCCAGTTCCGGGCCAGGGTCCGCCGGGACAGCTCGATCTCGTCGAACATGACATCATAGAGGGCCCGCAGTCGCGCCTTTTTGGTCTCTTTGGCGGCCTCCCCCTTGAGCTTCGGATCGCGGAGGATGGACAGCACCTTGTTGACGTTCTCCTCCACGGTGTTTCGGGGCGCCCCGGCATAAACCGGCAGCGCCGCCAGCAACACCAGGACGATCACCAGGACCGCAACAGTCTTCTTCATCATGGTTTCTCTTTTTGCTCCTTATTTGCGTCCCCCGGCTTCTTCACGTCGCCGAAGGCGTATTTCCCCACGAGTTCGCCGATATCGAGGGGTGCCTGCGTATCCGTGATGACGCCCCCCGGCTTGAGGAGGTCCCCGCCGCCGCCGGGATCGATGCGGAGGTGCATGTCGCCGATCAATCCTTCCGTCTTGACGGCGGCGATGGCGTCGTCGTAAATCCGGATATCTTTCCTGATCCGCATTTCCACCACCGCCTGCTGGTTTTCCTGATCAATGTACAGCCGCTCCACCCGGCCGACCTCGATCCCGGCGATATAGACCACGCTGCCCGCCCGGAGCCCCGTAACGGAGGTAAACCGGGCGGACAGGGGATAGGAATCGTCGCTCAGGAGCGATACATGCCCTAATTTTACCGTCATATAGCCGATGCAGACGAGTCCCAGGACGAGAAAGACGCCGACTGCGGTTTCCAGTTTGTATTTCTGCATGTCAATTCCTCCCGGCCTTGCGGCGCACCGCCGTCCGGCCGTTCATCCGTGATGGTTTTCCGCGGGCAAGACGTGAATGTCTTTGCCGGTTCTTCTCTTTTCCAGTTCCCGGTGGGCTATGGCGAACCGTGTGCGGGCGTAAGGGTCCGTCAGTTCCCGGTGCAGCCCTTCCAGACTGCGGATGATGTCATCCAGGAAGGGATGATCGAAATCCTCCAGCTCCGCCGGCGTTCCCTGAAAGACCACCGTCTGGTCGTAGAGGGCCAGGATACGGTTGGAGATGAAGTAAACGTCGGGAATCTCGTGGCTGACGAGGATCGCCGTGAAGCCGATCCGGCGCTGGTACTGGGCGATCATGCCCAGGATCGCGTTTTTGCGGATCGGATCCTGTCCCGAGGTGGGTTCGTCGAAAAGGACGATTCGGGGGTCCGTGACGAGGGCCCGGGCCAGGGCCGCCCGTTTCTGCATCCCCCCGGAAAGCTCGGAAGGATATTTGTTTACCGCGTCGGCAAGCTCCATCTGCTCCACCCTGGCCTTTACCCGCCGGTTGATCTCGGACCGGGAAAGATCCGTGGTTTCCCGCAGCGGCAGGGCGATATTGTCGTAAACAGACAGGGAATCGAAGAGGGCGTTGTCTTGAAACATGTAGCTGATCTGGGCGAGACTGGACTTCCGTTCGCTTCCCGTCATTTCATCCAGGGGTCGGCCCTGAAAGAGGATCCGTCCGGAGTCCGGTTTGAGGAGCCCGATGATATGCTTGAGCAGGACGCTCTTGCCGGCCCCGCTGAGCCCGATGATCGTCGTCACCTGCCCGGCGTGGATCCGGAGGTTCACGCGGTCCAGAACCGTCCGGGGTCCGAAGCTTTTGGTGACATCCTGGAATTCGATCAGGGGGGCGTCCATGGCGTCTGCCTCAAATCAACAGGGATGTGACGATATAGTCCGCCACGAGGATGAGGACGCAGGATATGACCACCGCCGCGGTCGTCGAGAGTCCCACCGCCTTGGCGCCGCGGCTGTCTTCCCGCATATGGGCGAAGTAGCCCTGGTAGCAGCAGACGGCCGTAACGATAACGGCGAAGACCACCGCCTTGATGAAGCCGTCGGTGATGTCCTTCAGTTCCATGCTGGCCTGGACGCGGTAGATATAGGCGCCGGCGTTGGCCCCCATGAGGACGACCCCGGAGAAGTAGCCGCCGATGATGCCGATAATGTCAAACAGGGCGGTGAGGATGGGAAAGCTGATGACGGCGGCGACGATCCGCGGGCTGATGAGGTAGCGGAGGGGGTCGATATGCATGGTATCCAGGGCGTCGATCTGTTCCGAGATGCGCTGGATACCGATTTCCGCCGT
>Ga0302251_1001887_pt1 | contig 11384 bp, 16 predicted proteins | sample AAG_RA_Gln_MG_FD_193534 | JGI IMG/M metagenome (GOLD analysis project Ga0302251, IMG submission 193534) | Enriched activated sludge microbial communities from anaerobic digester in WTTP, New Holstein, Wisconsin, United States - AAG_RA_Gln | ecosystem: Engineered > Bioreactor > Anaerobic >...
CACGTCCCGGGAAACCGACGGATAATCCGCATATTGAATCATTCAATGGTAGTTTCCGAGAGGAATGCCTGCAGACGCACTGGTTTCTGTCCTTAGAAGATGCAAAGATCAAGATCGAGACATGGCGGAAGGACTACAATGAATTCAGGCCGCACAGTTCCCTGGGATACAGAACCCCGGCAGAATTCGCGACCCTGGCGTATGTCCCCAACAGCCTGTCAGGCTGATTTTCTAACTTTAAAAGTGTCCAGAAATTGGGGAATCTTCATTTTGGCTACATACTGTAGCAGAAAAGTGTCTGCTTTTCTGGGGGAAGTCCATTGATTGCTTTAAAATTATTGGAAGCTGGGAAAGACGAATATGGAGAGGTTATTAAGGATTTAAAAAGTGATACAGAAAGTGATACTTTTCGTAAAAGTAACATCAAAAGTAACACTTTTAAAACTTGACTGAAAGACGATGCGATGATATATTGTGGAATATCTTGAAATAGTAAAGCACTGTAATATTATAAATTATATACCTTGCATTGCTATTTCGTGAATTAGGTTGATATGCCGAGAAAAGGCTAATAAGCGCGTTGAGGTGCTAGTGCCGAGAGGCATGGAAGTTCAAGTCTTCTTCGCCGCAACTGTTTGTTTTGTAATGAAATATTGTAGAACGACCGGACAACGGAGTTCGAGCCTTTATACCAACTGTGAGACGAGGGTGTGAGATTCACCCCTCGAGGAGGTGGGTTATGGCACGGACTCCGTTTGTGTTTTTCAAGCGTGGTCGAAAAGAGTATGTCCAGTTCTGGGACGATGAAAAGGGCGGCTATATGACCGCTCGAAGTACCGGAGCTGAAAACGAAAACGAAGCATTGAAGGTTGTCATGGAGTGGATGCGCGCCGGCGGTCCACCTCCCGCCCGAAAGTCAATTAAGAAAAAGCATGGTTTTCAGATGACTGCCTGCGGATACCTTACTGACTTCTGGAAGGCTGATTCTCCGTATATCGTCGGCAGACAGGCGCGAGGCGCGACGATCTCTGAAATGTACCGAAAGAATAATGAATCCTTCATTCGTCGGCTTTTTACCCCCCGCTTCGATGAAAAACTCCCTCTCTCCCGTTTGAAGACTGCCGACCTTGAAACCTGGGTGATGGCGCTTTACCAGGAAGGTATCGGCCCTCGGACCTTGAACGCTGCTCTTCAAGCCGTTTCCGTTGCCCTACGAGAAGCCGCCCGCTTGGGCCTGATTCCTTTCTCCCCTGCCATAGGAGTTCGCCCGGTCAAAGATGCTCCTGCAGCGCGAGGAACGTTGACTCTGGCCGAGGTCGCTAGACTGCTCAAGGACGAGAAAGCCGATGTACAGGTAAAAGCTGCGGCCTTGCTCGGGTGTCTTTGTGGCTTGCGCCTTGGGGAAATTCGTGGGCTGCAGTGTGAGGATGTGGACTTCGAGAACGGCATCATCAAGGTTAGCCATAATCTCCCGAATTCTGAGAAGGCCGCTGAAGGCCTGAAGATTCCGAAATGGGGATCTTCACGCGAGGTTCCGGCGCCCGAGGAAGTTCTGAATGTGTTACGTCTGATCGTTGGGGAGAGGGATTCGGGATTCGTATTCTCCAACCCTCGAGATGGCGGCCCCATGTTCCCGAAAGCCGCCCCGGAAGGTTTCGAGTCAATGTTGCGCGATATCGGCATTTCAGAAGAAACGCAGAAGGCGCGGCGGCTAGTCTTTCATTCCTCGCGCCACACCTTTGTAAGCTTAAGCCGCGGCGCTGGTATTCCCAGTTTCGTTGTTCAACGGCTTGTCGGCCATCGGTCACCGGAAATGACGGATAAATATTCCCATGTTTCTGTAGAGGACATTCAAAACGCCAAACATCTCGTTACCGTGATGTTTCAAAAAGCGCAGGAACAAAGCGGCGAAAGAAAGGAAGCTGTGAATACTTAGCGAATTTATAGGAAATAGCTGTTTTTCATTTTCTTGAAATGAAATACATGCGGTCTCTGGTTTTCCATTCCATGAATGATCATTGAATATTCATGGAATGATCAATGAATGATCATTGATGTGTTCATGAGTATTCATTGAATGTTATTTATTGTATTGAATGGAATTATTTTTGATTATAGTGTCTTTTTTTCTTGACTTGTATTTTTATGTGTGATACTATTAAAACAGTTGGAGCCGAGTGGAGACTTGGGCCGATGTCCGTAGGGATATTGGGCCTATTAGCTAGGCTTCAAGAAACGGTGCCGAAGATAAAGGGCCGGTTCCCATAGCGGGAGCCGGCCCTTTTTATTTCCAAAGGAGGGAGTCAATGGAAACGGAAGAGTTTTTTACGGTTGACGAACTTGCTAAAAAGCTCAAAGTGGAACACCGCTTTGTATACATGCACGCAAAACGAGGGAGGCTTCCCTGCCACAGAATTGGTCGCACCATTCGGTTCACAAGTAAAGACCTTCAGGAAATACTAGCTAGGTCAGCGTGCCAGGTTGTGGAATGACCTTCAGGGATGCGCATGACGCACTGGACAACCTATTGAATGGGGCGCCCGAGTTCGGAGAAGTGTCCTTGAAGGTGATCTACCATGAGGGCAAAATCACGCGTCTCGAAAGAGCGGTGGTCGAAAAAGTTGCTGCAAACGAGGCGTCCGGTCATCCGGGCTCGGGTCGGGGAAATGTATGTTCGAACGCCCGCTGAAGCCTGTACCGATAAGCGCTTGGGAGCGATGGATAAAGGTACGTTGTTGGCGCTCTGTTCATTTGCAGATCGTGACGGAAAGGCTTTCCCTTCGCTCACCAAGATCGCCGAACGCGCGGGGATTCATCGGGCAACGGTCGCAAAGTGCCTCATCAACCTCGAGGCCTTTGGGTACATTACGCGAAATCAGCGAACACGCAGGGGGAAAAGCGAATTCGATTCGACGCTATATGCGATTCCCGGTATTGCAATTCATAAGTCCGATGAGTTTCCAGCTCCGGGGTAGTCGCCCTGGACGACTACCCCTGTCGTCCTCAATTACTCGGGTAGTCGCCCTAGACGACACTAACAAGATTCAAGAACAAGATACAGGGAACTATAAAAAAGCGTGCCTACGGCACGGCGCGCCTCTGGCGCGCTACTCGTTGAGGGTAGCCCATGCCTAAAACGATACTTCGATATGGTCAGTGTACCCCGACGATCATTGAGCGGCTACGTTTCAGTGTTATGGAATACCTATCGAAGCGATTCCGGCCTTTGTTCAAGTCTCTCGATGAAAAGGAGATGGACCGGCTGGAAGGAGAAATCGAAGACGCACTTTATCTGGCCTTTCAAGATTCCAAGAAATTCGAAGAAGCAGAAAAAGAAAACCGAAAACCTCACGAATATGCGAGCCGATCCATCGGCGTCGAAGCGCAGTTTCTTCACGTTCACGGACCGGGAACCAAATACAACCGGCCGCCGTTACTTTCAAAGCAGGGTTGGAAATGAGGTGCGCAACAATTTTCAGAGGGGGGAGGGGCCGCATCCGTTCAATGTTTACAGGGCTTTTCGCTTTGATTGTGGTTGCTGGGGCCGCTTATTATGGCCGTTTTTGTACAGTTTGAGGAGGATTTATGGCTCGAATGCGACTAGGAACAACTCAAAACTGCGTGAAAGCGTGTGCAAAAACCCTGAATGAGTTCGCCTGTTCAAGGATTGGCGAAGAGCGTTTCCGGTCTTTGATGTACGGCTTCAGTGTTTTGATGCCGGCGGTGCGTCAAAATGAAGAATTGCAGCTTCTGCGGGGGAAAATCGCAGAATTGGAAGCGCGTCTCGATCGCGCGGGAGGGCCGTTATGATGGCAGAAATAAGCCGGAAGCTGAAGAAAATTGAACTTTTATTGAAGGTTGACGATGATTCGACGCTCCAAGGGTGCACAGCATACCTGCGTTTCCTCGACGCGCAAGATGGATCAAAAGAGGAAAAGGCCGCTTATGACGAATGGATCCGGCTTGATCCTAATAGGTTCGCGGAAATGATCATCGAAAGACTCGACGAAACGGAAATTCACCTATCTGAAAACGCTGAAATTATGGGACTGGTCGATTGGGCTGCCGGGGGGGCATTGTGAGCCTACACGAAGTAGGAATACGTCTACGACTGGAAACCGGCGAGGCGGTCGCGAGCGCGAATCAGGCGGAACGCGCAATAGACTCCTTGGGATCCGCTCTACAAAAAGCAGCGATCGCGGGCGATGACAAAGGCGTCATTTCCTACGCGAACGCTCTTCAGCGGTATAAAAAATATGCAGGCGTGCCGGAGGAGGACAGCGAGACGCCGCGTCCTTCCGTCCTGAAAATAATTGATAACGCAACAAAGGTTATCAGTCGGGCTCCGTCCTATATTGGCGCTATGGGCTCGGGGAATGCTGCGGGGGCCGCCTTGGGGATGGCCTCTGATGCGGCCGTAGGCGCTAAGGCTCTCGGCGTTGGGGCTGGGCTTGGCGCAGGAGCCATGACGGCGCTCGGCGTAGGCGCGGCCGTTGTGGGGCTCGGATTCGCCGCAAATAAGCTATCCGAACAATGGGAAAAGCAGGTTCCGCAGGCTATGGAGCTGACGGCGGTTCTTGGCGGGCTCACGGGCGACTATCGCAAAAACAGTGAAGCATTCCAGGAAAGCTTTAACCGGGCCGGATCTGCGGCTTCGCGTTTTGGCTACAAGCTCGAAGAAGGAATGTCGGCTGTAGGGCAGCTTGGAAAGCTCGGCGTGACAGGCAGAAACCTTGCGGCCTATGGCGCGGCTTCTCGGGTCTTCGAGTTCGAGCGCGGGACAGGCGCGAACCGTGAAAGCCTCATACAAGCCGAAGGATATGCAGGGCGGTACGGCCTTGGTCACAATGCTCTCGGCTACGCTCTCGGAGGAACGAAAGCCCAGGGACTTGAGACGGCACAGTTCCAGGAATATCTCAACGCGTCCTTGAGGATCTTCGAAGAGGGCCTTTCCCGCGGCGTTATCAAGGGTTTTGGTGAAATTACCAGGACACAGAACTTTATCGCCTTGCTGGGCAACGGCTCCCCCCTCTGGAAGGGAGAACAAGGCCTGCAACGCTATCAAGCGATGAATCAGGCCTTCACTTCCACGTCATTTCAATCCGAATACGATGTGATCCGTTTTCAGGCAACCAGGGCAGTCATGGATGAGGCCGCGAAGCGCGGATTCAAAGACGACAAAGAGGGCGCATGGAGTACCTATAAGCAATATGGCGATCCATCGAAAGACGGCTACCTTGCGACACAGCGCGCGCGCGAGGGCGGGCTTACTCCTGAAATCTTTACCGAAACGATGAAGATCCTAAAATCGCAGGTTGCCGGCGGCTCTTATTCGAATATGACAGAAGCGGTCGTTAAGGCTTTTGGTATCAACTACAGGGCCGCAAAAGACGTTATTGAGTCATTCGACAAGGGCTCATATTTAGGCGCAATTTCGAAGATTGAAGCCCCGGCGAATGCCGCAAGCCCCGAAATGAAGCTTCAGACCATCTTACAAGAGATTCAGAGAAGCCTTGCGAATGCCGGTTCGGCCGTTCTTCCGGGAAAAACCGAGATAATGGCCGTACTGAATGGCATTCTTGCGGGAATCGTCGGCGATAAGATTACCAAGAGATACGAGACAGGCTTAGCCGATTCCCTTTCAGGAGTGTACGCTGGCACGGCCATTGGATCGAGTGACTTGATGGCAAAATCTTTAGCTTCAAAGCTGCTTGCCGAAGGTCTGAAGAACCCCACGGATCTTACGGGTAAGAAAGACACGAACGGCAACTGGATCCATGATAACGCCGACGCATCAATGCAGATCATCGATTTCTTTAATAACCTCCCTGGGGATATGCGGAAATATATTGATTCCTCTGGTATCCTGAATGGCCTCTGGAATGGCAAGAAGGTAAGCGATCTTCCCTCGATCGCTGATTTTCTCACTTCCGGGAAATATATGACCCCGGAGAAAAAGACAGAGTTCGAGCAATTCGGTAAAATGGCGACGCCAAGATATACAGACATCGATAATTTCTTTGGAAGGGTGCGAGAATGGAACCCACAGTGGGGAAAGCAGCTCGGAGGATTGTCACAATTCCAGGGCGCTGTTGGGAATCAGCTACCGGGTTCGGTTGACATATTCCGGGAGTTCTCCTTCCGCCTGTCCAAGATTGATGAAGCATGGAACGCCCGAAAGAGTAAGGCGGAAGAAGCCGCAAAAGACCCCAAGAGCCCCGGCGGAATCAAGATCACCGCCGATGAGCAAAAATCCATCGATGCACTAGATCAGGGAAAGAAAAAACAGGTTGATTCGTTCTTCTCCTCCTCCATGGGTTCTTTCAATGAGCTCATAAAAGACGCCATGGAAAAGGGGACACCGGGCAGGGATGGCGGCAAAGAAATCACGTCTGATGAGTGGATCGAAATGATTTCCAAGCTCTTGAAGGGCTTTTCTGATTTCTCGATGCAATTCAAGGATGGAGCTTCGGCGATTGCAAAGGCGGGCGTTGATTTTAGCCAGCCAACTGAAATTGTTGTCGGGGGCGGATTTGTTCCCTATTCGACCGCGGCCGCGAAGGGAGGTTGAAAGAATGGCCTATATAGTACCGTCGGCATGGCCCCTTATTAAAGCTTTTCAAGATTCGATCCGTCTTGAGAAGGCCCAAAGAGAAGTTGTTGATGAGATGAATGCGCTAGAACAAGAAGAACGAGAATTGGAAACGCGAACCCTTGAGGTTCCCGAAGAATATGGAATTGCTATGCCGGGCAAGGCTCGGCGGGAGGGGCAACTTATGAAGAGCAGTCCGGGAATGACGCGCGACGAAGCCGTCGATTACCTCGATGATCCTCTTGGGGCCGATGATGCGGTGCAGGAAAAGAGCGATGAAAACGAATCTCAATTCGCTACCCTGCAAGGCCGGAAGCCCGAGAAAAAGGATGTGAAGATCCTCGATGCAAAAAAGGTCGTAGAAGAAGCGGTTCGGCGCGGGAAGTTGTCGATCGAGGCAGCTTCCACGATCGAGGATCGGCTGAATGCCGGGACAGCCAGGCCGGCCGATGTGGTCCGCGAGGTTGAGCCGCTTTTCGGCCTTCTCGGGAAAAGTCAGAGCCGCAGAATTTCCAGGGCCGACGCAGTGAAGGCAATTTCTCGGGCTGTTCACGCTGGCGCTATCACCCTTCAAGAAAGTGAACTCGGCATGGAGAGAATAAGAACCGGTAAAACCTCCCCGGAAGAGGCTATTCAGAATCTTACCGCTCGCGTCCAGGGAATCAACCGGAAAAAGATGCTCGAAAACGCCCCACGCCCGAGGCAGGGAACACCCAAGTATCAAGGTCTTGGGCTGAAAGGAATCGAGGAATACAACCGTATCGTGGCGGCTGATCCCCTGGCTCTGGTCCGAATGTAAATAGTGCCTCCCGCCGGGTATCCGTGCATACTTGATCTGCTTCAGGTTGGCGGCAGGTCATGGGATACCCGGCGTTTTCTTATCCAAGCGGTAAATCCCTTTGTTTTCGGGGCGCGCCTTGCGCTCCTTGGGCTTTCCGGGGAAAGAGGTGAAATGTATCATTCGGCACGCCGGAAGCGTTGGCGGGCCAGGAAATGCGGTTTATAGAGTCATGTTTTCGGGCGCATTCTCCCTGTTGCCCTATCTACTTTTTCGCGCTCCCCTCTTCGATAAACTCCGATACGGGCCGCTTGAGCGCTTCCGCCAGCTTCTTTGCAACGATAAGCCCCATGGAACGCCGCCCGGAATCTTTCACGTCGCGGTACCACTTCGAATCTTGGGGAAAAAGAAAGCCAATAGGCGCTGTCATTCTCGGTTCGTCTTATCGTTTAGTTAGTAGCGAGAGAATGCCGACAGGAAAGGGCCTCAACGTCTGCATCCGTAAAGACCCATCCCCGGCCCATTTTCCGCCCAATGCTATATCGATGTGCATATACTCTAGCCGTTGATGGCGCTATGCCAGCTTTCTTTGCAAAGGTCTTTATGTCGTACAGCGTTTCGACGCGCCTATCACTCTTAATGCTTCCTTCCTGTCCGAGGTCGAAAAAGAAGGCCTTCGAGGTAGGAACTGGAATAGGGGACCCTTCAAGCTGAAGTCCTTCGATATGAAATTCAATAGCTTCCCTCATTCGAGTACGAACTTCATCAATCGTCTTTCCCGTAGTGATGCATCCCGGAAGATCAGGCGCATAGGCGGAAAATCCCGTTGAAGTCTCCTCAATAACGATCAAGTAGTCCATATGTTCACTCCTTCAAACCTGCTTGTTTCATAATGCTATTAAGCGTTCCCCTGTCGATTTCGTCCGAGGGATGCCCCGCAATGGTGACGAGTCCAGGCTTGCTAGGATGTTTGTACTGACGATGGCTTCCCTTTGTACGGGAAAGAGCCCAGCCGTCCTCAGTGATTCGCCTGATGATCTCGCTCACCTTCATAAAAAGAGTGTAACGCTATCGTTACAATTTGTCAAGCTTAAATCATATTGAAAAATACCTGCACAATACTGCACATGTCACGCGCGCGTATGAGCTGTGTAAAATCGTGAAAAAAAGGACCGCCCATGAAGAGCGGTCCAGAGAAATGATGCAAACGGTGGGCTATGGATTCACTATCGATCGGTTCCCTTGCCTTGCCTCGCCATGCCAGGTCATGGGCCGTTTGCATCATTTCCCAAGAATTCTGCAAAGATACTTATGCTTTTGCTTCCGAATGTTTGGCTAGAATTTGAACGCCGGGAAGGACGATTCGGGAATTGCAGCGATCGCAGAAATAAGCTTTGTTGCCCTTCTCGACATCATCACGAGTGATTAAGTCGTCTGAAGTAGCTTCATCGACCTCTTCAGCAGTCGCACATTCGGTGCAAACAAGACTTTCATCAACGACATAACCGAGAATGTCTTCTTCGTCAATTATCATAGAACTTCTCCTGGTAGAAAATTTCGAAAGCTTACGCCTTCTTATGAACCGATCATGGAATCCGCCACTTTTACGATATTCTTTTTTGTACCCGACCACAAGGATCAAATGTTATTTCGTTTCAGCTGGCTTGGGCTGCTTCATGCAAGGGAGTTCGGATTCTGTGGTTTGTATATTGCAAAGAAAGTCTCAATAAGCCTGCGCGCCTCCTTTTTTTCCTCCGGTGTCAGCTCCTCACCTTTTTCTTTCCTCGCCCGAGAAATCTCGACAGCTTCTTTCAAGGGTTCGAACGCCACATCCCCATCGTAAAGCTGTGCGAGTTCGTCGAAGGCCGCGAAAAAGCCTTCATCGAGGCCCTTGGAGCTCTCATTAAACATGGCTTTAATCATTTCTTCATCGACGATTTCTTCCGCCCATGTCTCTCCATACCCTGTAGCATCGATACCATATCGCTTTTGTTCCGCTTTTGTAGGCTTAACATTCGGAAATACTGTTGCGAAATGTGCAAACCAATACCCATGTGAAAAGTTATAATACATTGCTCGCTGCTCAGCGTTCGTTATTGAAATCACCTTTGGTAGCGGGTCATCGTCCCCATAATCGCCAAGTGAACGATACTCTGCCTGTCTATCGTCTGGCCGTATCCGGTAGAGAAGTACGCTGTGTGTATAGCGAGATAATTCGAAGCTGGAATCATAAAAGAGATTCCGTCCTGCCGCCAATTTCCAGCCATGACGGAGGAAGGGAGCGGCGAAAGCGATGAAGTCCTCTGGGTCAAACTCAAGTCAGTGAGGATCAATACCCCTTGCTGCCATCGATAACTTTGATTCTGTCATTTATAGTTCCTCCCTTGTAAAAGCGTTGATAATATATGATACACTAGTGTGCCATTTAGTCAAGATATAAAAGACATACTATTGATTCATTTATTGACTTTAACTGCGAGGAACGATAAATTGCATCTATGGACCGATTTTCTGTGAATGAAATTGCCGAAAACCTCGGCATACATCCAAAAGCTGCAAAAACTCGCCTTCGTCGTGCGGGCGTTCAACCCGTGGCATATGTGGGACCGACGGCTCTTTATAGCCTTGATGCGATAGAGATGATCCGGGAAGTCCGTGGACGCGGACGGCCAAAAAAGGGCAAGAGGGCAGAATAATGCCTATTATTGAAGTTGACGCTTCTGTTCTTACAGCAGTGTTTGCCGCAATGGATTGCAATCGTGACAAGTGGTGGTTTTCGATCCGTGACTGTTCTGATGCTTGGGGTTTTGATCGCAACTATTTTTATACCCATCGACATCTACTCCCTAACTTTGGAATCTTCGACGATCCAGACCATAAAGCCTTCAGCAGAGAGACCTTCTTAAAGTGGGTGGTAATTCCTCTTTGTATTCATAAACAACACTGGACTGACCTTTCGGCGGATGAGCGAAGGAAGATCGAGAAGCGTCGTAAGTCTGGATAGATTTGCTGCGGTATTATCGCTCATTGAGGTCAAAGCTTATTGTAGTTTATTCTTATAGATCTCATTGATTCGTTCAAGATATCCCGGAGTATTGTCATCAAAATGATTGAAGCCCTTTGCACGTAATTCCGTCTCAGCTTCAACCATCGCCGAACCCCATACATCCTGATGACACTTCAATTTATCCATGGCAGTTTTAATTTGAGCATTACTCCACTCTTTATTTTTTGTTTTCTCGGCGGCAGTGAGGCTGCCTCGTGCCATTCTATCAAGGACGGTTCTTATTCCCTTCATTTTTTGAGAATATGTAAGTGTTTTTCCATCGTGCTCAAGAAACGCAAACATTACTTCAAAAAACTCCACGAGTTCTTTTTCGGTTAGCTGCTGGTCTGTCTGCTGATTATAAAGTGGTGCTCTATGCCACAAGAACGGACGATCAGATACGTATACCCAAGTCTCCGGCTTTGTTATTTCAAAATTGGAATTAGTTTTCATATTGGGTGGTTTTTCCTGAACACAGAATGAATTATAGTATTTTTTACCGTTATTGCATTGCTGTCAAGGAAAACTTCAATAGGGGGACTTCCCGTCAACATATTAAATTCGATTTGCGATCGCATCCAGATCGCGTTTGAAGATGGATTCAAGATGGTTGTTTACGTTGATTCATTGTCGTTTGTCTGAGTTCGTATCGCTTGTCCTTTGAGGCCAGAGAAAGCCTTGCATCAGGTGGAAGACAGGGGGTGTGAGACAAATGTGTGAGATGAACTATTGACAACTCAAATCTAAAAGGATCATAAAGAATATAGAAGGTTCGAATAAAGTTGTAAAAGGAATACAATTAAATCAAACAGAGTCAAATCATTGTGGCGTATAGAATTGCTTGAGGTGCTAGTGCCGAGAGGCATGGAAGTTCAAGTCTTCTTCGCCGCAACGCGTGGGCCGGCATGAAATATGCCGAAATCGGAACGGGCTGAAAAGATCAGGAACGGATCGTGGCGGGCCAAGGC
>Ga0302251_1001888_pt1 | contig 11384 bp, 13 predicted proteins | sample AAG_RA_Gln_MG_FD_193534 | JGI IMG/M metagenome (GOLD analysis project Ga0302251, IMG submission 193534) | Enriched activated sludge microbial communities from anaerobic digester in WTTP, New Holstein, Wisconsin, United States - AAG_RA_Gln | ecosystem: Engineered > Bioreactor > Anaerobic >...
CCTGCTGGTAATATCGTGGATGATCAGGACGGTCCCGGCCGGTTCCCCGCCGGGATCGGTGATCCGGGCCCCGGCAATACTGACGACCCGGTACCCGGGTACCGCGAGGATCGCCTCGAGGTCCGAGAACGTCCCGCTCTCAAGGAAGGCCTGCTGTATTGCATCGGTGCATTCCCGCGGCAGGACGGACTCGACCGGCCGGCCGGAAAGGTCGCCGTTTTCCCTCAAAAACAGAGTCCCGGCGGCGGCATTGGCGGTGACGATCCGGTTCTCCCTGTCCGCGATAAGGAGACCGTCGGGCATGATCCGGATGATATTGGCAGCTGCCGACTCCGGGCCGAGGGTGAAGAGCCCCTGCCGGATGATCGCGTACGCGATGATCCCCGAGAAACAGACGATACCGATGAAGACCGTGTTGGGGGCATGGATACCGGAGAGCGGGAGGACGTATGCGGTCATCGCCCCTGATATGATGACGATGACGGTCCCGACGCTCATGAGGAAATATTGTTGCCGCGCCTTGCCCGGCGGCTGTTTCCGCCATGCACTGATGCAGATGAAGAGGGAGAGCACGGTCAGGATGACGAACCATACCGATTCTGCAAGGTAGGCCGGGCTGCCCGTGACGGGGATGTAGATGAACCCGTGCCCGGGCGACGGGACGACCGTATACAGCTGGTCCGTGAGGATCCCGACAAGAGCGACAATCACTGCAGGGATGTAGAGGAAGAGGATCTGGGTTTTCCGGTTCCGCGGATCTGCAAACGGGTGCCGGGTGAACGCGAGGATAAAATGGACCATCAGCACGATGGCAAGCGTCCAGAACGCGCTCGCTTTCAGCCAGAACCTGACCGCCTCGTACCCCGTGGACTGCCAGATCATGAACTCGCCGGCAGCCCACCACGATGCCGCGAGCATCGCAAGGAGAAAGAGCCGGTGGATGAAGGAGCCGGGGTTCTTTGCATAGACGCTGATGCCAAGACTGTACGTAATGACGGCAGAGGCAAGGCAGAAAAATACCAGGACTGAAGTGATATCCATAGGGGATCCGGGTGCGAAGCTATCATCCGCGGGTGCCGGAGACGGGCGGGATGAGAAATTCCCATCCGGCGGGTCCGGGCTCGGGTGAAGATGCCCGGCACGTTTCACAGGAAATTGTGTTCACCGGAATAATAAAGAGATTGATTTCTCTTCGGGCAGCCCGGGAGTGCCCGGGTGCCGGAACCGCAGTTCCCGCAGGGTTATCGTCGTGCAATCAGGAGGATCATCGCGATCGCACAGCCCGCGGCGGTAAGGCTGCTGCCCGGTGATGCCGCGGGGGAGGTATTCTGCGGCGCCGGGCCGCAGGCCGTGCTGAGTGCCTCAAGGGTTTCACCGGCACCGGTGAAGCCCGGATACGGCAGGTCATACCCCGGATCGAGCGCCAGGGACTTCTGCAGGGCTTCCCGTGCGCCGGCGCAATCGCCGGACGCGGCGAGTATGCGGCCTTTCACGTGCCAGTAATGGGCGCTCGCGGGGTCAAGGGCGAGGGCCGGATTGATTGCGGCAATGGCTTCGGCGTTCCTGCCCATACCCTGCAGGGCCAGCGCCTTCACACCGTATGCTGTCGGGTAGCTCGCGTTAAGGGCGATGCCACTCTCCGCATCCGCAAGAGCGGCAGAAAAGTTCCCGAGCGCAAGGTACGCATACCCCCGGTTGGCGTACCGGATCGGACGGGGATCCCGCCATATACCTTCCGAGACCGCGTCCGCTGCCTTCCGGTACTGGCCGAGTTTCCGGTACGTGTACCCCTGCAGGCAGAGGAGCTCCGGATCGCCGGGGTAGAACGCAAGCCCCCGGGTCGTGAGGAGGAGGGCGCTTGTCCAGTTCCGTTCCTTCACCGCAGCCTGTGCATCGTCGATATAAACGGTGGCCGGGAAGGGTGGGTTGTCAAGGGATGCGTTCACTGAGGATATCCCGGAGGTCAGGGGCTCGGCGACCCGGGCCTGGACACTGAGGCAGAGGAACGCACAGAGGATAATGATCGGAAGATATCTCATGGCCGGTTTCCTGAAGAGGTGTTGCCGGTTTTGGTATTTGTGCGTGTTGCAGGGCGCCCGGGGCGCTGGTTTCCCGGGTCTTCCCGTCAGTACCGGATCTGACGGGTGCCGGAATTGATCTCCGGCTTATCTCTTCCCCGCCACCGTCACGATGAATGTCCGGTTCCGGTACACGACATCCACATCGGCAAACCCGGCTTCCCTCAGCCACGCGAGCTGGTCCGACAGCTTCTCGTTCCGGTCAAGGGTGTCCCGGCGCTTCAGGATCTCGGCGTGCTGCGCTTCCGTCATCGGGCCGTTTTTGAGGAACCCGTTCCAGTAATCGAGATACCGCCGCGTGAAGTACGGAGTCTCACCGAGAGCCTGGTCGGCGTTGACGAACATCCCGCCGGGTTTTGTGGCGGCATGGATCCGGTGGAAGAGCTCGCGCTTGTCCTCCGGTGCAAGGTGGTGGATGGAGAGGGCGGAGCAGACGATGTCGTACGGTCCGCCGAGCGCCGACCGGCTGTAGTCGCAGACAACGTACTCCGTCCCCGGCCGGGAGGCGAACCGCTTCCGTGCCTGGTCCAGCATGTTCTCCGAGATGTCCATCAGGGTGAGCCGGGCATCGGGGTACTTCTCCAGCAGGTACGCGCTGAGCAGGCCGGTACCGGCCCCGATATCGAGGATGGCGGGGGTTTGTGATACGGTCTCCATGGCCCAGACCGCGGCCCCGTAGTATTCCCGCATCTGCGGGATAACATACTCCCGCTGCCCATCGTAGTCCTGCGCGAACCTGTTGAACGCCTGGCGGATGTGCTCCATGATGGATCCTGTCCTGAGATGTGGGATACCGTGTCACATATAGGCTTTCTTCACGTCCTCACGCAGCGAGACCAACACTGCAAGGAAGCGATCGCGGCCGTCCCGGAGCGGTCGTACCGTGGCGATCACCTTCCGCCGCTTCGAAGTTTTCGTCACCATGGCCGTGCCGGAATCGAAGATCGTTGCCGACTGCCGGCGGATGACATCCGCGACAGGATCCGGCAGCTCTTCGCCGGTCTGGTCGTTGGTGAACATCATGACGTCACGCCAGTACCGCATCCGTGCTTCCGGCGCGGGGATGTCGACGAACCATGCGGCAAACGTGTTCAGGAAGATAATCCGGCCCTTCTTATCGAGAATGATGATTGCTTCGGTCGTGTTCTCCATCATCTTCCGCGGATCGCCAAGCGGCAGGGCCGGGAGCGTTGCGGTACGATCGGCGTGCGTGAACAGCGCGATGTCAGCGACCGTCGTGACCTCCGCTGCGGTGAACGGCTTGAAGATGACTCCGGCGGGATACGCGAGTTTCAGCCGGTCGAGCTTTACCTCGTCGGTCTTCCCTGCCGTGAGGATGACCGGTGCGTGGAAGAGCTGGAAGATATAATACGCTGCATCCACCCCGTCCATTGCACCGGCGATCTCCGCGTCCAGGATCACGAGATCGGGGGCGAGCATGGCGCATTTCTCCAGCGCATCCCCGCCGGTCCCGACAATGCCGGCGATTACGTATCCCTTCTTCTGGAGCATCGTGGAGAGAAGGTGCGTGATGATGCTGTCGTCGTCGGCGATCAGGATACGGGGGGCGGGGGGCATGGGGTTCTTCTCGTGTTGCCTGTGCGAGGGATGGATCGTGCAATCGCATATGTTTTGTGTCAGGAGTCTTGCAGCTCAGGGAAACTGGTGCCGTGCCTACCGCCACCGGCCTGTGTCATCCCGATGGCATCGTGTACCAGATGCCGATGCAGGGATTGTGATGCAGGGATGCCTGAGTCCTACGATTGTGCGGGTTCTGCTGCGGCTGCAGGAATCTGCCGTAACCTCAGCCCGAGCCTGAATAACCGCAGACCGAGTACCGGCATCGCACCGAAGATAACGATGACAACTGCAACAATTCCGGCGAGAGCGAAAGCACTGAAACCGAGTTGGTACGTGAATACGATTTGCGGGGGAATGACATCCTGCACCTCAATGAGGATCGGGATCAGCGAGAGGATACACCCGGAAAATCCGATCTTTTTCGAAAATGAACGAACCTCATCGAACAGGGAATCCCCAAACTCTGCAATTACCCGGTTCACGCCCAGCGGCAGGGACATGAATGCAACAAAACAGATCATACCTGAAACCGGTGTATGCTGGCCACGGCCGTAGGGATTGTCATACATGAAAGCGCCTGCCAGGAACACGCAGCAGAGGACGCACAGAGGGATACCTGCCTTCCAGGATAATGACCGTCCTTTCAAGCTGTTGATGAAGAGGAGGGACCCGACCAGGCACAACAGGATCAGCACTTCCTGAGCGGGAAGAGGAAATACCTGGAACAGAATATCGATGACTCCGTTCAGCGTCCCATTGTAATGCCATACTCCTTGTACAGCCAGGAAGAATATCGCGAGAGAAACCGGCCAGATTCCGGAGAAAATAAGCGAGACAAGACAGAAAGGAAGTGCGATCTGCCGGTAATCCTGTGGTGCCGTGCCGGTATTATCCATTTTAAAAAAAAAAACGCTCCGCTGCGGGATATATTTTATGACTTGTCTTTCACGATGTCATTACCGGGGTATTTTTTAACGAACGGGGGTTGCTTACGCCTCAAAGCTCCCCAGTTTCGCCTGTACCGTTGTATCCACGAAATCGATCCGGCAGGGCTTCGCCTTCTCCCCATCGATCGGGAGCGGGTAGCAGCTCGTGAGGCACCCGGTGCAGAGCTGGTCGCGGGGGAACCCGATCGCCTCCACGAGCGCATCGAGCGAGATGTGGTGGAGCGTTGTTGCCGTGATGCTCTTCCGGACCTCCTCCTCATCACGCCCGGCGGCAATGAGCTCCTCCCGCGTGGGGAAGTCGACACCAAGGTAACAGGGCGCCTTGATAGCAGGAGAACCGATCCGCATGTGGATCTCCCGGGCGCCGGCGTCCCGCACGATCCCGATGATCCGCTTCGAGGTAGTGCCCCGCACGATACTGTCGTCCACCAGCACCACGGACTTGTCCTGCAGGTGGGCCGGAATCGGGTTGAGCTTGATCCGCACGGCTTTCTCCCGCTCCTTCTGGGTCGGCATGATGAACGTCCGGCCCATGTACCGGTTCTTCATCAGGGACTCGACATACGGGGTGCCCGACTGCTCCGCGTACCCGATCGCGTACGCGATCCCCGAGTCCGGCAGGGCGCCGACCGAGTCCGCCTTCACCGGCGCCTCCTCGTGCAGCTTCTTCCCGACCTTCCGGCGGACGTCGTATACGAGTACCCCGTCGATGACCGAGTCCGCCCGGGCGAAGTACACGTACTCGAAGATGCAGTGAGCACGACGGCCGGCAACGGCAACCTGCATGCACCGGATGCCATCGCTGCCGATCCGGATCAACTCGCCGGGTTTCACGTCGCGGAGGAGTTTTCCCCCGAGGGCATCGATCGCAACGCTCTCCGAGGCCACCATGTACCCGTTCTCGATCTTCCCGATTACGAACGGTTTGATCCCCAGCGGGTCGCGGAAAGCGTAGATGACGCCATCGATCATCATCACGACCGAATAGGAGCCCTGCAGCTTCTTCATGCAGATCTGCACGGCATCCTCCACGATCCCCGACCGGCTGATTTCGCCCATGAGGATCTGGGCGATGATCTCCGTGTCGGTCGTTGTCGTGAAGATCTGGCCTGCCTGCTCGAACTCGGACCGGAGCGTGCCGGTATTAACCAGGTTCCCGTTGTGGGCAATCGAGATGAAATGCTCCTGGAACTGGAAGTTCAGCGGCTGGATGTTCTCGGGGAGGTTGGCGCCGGTGGTCGGGTATCGCACGTGGCCGATCCCGGCGTTGCCTTTCAGGTCTGCAAGAACAGGGGGGGTGAAGACATCGGCAACGAGGCCGTTGCCCTTGAACTTGTGAAGGTTTGTGCCGTCAAAAACAGAGATCCCCGCGCTCTCCTGGCCACGGTGCTGGAGGGCGTACAGGGCGTAATAGAGTTGTATTGATACACCGCCAGCATCCACGATGCCAACGATCCCACACATGGTACAACTCTAATGCGTTACGGTTTTTGGTCGCTTGGTGTTCCACTTGTGATCGGTAATCTTGGTGCTCCGGCCGAATCCGCAGGCGGAGCAGACTTTCTTCTGGGCGTGGAACGAGATCCTCCCGCAGCGCCGGCAGGCGATGTGGGTGAACTTGTTCATCTTTCCCATCGATGGAGTGCCTTTTGACATGTTGTTTCACCTTATTGCTCGAGTGATGGAGAGATATAAATCACATTGTCCCCGCGGACAATGAGCGTACCGACCTTGTTGACCTGTCCGTTCTCGGTCTCCTCGGCCTTGTCGAGGACGAGGTTCATGTGCACATCGTAACCCTGGAGAACGCCCCGGATCTCTCTTCCTCCCTTGAGGGAGACGATCACGGGCTGACGGTTCAGCACCAGATCCAAAATATCCAACGGTCTTTTGGTCATACAAATACCCTGTTACCATCGCTCTGGAGTACTACATGTGGGTGAGTAGATCACTTAAACATACCGTAGAACAGCATCCCTCAATAAGGTTTCCTGTCCTGAAAACCCGTGCCGGATCCGCGGGCTCCTCCCGAGGGCTGCCAGCCCCTGAATCCCGGGTCAGGGGAAAGGTTTTCCTCTCGCGCAGTACAATGATGGAGCGAAAGCGATGAAGAAGATTGTTGCGAAGAAACGTCACTCCATCCGGAAGAGCCAGGCACAGGACCTGCTCACGCGGCTCGCCGAACAGATCGGCCCCTCGGCAAAACTCTTCCACGCGGACATGATCGAGGTGCTGGAGACGAACGCGGACGTCTCGCTCTTTCTTGTCGGCAAGAAACCGCTCCTCATGGATGCCGGCACGTGGGTCTTTCCCACGCTCCGGGGGGCGGTCCAGTTCCCCTTCCCGGAGCGCAGGGTCGCCGTCGATGCCGGCGCGATCCCGTACGTGGTGAACGGCGCCGACATCATGCGGCCGGGCATCGTGTCGGTGGCCGACGACGTGAAGGCAAACGCCCCGGTCCAGATCGTGGACGAGCGGCACGGTAAGCCGCTTGCCATCGGGATCGCCCTCTACGACGCGCCCGCGATGCGTGAGGCAACGGGCGGCAAGATGGTAAAGAAGTTCCACCACGTCGGTGACGAGATCTGGAACCTGGAGATCTGACGCGATCCGGCTGCTCCCGCGGTCCGGGAAAACCGGCAGTTTTGCCCATTTTTTTTGCAAAAATCCCTGTCCGGGAGCCCCAAAATAGATACTATTAAATAACTTTCGTCATACAGTTTTTTTATGGTTAAAATCATAGACACCCTTCTTGGCAAGACCGCCACTCATTCGGACGAAGATTACATGGAACTGGATCTTGCGTCGTACGAAGAGAGCGGAGCAAAAGGTCCGGCACTCCTCGTGAAGATCGCAACAATCGCCGACCTCAAGGACACCCCGCGGGTGAAGGACGAGGTCTACAACGGCAACATTGTCATCGTCGATATCTCCCGGCTCAAGATGGACAAGATCTCCTACGAGCGTGTCTTAAAGGATCTCAAGGAAGTTGCAAAGGATGTCAACGGCGACATCATCGGCCTCGGCGACCAGCGCTATGTTGTCCTGACCCCGATGTCGGTCAAGATCTCCCGCGACAAGATCGGTGCATAAGGTCGTGGAAACAAGAGTCCCGGGCCCGTGTCCGTCCTGCAATACCGAAATCGAATATCTCTATACCACCGAAAATATCCCCTATTTTTCCGATATCCTGATCATCTCGGCCATCTGTCCCGCGTGCGGGTACAAGTTCGTTGACACGCAGCTCTTAAAGCACGGCGAGCCCGCACGACACACGTTCGCGGTGGAATCCGCTGACGACCTCTCGGTCCGGATTGTCCGCAGCATGAGCGCCAGCATCGAGATCCCCGAGCTCGGCGTCCGCATCGATCCCGGACCGCAGTGCCAGGGGTTCGTCTCGAACGTGGAGGGCGTGCTCGACCGGATCGAGCAGGTGGTGAAGGGGGCGCTGAAGTGGGGGACCGATGTGGAGAAGGAGAATGCTGCTGCTTTATTGGCTGATATTGTCAAGGTGAAGGCCGGGACTTTCCCGATCACGGTTATTCTGGAGGATCCCTGCGGGAACTCGGGGATCGAGAGCGAGCGGGTTTTTAATGAGAAGTACGTGCCGGATGAGGAGTAACATTTTTCAACATTCGAGAATAAGAATGACACTTTCACTTTTCGCACACCGGTAATTAAAATAATTTTGGGCCTTTTAAACAATCGATGGAATTCAATGCTATCAAGGCTCAATCACGTTTGGGACTATTGAATTACCAAGCACAAATAAGCAAATATATTTACTACCCTTTAAAAATTACAAATAAATGTGTAGTGGAAAGTGAGAAATTTCATAAATTGGTGACTTCAATGCCGATCCCTCAACTACAATCTGATTATCTTCCTCAAGGTGTACACGAATGCACAATTGACGAATTACGAAAATCATTTTTCTGTTTGAACGATCGACGAAAAACTTTACTCAATAATCTTGAAAAATACATTTCGATACTCCATCAATACGGATTAACAGGGTGGATAATTCTTGATGGAAGTTTTGTAACTGTGAAAGAAAATCCGGGGGATATCGATATCATTTTAGTTATATCGGAAAATCAGCATTATTCAGTATCCTCACCGGTAACGCAATTTGATCTCACCATGCTTAGGAAGGACTATGTGAAGAAAAATTTTGAATTACATTTATTCGTTGGTTTTACTGATGCTAAATCAACAAATGGGTTTGACGATACCTCGAACCTGTGGATTGAATTCTTTAAAGGTATAAGAGGAAACGCAAACATGAAAAAAGGGCTGCTGATGGTGAGGATATGATCGAATCTGATGAGCAGCTTGAAAGTACTAAACAGGCATTGGATCTTGCAGAAAAAGCACTGATGGCCTTAAAAAAGAAAGTATACCCGCTGAATCCTCAGAAATACCATATCTTAGCTGAACCATATCTTGAATATATCAATCAACTTCGTTCCGATAGAGACGATTATATTGGTTTGGCAATAGCAGAAGAGCATTCGATGCCCTTATGGATTCGATTAAAAGGTCACCATATCCAAGGGGGCAACGTTCCAATTGAGATTTTAACAAAATTTTTAAACCACTTTAAATTAGGAGTTCAAAGGATAGCTGAATTCGAGAGAGAGAATTTTATCAGAGATAGCGGGCGTCCTCACGAGGATATTCGACGGTTATGTAATTTTCAAACCCGGATATTAGCGGGTAGCATTAGAATTGGTCTTGCATTCCCCGTTGATGACAAGCAATCTACTATATCTGGCGATATTATTGAGAATCCAGTAGAAATTGCCGTCCAAAAAATTCTAAAAGGTGCGTCGTGGTCTGTTGGATTAGAATCTGATGCCATTGAGAATATCTTCCCTGATGAAAGAGAGAGATACCTAATCCTAACTCAAGTGGATAATTTCATTCCGAGAGAGGGTGGCGAGATTACCAGTGTTGAGTTTAATGGACTGTTTTTAAAGGATAAACCTGTGTTTTTAAGCCCAAAATCAAAAGAGAAAGTAAAGGAAGCTCTCGATAAAACAATTCCGCCAGAACGTGTTATTGAAGAGGGAGAAATTCGAGAAATTGATCTTGACAAACAACATTTCTTTTTACGAGGACGTAGTAATGGAAAAGGTGAAATTCTCTGTATTTATCCCTCCGTGTTGGAAGAAGATGCAAAAAATGGATTAGACAATCGTGTAAAAATCGTCGGGGAGTTACGGAAAGACAAGTTGGGTAAAGAAGTCAATATCAATGTGGATCGTATTGATGTACTCGGAGATAATGGTAGGTAAATTTTTACTTTGATTATTCATGACGTGGCAACGTGAAATCGGGAAAATTCTTGCCCCGTTTTTTGTATTAGCCGCATTTATCTGGGCCTGGGTGGAGTTCGCTCAAGCAATACATAAAATTCAAATGATCATCGAAGCGATTACCTTCATTTCAGATACCTATCACTCAGTATCATCGGTTTATACAAATTTCACGCTTTGGAAAAACAATGCAACACAACTCATCACCCAGCCAGTTTTTAGTGCATTACCATTCTTAGACGTCGTCCCAGATTTTATTTGGGATTTTGCAAAAGCGCTTGTACTATTCTTAATTGGACTGTGGATTTTGGATCAACTTCTTCGATCATAAAGATCGACTGACTTGTTTTTCGAAAATTTTTCGACTATAATCAAATTCATATAATGAGATTGGTGTATGGTATAACATCGCAATGCGGGGGGATGCCCACGCGGCGGGGGCGGAGCCCCCAAGAGCGTCACAACGATATTCTTTTAGCGTTTTTTCGGAAAAACCGCAGCAGGATTTCCAAGTAAAAATCGATCCCTGATCCATCCGGAAAAATTTTCAATCGAATTCGTGATCGCGATTTGCAAATAAAAATCGCGGATCGATTTGAAAAAGAATTTCGGGATCCGATTTTCATTTCAAAATCGGGGATCGATTTTCAGAAAAAAATCGGATCCCGATTTTGCGCTCCGTCTGTATTGTTGTTCGTGAAACCGTTTTTCAATCGCGGATCGATTTCAAAATGAAATTCGGGGATCGATTTTGATCTGGAAATCGCTGATCGATTTTGATCTGAAAATCGGATCGCGATCAATCCGGATCAGATTTTCAATCGCGATCATGATCGCGATGAAAATTTTCAAATCAAGGTTTGATGAAATTTTTTCAATCAAAGTTTGCTCAAAATTTTTCAATCAAAGTCTGATTGAAAAAAGTTAAACATCTGTGCACTGGTGCACGGGAACCGCTCACGACGGAATGTTGCATTGGTGCACCGGTTTTCAGTCAAAGTCTGCTTGAAAATTTTTCATCAGGGTTTGATTGAAAATGAAAAATCAAAGCTTGATTGAAAAATAAAAATCAAAGTCTGATTGATCCGGATCAAAATTTCAATCGCGATCTTGATCGCGATGAACAATTTCAAATCAAAGTCTGCTTGTAAAAAAGGGGGGCCGGGAAAACCTGGCTACGTTATCTCCCTCTCCCCGAACCACGCCCCGGGCTCTTTCACCACGTTCCCGACCACCTGCGAGCCCTTCACCATCTTCAGCACCTTCACAACCGAAGCCTTCGGGACAACATACGCATAACCCATCCCCATGTTGAACGTGCGGTACATCTCTTCCGTGGTGATGTCGCCGGCCTTCTGGATCCACGTGAATATCTCAGGCGGCCTGATCGGGGAATCGAACAGGAACCCGTACTTCGAGAGCCGGGTGAAGTTCAGGAGGCCGCCGCCGGTCACGTG
>Ga0302251_1001890_pt1 | contig 11379 bp, 11 predicted proteins | sample AAG_RA_Gln_MG_FD_193534 | JGI IMG/M metagenome (GOLD analysis project Ga0302251, IMG submission 193534) | Enriched activated sludge microbial communities from anaerobic digester in WTTP, New Holstein, Wisconsin, United States - AAG_RA_Gln | ecosystem: Engineered > Bioreactor > Anaerobic >...
GCAAGAGACACCTTCTGATCAAGATTCTCCCCGTCAATAAGATTAATAAGCGAAGCGATATTATCAAGATATTTTATCTCATCATCCTCCTCCCGGAAGAGATCTCCCCCTCCGCGTCCCCTGTCATTAAACGCCCACCAGATCCGCATCCTTATGAATATCTCATCCTGCCGGTTATCATACACCTTCCGATCCAGCGCCTCGAAGTACTCGGCAATAGAGGGGAATTCCGCTTTATCCGGGAATTGGGGGAGACGCCGGACAAATTCGTTCATTTCCTTACTACCACCAAGACCAATCTGACCGAGTTCCGTCATTCTGTTAAGCCACAGAAAGTTATTACACTTTTTACATTTAGTAAAGGTTGGATACTCAGGCAGCATAGGGGCATACATCTTCCCGTCAGAGAAGAGCCGGGCGCCCATAGTATTTCCGCTCAAAAGACTTTTATTATACAGATAATTACTGCAATCAGGACACTGATAAAGCAAATCCGGACCGGGCATCATAAAATTCTCCTTTCAAAAAAAATCCAAATCAATATAATCCCTTAACATTTTACAACCTAATGACCATTAATGACTATTAATGACTATTAATGACTATTAATGACAGCGCAGCGTAATGACTCCGCCGCAGGCGGATCATCTTTCCCGTTACAAACGTTATAAACGTTACGAACGTTATAAACGACTTATGCTCAGTTATTAATCACCTCACAATCAACTTCAAATTCCCGCCTGCCGTTCTCATAACCAAGCCTTACAGATTTCCGGTAATCCTTATTAGCATGTTTAAAATCATTAAGCTTATGATACGCAAGACCGCGGGCATAGTAAGCCCTGCCGTTTTTCCTGTCAACCTTAATCAGGCGGGTGAAGTCAGCAATAGCCCCCTCATAATTCCCCGTCAGCAGCAGAGTAGTTCCCCTTGCATTCAGAGTAATTTTACACTTCGGTTCAAGTTCCAGTGCCTTCCCGGCGTCGGCGAGAGATTCCGGAATCATATTAAGCATCCTGTAAATCTTACTCCGGTTGCTGTAAGCCTTTTTGCAATTCGGATTAAATTTAATAGCGAGAGTAAAATCCGCGAAAGCACCATGCAGGTCATCACTCATTCCCCTTGCCACACCTCTTTTCCAGAGAGCCTCATCGTTGTCCGGTTTAATAGCAATAGCAGAATTAAAACACTCCATAGCATCATTAATCTCATAAGCCTCAAGGAGCAAAGTCCCCTTCGTGAGGAAGTAATTAAATTCATCTTTTCGTTTTCTATAAAAGAACTCGTTAAGGCAAATGGCAACAAAAATCCCGGGATCAAACTGAGGCATAACACCAACTTCCTTTTAATTAAAAACCATCAACCAACCCAGCACAGCATAAACCATCCCCGGCAGCACCACGCATATCACCACCGACGAGAGGACATAATCACTCCCCCACCGGTTAAAATAATTCAGGAAAGCCACCGACTTAGCAAACATCCTGTCGCAGAAACGTCTGAAATCCTTCACCGAAAAGAAGACGATAACAAAAAACATACCGCAGACGATCTTAAGATAATGAAATCCGAAAACAGAATCAAGCATCCAGCACCACGAAAAAGGGATCACCGCATAATAGACGATAATATTCATCTGATTGTAAGTAGTTCGTGTAGCGCGGGACATCAGATAAAGGATACCTGCAACAGCGCCAAAAACCGCAGCAACACCAAAAGAAGTATAGAACAAAAACTTCGGCTGTACCGGATGTTCAGCTATGAAACCATCAATCATAGATTTAACAAAATACTTAACTTTTCCAATCATAATTATCTTTTCCTCCGCCGCAGGCGGATTACTGTCCACTGATTACTGATTACTGATTACTGTTTCCTCCGCCGCAGGCGGATTACTGTCCCCTCAATTTAGCTTTCCCTTTAATATCTGCCGGGTTACATTTTTAGTGTGGGAAGTAAAATCACCCGAAAGCATCCACAAAAGATAATCCTTCTGATTCACTGCCAGATCACCTTTAAACTTTCCGAAATTCAGGACAATTTTCCCCTCCTTGTTTCTTATAAATTTATTCTCATAATCCAGGCGTGAGTCATCGCCGGAAGAATATTCAGCCAGAAATTCAACCGTCGGTTTAACCTCGGGATATCGTGAAAGCTGTCCTAATAATATTTTCGGAAGGGCATACACATCAGCCTTGGCAGAGTGGGCATCAACAAGAGACTCATTCGCATAAAGTTTCAGGGCATCAGCCAGAGTTCTGGTTTCCTTTTTAAAATAAATCTTTAACAAATCTATAATCCGGCTGTTTTCTAACGGATTCTCCCGGACTCCGGCTCTTGCCAGTTCCTCAAGCAGAATCGGTACATCATAATTAAGGATATTATATCCTGCCACATCACAATTCAGGAAAAACCGGAACACTTCCGTGTGGACATCGGAAAAAACCGGTGAATCCTTAACATCATCATCAGTAATATTATGTATGGATGAAGCTTCCCCGGGAATAGGGATGGTTGGATTAAGTAAATAATAGAGTTCCTCCCGGGAACCATCGGGACAATATTTAAGACAGAATATTTCAACTATGCGGTCTTTTGCAACAGAAGTTCCGGTTGTCTCCAGATCGAAAAATATCAGAGGGCGTTCAAGTTTGATTTTGTCAGTCATATTATGAAACCTTAAATTATTTTATACATTGGTATTTATTTATCCTCATCCTTCTTTAATTCAATCTTATCCTTTAAGGATTTTCTGTAGCTGGAAACCTCGGAGGATGCCTCCTCAAAAACCCTGTGGAACACAAATCCATTTGACATATAACCGGCAGTTGCCTTGGCAGATATTCCGTAACCTTTGGCATCTTCAATAGCATTCAGGTCTGCGCTCAGAAAAACAAACTGCCAGTTTTTCTTTTCGGTTTTCTTTTTAATCAGGTCAGTAACCCGTGCTTTGGTGAACTCCCTGCTGTTATTCTCCTGCCCGTCCGTAATAATCACAAAAACAACTTTCTCCGGGCGTTCTTTTTTGTCCAGGGTTTTAATAAAGGAGTTAACATCCAGAATTCCCCTGCCTATGGCATCGAGAAGCGGCGTTAAACCTCTTGGAACAAAAGTATTTGCCGTAAGCTTTGGAATTTCTTTAAGCGGTTTGAAACTGTGAATCACTTCATAAGGATTAGCGCTGTCAAACTGAACTAAAGTAAGCGTAGCCTGTTCCTCATCCTTCTGCTGAATTTCAAGGAATGAATTGAATCCTCCTATTACTTCGGTTTTGATAGCATTCATCGAACCTGAGCGGTCAAGAATAACTGATATGTGTGTGTAATCTTTTTTCATTTTTATCTCTGTAATATGTTATTGGTTTGTTTCATATAACATAAGAGAGGGGGAAATAGGATTTTTCCGAAAAATATGAAAAAATTTTTTTCTAATGGAAAAGTAACTCTTTTTTTACTCTATTTAATAAAAATAAAGTTATGCTAATAAATTTATCAAATCACCCGTCGCACCTCTGGTCAGAAAAACAGTTTTCTGAGGCAAACACCCAATTCGGAGAGGTTATTGATATTCCATTCCCCTCAGTCGATCCGGATTCTGATATTGAATGGACTGAAAGAATTGCCGGAGAATATCTGGAACTTATTCTTCAAACAGCAGCCAAAAACAGTGGAGTTACCGTTGTACACTTAATGGGGGAATTCTCTTTTGTCTTCCGACTTTTGCTGCTTCTCAGAAATTCCGGGTTAAAAGCGGTCTGCTCAACCTCACAAAGGGAAGTCATAATAAATGAGGACGGGAGCAAAACAGTCAGGTTTGATTTCCGAAGGTTCAGATACTATTATTAATCTGCTCAATTATTCCTCTTCCGCAGCGGAATCCTCCCGATAAATCCCCCGCTTTCTTTTTTAATATTTTCAATTGTAGTATATTGAATTATTAAAAACAGAATATTCTTCCAATATCAAATAAAAAGGATAAGACCTACATATGGAAGCCGGTATCCGCGAAAAGATTCGTGATATTTTATCGCGAAGAACTTTTAACGAACTAATTGAATATTATTATAGCCTTGATGAATTTGACCGTGTAAAATCATCTGAAAAAATCAGGGAAATGCTTAAGGATGATTCAATAAACACAAGATTAACCCCCCGCTCAACAGAACTGATTAGCCAGATACTTAACGAAGATATAATTTGTAAATATACACCCGTTATTCCTGACCCGGGCAAAACATACGTTCTGCTAATTGACAGAAACAGCGAAAGTGCAGGTACTGCCTTTTTTATTCAAGTAGCAGACCCCGGATCGCACGGAAAGGACATACCTCAGAATGTCTGTAAAGTTGTTGCGGACTTTATACAGAAACATAAAAAAGAAACCCATCTCCTGATCCGTGAATATATCGAGAACTATAAATTTAATTTTATCCATTTTAACAACGATCCTGTTGAAGAAGAAATCGGAAGTACTTCTTACGAACTTCCTCTTGCTGCTGCCCTTGTTTCAAAAATTCTGCATATCCCCGTCCCGCCGGAAATTGCACTTAGCGGAAGGGTAAGCCCGGATGGAATCATCTCGATTGTAAACGGAGCTCTTCCAAAAATAACTGCATTGAAGAGAGAATATCCGGAAGTAAAAAAAATATTTCTCCCGGAAGACCTCACAAATATAATCCCCTCAAACCCCGGGCCGGATACCTGGATTGCTTTTTGTCACGATTTCGATAAAGTTGCCACAGAACTCTTCCTTGACTCAGATCTCTCAAAAAAAATTCCTTCTTTTCCGGGGAGAATAGAGTTGGAAACAAGGACCGTCCGTTACAATTCAACCGAAGCAACAGAAATTCATGTTTTCACTGAACCGAAAGACATAAAATACAATCCGGCCATACTTGAGCAGGTACCTGCAGCAATAAAAAGTTTAGAGTCTGAACTAGCTTACGACGTCACCATAATTAACGGGGCTATGCCGCTTTGGCTGGTATCGCAACTTACAACTTTATTAAAGCCAATATCAGCAGTGGTTGCGATTTATGACAAAAAAGTTAAAAATGATGACGGCACACTTCATGGAGCTGTTGTTGTGTCGGGGGATAATAAGAATAAATACGGAACAATTCTTAAAAAGGAAGAGTAAGGAATGAAATACTTTGACGAAGATGAAATATTGTTCGAGAAAATAAGACGCAAACCAAAAGAACTCCGGTATTCCGACAAAACCGCCGATCCCGCGGTGCTCGAGCAGGTCTTTGGCAGCGGGCACCTGGTTGACGATTCCAAAGTCAGTTTCGGTCAGATTGAGCGGGATGATTTCAAGGAGAGCAAAAGACCCGGAATTGTAATAACCCCCCCATCCGAAGAAACCGCTTTCGAAACTGAATGGATCCCCGGAACAGGAGCCGTTAAAAACCGTAATGAAGAACTAACCCTCTTTCTTGATTCCGGACAGGGAAAAGTAAAAAAGAAAACAGCCTTTCTTATTCAGTACCGGCAATACTATAAATATTTCACGCTAAGCTCAAGAGTCTTTATGCTGCCTGCAGATAAATTAAGAGAACTGGAATTAAAATTAAACAACCTATGAGTAAAAAAATTTCACTTGCTGAATTAAGCGATAAAATTGCAGACAGGCAGAACATTACAGAAGAAGAATACAGCCGCCTGCTTGGAATTTTCAGCCGCCTCTACCTGGTTAATCCCGAAAGCCGCATCCGGAAAAGGAACAAAGACGAGATACAGGTTATTATAAACGACTGCGCCACTGATTATACACTATATCTGATTAACCACAAGTCCGTCCCCGATTTCCCCGAGACCTATTGCAAAACCCTGCTAAGGAATAAAATCAGAGGAGAGGACACAACAATATTTAACAAAGAATACCTCGAATTCAAAAAAATCGTTAAGGAAATACTTGTAAACCTGGAAAAAAGCGGAAAAATCCACTCTGATAAGAAAAAGGTGTATTGGTTTAATAATGAAACCAAAGATGTAAAACCCGATAAAGAAATAGTCCTGCAAACCGCTTATGGATTTGAACTGGATAGTCTTATGCTTTTTACACACTGGACGTCTGCAGTAAAATCCGAACTGGAACAGTTTATCCTTTTTCTGCTGGAAAGTTGCGGCGGAAGTTTGAGTGCGGATGTTATCGCTGAAATTACCGGCGCCCGGATTGGAATAAAAATATTTGGAACTGTCTCTGACAATGATGAAAACAATGAAGAATACAGCCATACCTCATTTGAGTCGGTTGTGTCGGCTGATGCCGAACAGGAAAACAATACTGTAATGGAAGAATTCCTGGCCGGGGCAAAAAACAAACTAAAAACGCTTGCCGCCAAAGATGCCGGGTCCGGAAAGCAATATATGAAAATATTTTATCTCTATAATATAGAAAACATTAACCTCGCCGATATATCAGCTCAAACAGGAATACCGCAATCAACAGTTCATAACCGGCTCGGAATCATAGAACAAAAGATCCGTGATACCGTTACGGAACTGATTATAAAACACGATACGGGGAACCTTCTGAATAAAAACAGAATATCGGAATCCATTGAAAAAATAATAACGGATTTAGTGAGAAATTAAGATGGAAAAAGAACACTTAAAAGAATTAATACGCGATTATCTGCTGAAAAGAACCGGAGCAAAGGATATTCCGGGAATCGAGCATCTGATTAAAACCGATCCGCAGGCTGCGGAAATTTATAACAGTTTACTGGAAAAAATAAAAGACAATGAAGCGCAGACTGATGATTTCACTTCCGGGGATAAAAAGAAAGCATATGCCCGGTTGGGGAAACTCATCCGGAATGCAAGCCTTCCTCCGCTTCCGGGACAGGTTTGGGAAATTAAAGGACTTAACGAAAAAGTTGTGGTGCTGGATGGACCGCGGAATTCAATTTCGGGTATGGATTACCGGGTAATGGTTATTTCATCAAAAACCGATTTCGCACAAATGTACGACCTGGTTTTCAGCGACGACGATTTTCTTAATCAAGAACAAGTTGCACACACTCATCTTGCCGGTAATATCCACAGGCGTGATTTCAGCAGACTGTATGCGGAACTTGCAAACACCACCTTTGACTGCATAAAATCTGCGGATAAAAAAAAGAAATGTGAACTCCCCGCAAATATCACCCGGGGGAAGGGAGTAATTCCGCACCTGGCTGACGAGTACGAAAACTGGCTGGAATTCACCCGCACTAAACTTCAGGCTTTCAGCCTTTTATTGCTCAAAGAAGCCGAAGCTATCCAAATAAAAAAAACACCTGTAAAGATAATTAAACTGATTACTGATAATCTTCCTCACACAGGTCCTCATATTCATGACACCGCATTATCCTTCAGGTATGCGGCTCAATCTGTTTCAAATTACGCATCTCTCATTCCCCCTGAATCTGCAGACCTTTTCACAGCAGGGAAGATAAGAGTTGATCTTACATTTGACAACTCCCGCTTTATCTTTGAATTCACCAGTCTTGATCAGAGCATCAGGGAAATAGATTACTTTGAAATGGGTGCGGGGGATTATTTTCAGACCTGGGACAAAATCAGATTTCAGGAATCAATTGCACGATTAGAGATACGAAACAGCCCCGAGATAATGACAGAGATGAAGAAAGAATTCCGGGTAAAACTCAAAGCAGGAAAGATATCGGAAACATATATCTTCAGAGGGAATGATTAAAAGAATCGCATTGATATACATAGCGGTTTTCCGTCAACATCAGCCCGGATCCGGATCAGTTAGCTGACTGGCGAAAGAAACGAGGAGGGTTTATTAATACCGGATAAAAGTCTCTGTCAGAACAATCTCGAAAAAAGCCTGCCTGTAAATTTACCCAAAAGCCGGCGGATAATCCTTTGGAATATTTTCCCCCTTTTAATTGCATTGATATCCCCTGCAATTTTCCCCGTCTTATAAAGCACAGATCTGAACTTGTTGATAGTCATTTTCCCTCGCTCATTTTAAGAATGAAATTTTTAATAATCGGTTTGTTCAATGCAGAAAGATCCGATTTAACAATCTTGAAATTCCCTCTTTCAATCCCCTGCTCACTGAACCACTTCTCCCAGTAAAGCTTCTGAATATCATAATCGAACGCATAGTCCCTGTATGGCGCAAACTCAAGCGCAAGAACACTCAGCTTTGAAAGCCGGTTTCCCGTATTGATAAAACCGTAATTCTCCCGTTCAAACAGCCCCGCATAACCGGTATTATTCCTGAAAACACGCATATGCCCGGAACCCGGGAGGATATAAGAATACCTGTTGCCGCTTTGAACCATCGAATTCTTATGATACATATATCCGTCCGAAAGTATAACAAGAATATTTCTGAAATTTTCCCTTTCATCAATACAGTCATCCGCAACGCGGTGACGGAAATAATTGTAAATGTCCGAGCCGTTAAAAGTCCCTGCCGAGGAAGCAACCGAATAAAGCCGTTCAAGATTATAAGAATAAACAGAGTCGATGGCATCGTAAACCCCGCGGCGGTTTTGAAACTCCGTTTCGCCGAAATTAATGCTCAAAGCCGAAGCTATATTTTCCAGACCGGAGTTCAGGTTGTTTGGATAAAAAACAACTTTTATCCTGTCCTCGCTGTGTACCGTTCCTTTAGTATTAACAAAAGATTTGAAAGCATGAACCACACTTTTAATACACTCCACGTCCCTCTCAATCTGTTCAATATTTTTTGCAGCAGAAATCCTGTCCGAAAGATCAACAAGAATAGTAACATTGAGATTTGCGAACTGATCAACACCAGCATTCCTGGAAGAAGTTTCATCGCAGCCGGTAAAAAACGGGAGAGAAGCAGCCAACAAAACAAAGATAACCGTCTTACGCATTTTCCAGTCCTTTCGATTTAATGAATTCGCGGAAATCATTTTCAACTTCTGCAACTGCAGCATCACCGAAACTGCCGTTTTTAAGATACTGCATCCAGCCGAGCGTAAAGTCGGAGATCTTCAGTTTAAGTTCAGCGGGGCTGTAAGTAACCATCCGGTTTTCCTTTAGCAGCGAAGTCAGCTCCATACGCAGATTTTCTATTTCCTTACGGATACTATCCGTCTCAGCCAGAACATTTTTTCTTTTAGCTTCAGCTGCGGCAATGCGGTTATCGCAATTATCAAGAAGCCTGTTAATCCTTATATCCATATCCCTTTCCTCATCGAACAGTGAAAGCATAAATCCAAGGATAATGTAAACAACAAAGCCGAAGAAAATAATAAGCCAGAAATTCGGGTCATTAAGGGCAGTGGCGGGAGAATACCCTGCTATCTTCTCAAAAGAATTAAGCATTTTAGCATTATGAAGTCTTTCCGAAATATGATAAGCAAGAAGAGCATCAAGCGAGAAGACAATAAGAGTCAGGAAAGCAACCCACACCCGGTTTTTCGAACCGCTTTTAACGGATATTCTGTGCATTAAAACGGCAACGGCAATAAAAATGGAAGGAGAAAAGAGTGTTACCACGGCTGCGGTAAAGCCGAGCGAAAAAGATTCACTGATGGCGCGGGGATAGAAGATTGAATTGAATACAGTATCCTTTGCAATATTAACCACTCTGAAAATAGCTGAAAAGACAACTGAAGTATAGAAGAAATAGAGATAAACTATGAGCGCTGCAATCACCGCCTTATAAACATTAAGCCAGAATCTGTCCGACTTCCGCCCCGCAAAATCTTCGGGGGATTTTTTAATTGACTCCTTTTCAGCGGCAATCGTGGAAATTTCCTTTTCAAGCTCTTCCGTTTTATTTTCTGCAGCGGCAAGAGAGTCGTTTTTAATAGATATTTCCTCACTTAACCTGGTTTTCTCCTCATCCCTCAGGTGGTTATTCTCTTCTGCGTCTTCATTTTTCAGTGTGTTATTATGAATAAGTTTCCAGAGGATACTCTCTAAAGTAATACGATAAGAAGAGACAGCCCCGGAATGTTTACCGGCGGCGCGATATCCTCTGGTAAAAAAACTGTTTCTTTTAGCGGCTTCCCTGGTGAGGTGACCGTTGTTGGAAATTAAAGTATTTGATATTTCGTTATTCATATTACCATAGAGTAAAGGAATTCAAAAATTTCCAACACCGGCTAAAAATATTTTAGTAAAAATGAGTGTGTGATTCACCCGATAATCATCTATTGTCATTCATGGTCATTCCGACTCAGTCGGAGTTGTAGAGATGAAATGTTTTTTACTTTGCGAAACTTTGTGTCGTACTTTGGTCCGACCTTGTCGGAACTTTGCGGTTAATTGTTTTTCACATTTTCCTCTCATCCGCCTACATCTCGGTTTCTGTCTTCCGACTTCTGACTTCAGTCCTCAGATTTTATTCATCCATTTACCATTAACAATTATAGCGTCCTTTTCATTCAAGGTATATAGAATAGATACACAGCCTACCAAACAGTATCCAAACGTAACCTACTTTCCAGTCGTCTCAATCCTTTTCATTCAAGGTATATAGAATAGATCTATGGTAACAGGTGTTTTTTTCAGCCGTGAAAGTGCAGAGGATGCCTGTCTCAATCCTTTTCATTCAAGGTATATAGAATAGATACCAAAGGCTATATATACGTATATAGCCTAACCTCGGTCTCAATCCTTTTCATTCAAGGTATAAAATTATTGTCATTAATAGTCATTCATGGTCATTAATCCGCCTGCGGCGGAGTCATTCCGACTCAGTCGGAGTTGTAGAGATGAAATGTTTTTTTCTTTGCGAAACTTTGTGTCGTACTTTGGTCCGACCTTGTCGGAACTTTGCGGTTAAATGTTTTTCACATTTTACTCTCATCCGCCCACATCTCGGTTTCTGTCTTCTGACTTCTGACTTCAGTCCTCAGATTTTATTCATCCATTTACCATTAACAATTTACCATTAACAATTATAGCGTCCTTTTCATTCAAGGTATATAGAATAGATCCGTTGCGAAATTCAAAGGGGGAGGTTTCGCATTTGAGGTTATGTCAAGGGCTGACGTGTCTCAATCCTTTTCATTCAAGGTATAAGAAAATTGTCATTAATTGTCATTGATAGTCATTAATGGTCATTAGATAGTCATTCCGACTCAGTCGGAGTAGCAGGAAATAGAACGCGAATTATCACGGATCATATTTTCTCTACCTCTACCTCTGCCTTTTTTCGTCCTTTTCATTCAAGGTATAAAATTATTGTCATTAATAGTCATTAATGGTCATTCCGACACGTCGGAGTAGTCATTCCGACTCAGGCGGAGTTGTAGAGATGAAATGTTTTTTTCTTTGCGAAACTTTGTGTCGTACTTTGGTCCGACCTTGTCGGAACTTTGCGAAAAACTTTGCGTTACTTTGCGTTTAAGAGCTATAAATCACCTGAGAT
>Ga0302251_1001891_pt1 | contig 11378 bp, 12 predicted proteins | sample AAG_RA_Gln_MG_FD_193534 | JGI IMG/M metagenome (GOLD analysis project Ga0302251, IMG submission 193534) | Enriched activated sludge microbial communities from anaerobic digester in WTTP, New Holstein, Wisconsin, United States - AAG_RA_Gln | ecosystem: Engineered > Bioreactor > Anaerobic >...
GAAGGTCAGATTGGCTGAGGTCCGTTCCCGCTCTCCGCAGAAGGCCCTCCGGGGCCTTTTGCCGGACCTGCTTCCCACCATTCAATCTGGCCAATTGGGCTTCAAAGAAAGTGGCCCCTAACACCTGGATGTACGGGAGCACGGCCTCGACCTCGTTGTACCAGGTCAGCCCAAGCCCAGCAGCACGGGTGGCGAGCTGCAGGGCCACGTAGACGTCGGCGATGGCCAGGTAGTGCTCGAGGAAGTAGGTCGAGACGGGCTGGGCTGTGCGCGGGCGATCCTCCAATGGCGTACCGTGCAGCTCGGCGATGTACTCCTGGCCCAGAACGCCCAGGGTGTAGACCAGCGCCGGCGCCCCCGGGCCGTGACGTACCAACTGCGGCATTCGGTCGACGTAGCGGTGACAGTAGAGTCGCCCCAGCAGCCGGCTGGCATTGGACGGCTGCTGGTCCAGCAGCGCGACCAGGTGCCGGGTCAGGGCAAAGCGGACCGAGTGCAGGGCCAGCAGAACCTCATTCCGCTTGGCGTTGATCAGCAGTGGGCTCTCGCGAGCCACTTTTTCGCTCAGACGTTCCCTCACCTCATTCATCGGTCCTCCAGTGTTCATCCACGCTTGGGCGTCAAGAGTGGCGGGATCTCTTCTCTTGCCCGGACTGTAAAACAGTAACGACCCCGCCCATCCTGCAGAAGCAGGCCTCGGGCGACAGCTTGTTCCAGGTAGGGGATAGCTGTTGTGGCAAAGACCTGCTGCACCAGTGGAAGGCCAAAGGGCTTGCCGTTGGCCAGATCCCAGACCTTTTCCCAACCGCTGACCCGTTCGTCGGGCAGCGGCGGTGGCGCTGGTGCCGCGGCCGGCGCTGGTTCTGGTATCGTGGCCTGCGCCGGGGGCGACTCTCGCGGCTGGGGCTGCTCGGCCGCACGCTGCGCTGCCCAGAGGTCATGCTCACGCTGTTGCGCAGCGGCCCGCTCTTCTTCATAGGCCTTGCGCCGGGCCGCGTTGTCGGCATCGATCGCCCGGAGGTGTTCGGGCAGCACTTCGCCGACCAGCAACACCCCCGAGGGGTAAGCCAGGGCCAGAAGCAGATTGAGGACAATCTCCCACACAAAGGCCAACCAAGCGGGATTGGCGAAGGCCGGCTGGGTGTAGCGCAGGGCGTGGTCGAGGTGGGCGGCGGCGGAAAGAACCACGAAGAAGCATAGCCCTCTGACCAGGTAGCCGGGCAGCGGCTGCTCCCGCCGGCGCAGTTGAAGGACACGGTAGGCCGCGAGCCCAGCCGCGCCCTCGATGCCGAGGGCCAGGGCCGTCGCCACCGCTGGGCTGGAGGAGTCGCGGGTGACGAGTGCCTCGCGGACGCGCAAGCCGGAGAGCCCCAGGGTAAACACCAGGAACCCGGCCGTGAGGACGGTAACCGGGGTCCAGTAGGACCGCAGAGAGAGCGCTGATTGGTGTTCCGTGCCGTCCATTCCCAACTCCTTTTCATTGCGAATGCCACTGCAGTCTGGTACCCCGGAGGTTGTTGCTGCTTATGTCGCCCCTAACCCGGCGGAGTCGGAACTAACCAGGGCGGTACCACAGCCTAAATCCTTGCTCAATGTACAAGAATTTCACCGGTTAGGCCCTTATCCGGTACACCGCCCCCCTCCTTTGCGGTGTGGAAATGGGTATGCAGAGCAGCGGCAGGTTTCGGGCCGGGTGATCACCTCAACTGACGCGGTAGGCGCTTCTGGGATGCGATTCTCTGTCACGTCGTCTGTTGCGTCCAGCTCGTTCATCAGGGCCCGGTATCTCTCGACCCCGGACTGCGGGACGACCCAACGCCGGCCAACCCGGAACGCCCGCAAGCGTCCAGGCCGCCGCTTGAGGAGCAGATAGAGCGTGCTCTCGGGCAATCGCAGTGCTGCAGCGGCCTGGCTGACAGAAAGCCATGCCTCGGCACAATTGGGGCAGGCCGCGGGACCTGCTCGAGAAACCGCCTCGCCAGGCGGTTCAGGAATTACCCACGTTCCGCCGAAGCGTGCCCCCTGCAGCTCGCCTGACTGAAGCTGCAGGCGAGTGCACCGATCGGTCCTCGTTCTGACCACGGCGAGCTCCTTGGTCGATATGAGCAAGGCCCCACACTGTCTACACTGGCCCATCACGAGCCTCCTTGACCAGGGCTTCCGCCTGCCCCAGTCCATTGGGGTAAGCGGAAACCGGCCGTCTCCGGCCTATTCGTGAACCAGCACTGCGCCACCCAGCTCGTCCAACATAGCCTCAGATTCGGCATCCTCGGCGGCCGGCCGCGGCACGGCCGTGATGGCGTTTCCCTCGAAACGTGCCAGGGCCGTGCTTACTGCCGCCTCGACGACCTGGCGAATTTCGGCCAGGTCCAACGCGGCGGGAATCGAACCACCGCCGCCCGTGATACCCTGACGCAGCGCCGCACGCAGCCGGCACATCTTCGCTCCATGTGGTTCATGCGCCAGTCCCTGTACCCAGGCGATCAAATCGTCGTCTTGGCCAGGGTAGAGGCGAATGTCGAGCCGCACCGTTCTGCTCCGCCGCGCCATCTATGTGCTCCTACAATGCCGGAATCTTCCGGTGATTTCCGGTAGATTCCGACAACTGCGCCGGGAACACCCCCGATCGTTGGGCGTACCGGGCCAGGCCGACCGCGTTGGCCGTCACCGGATCCGGCAGGACCACTCCCTTTGGATACTGCTGCAGGAGTGCCTGGCGCAGCAATTCCGAACCACCTCCGGTGAAAAAGAGGTGCCCGAACTGGCAGCCGTTGTCCCACCGCCGGTCGACCAGGGAGATGATCGCGTCGGTGGCCGCCACCAGCGACTGCTGCACAAGAGCGGCGATGTCCACCTCGCCGTCAGGTGTGTAGAGATGCGGCTTCCGCTGCCGCAACAGGGCGTCTGCCTCGTGCAAGGAGAGCTTGCGGCCGTGCTGCCCCTGAACGCCCTGGATCAGCAGCTCAGCCGCCCGGCGCACGCCCAGGGTGTCCCCGCCGGTGAATCGGCCCAGAATTTGGCCACCCTGTACGGAAAGGAGGTCAACGGTGTTGAACCCGATGTCGCAGATGCCCACCGGCACTCGCAGGTCACCGTTGGCCCGGGCCCAATGCCCGGCATTGTTGAGCCCCCAGGCAAAGTAGCTGCCGACCGGCTGCCCCATCGCCTCCACAGCGGTGATCGTGATTGCCGTCTCCTGACCATCCACGGCAAATACGTGCGAACCAATCAGCCAGGACCGCAATCCCCGCAGCGTCTGCAGGGCCACTTTCCGGTCGGCCAGCACCTCGACCGGCAGACCGGACAGCAGCGCCACCTGGACCTCACCGGGGCCGAGCAACTGGTGGAGGGTGGCATACAGAATCGCCCGCAGCTCCGGCCCGTCGGCCAGCCGGCGCATATCCATCCGCTCGACCGGCTGGGCGTACTGGGCCACCCCTGGGCCCACCAGGTAGTCGACGCCGTCAAACGTGACAGTGTAGGGCTTCTCCCGCGGGCGGTGCCGGCCAACTCGCCCTAACGACAGTAGCCCCAGGTCCGTCTGCCCGACGCCCACGACGGAGGTCACCACGGCCACGGCCGGCCGGCCGTCAGAAATTGCAGCCGCCTTGAAGCTGCCAAACCCTGGATCGAGCGAAATTCTCCGTGTTTCTGGCATCCGTAGCCTCCTTGCTGTGATCTCCATTGAGGGGACTGGCAGCTCCTGGCAGTCACGATCTCGCCACACGACCGACGCTACTCGACCAAGCCGGCCACTCTCTGCTGCTGTCTGATGTTCTCGCACAACTGGTCGTAGAACCACCGCAGCGCCTCTGGGTCTTCCCTTCGGGTGGCCTTCCTGGCCCTTTTCACGCAGTCCAGCAGGTCATCCCAACCCAGACCGGTCTGTCCGAGCTTGAACATGATACTGAGAAGGTTGCGCACATCATCGGCAGTCCCAAGGGACCAGATGGCATCCCGCAATGCATTGGAGACGATCCCACGCTTCTGTCCTTCCTGCCGCTCGGGACTCTCTTCAACGGGGGGATCCTCGGTCTGCTTGCCATCCCCATCGTCCTGCCCATCCTCGCTCGGGAGCGCCCATTGGGCGCCTGATCCTAGCAGCGCCACGCCCCGCCGCAGAAACTTGAGTGATACGTAGGCTCTGCCTGCTTGGAACGCCATCTCCAGGACGGTTGTCACGCGATCGACCCGTAGTTCGCGGCACACCTCGAGAAACTGATCGGCGAGTACGGGGCCGACGTTGAGACGATTCAGAATGACGAACAACCTGAATGCATGCCGGAACTGCCCGTTCATGGACTGCCCGCTTTTCAGCAGTCGTGCCAGCTGTTTTTGGTGGACTCGTGCATAGGGCATCTCGGGCCATGTAAAGGCCAGCCGTCGGACCGGACTCGCTCCCGCCCGTTCCAGAGCCCGGTCTATGGCGGACGCCAGATCGACCGGCTCCTGGGACCAAAGGACCCAAGACAGGATCACGAGTTCCTCGACCACTTCCGCCGGCGCCCGGGAGACGGTTTCCGGGGAGACCCCAGGGGAAAGCAAGGCAGCGGTGACCTCGTAGCGCTGATGGGCCTGCGTTGGAGGTTGGCCAGGCTGCCCTGGGGTTGGCCACCGTTCGGCGACGCGGTTGAGAAAGTGGGCGAGAACAAGCCGGATGCCCTCGGTAGGGTCAAAGAAGGTTGTGGAAGGAGTTGAAACGGAAGGCGCTGCCTTTCCGTTTCCCGAATTTGCCGTTGCCATTACCATGGGGGTGATCTCCGCTTCACCCCTGGGGTGAACTCCTGTTCGCCCCCCCACGACAGTTCTGGTAGAAGGGGGTGAACTCTGCTTCGCCCCCACCGGCCGAGGTTGTCGTAGGGGGCGGATGTTCTCCCGGTACAGCGCTCGCAGGTAGGTCAAGAGCGGAAAGAAGCTGTAGGCGTTTTCCTCTTGCATACCCCATGAGGTCTTCTGCTCAATCGCTAGCAGGTAGCCAAAGGGCGGACTGGGCGCTTTGTCGCCGTAGGTTATGCGGCAGTAGGCAGCCACCTCGTCTCGGACCGCGGCATTGATCCCCAGTATCCAGGGAGGGGGAGCTTCGCCGGCCCGTACCAGGAGGTCCCGCTCGCGCAGTCCCTTTAGAACTCCCTGCAACCGGCGCGGGCTCAGCCCAACTCGCCTGGCGACCTTTTCTACGGAGGAGAACCCTTCCCCAATCGACCAATCCATCCAGAAGTGCTCGATCGTGTTCAACTCGACCGGCGAAAGGTACAAGAGGTCCTGGTACGCGAGCAGCAGGGCCGGAAATGAGGCGACCCCAGCTTCGAGCAGTTCGTCGCCGATCCGTCCTTTGAGCAGCTCGATTTGCCTGGCGAGGTCCTTTGGGTCCACGGCAATAGCCTCAGCGCTCTCCGCAGGCCATCAGAAAAGGCGTCAGATCGTAGGTGTTCTCCGCTCGCCCACCGTCTCGGCGATAGGCCGGTTTTACTTGCAGCAGGCCGCGTTCGACCAGGCTCGCGACACAACGGCTGACCTCCCGCGGCGATGTGCCCAACTGCTCTGCCAGGTCCTTCTGCCGTGCGGGGGCTTCCATGCCGGCGTCCGCCAGGTGCATGAGTAGCAGCGTCTCCTTGGAATCAAGGCCCATCGCCGCATGGCGGTGTAGGATCAGGCGTATCAACTGGTCGCTGGCGTCCATTCATCACCTCACTGACTTGCTCGATCACTCCGGATATGCTATGATTCACCTGGCATCAATGCCGTCTGGGGCACAACAAAGCCGCCCCCGCGGCAGTTACTCTACCGCAAGGGCGGCAAATCGGGAACCCGAGTTCGAATCCCCTCGACCCCGTCTTCGTCGATTAAGGAAGCTCCAGAACGGCAGCATCGCCGGCTGGAGCTTCACCCCGATAGCGGCGCCGGTACTCCACCATTACGGCTGCCGGCCCGCCCATTATACACCCAAACGCCGGGGCCGGACAAGGGCCGGTCGGGAGACGGTAGCGTGTCTTTCCCTCAGAATCCTGAACGAGGGATACGCTACCGCCCGACGATGCCGACTTGCGCCAGCAAGGCCGGTGTGCTATGATGGAGACGTCGTTCCAAGGCCAGATTGCCCACCTATTCTCGCCGATCCGTGGTCCAACACACGGGGCCAACCCCACCCGGGCCATGCCCGGAATCTCAAGTACCGCTGCACACGGAGGATCAAGATGGCCCACCAATGGAAACCGCTATTGGCGCGTCTCGTCCTGTGCGCGTTCCTTCTGGCAAGCCTCGCCGCAAACGGCACCACCGCTACTTCCGCCACCGCGAGTTCCCCAGGCTCGCGACTGCCCGTGGAGGACGGCCTGTCTTCCCAGCGAGCGCCCGCTTCGCCGCCCAACCTGGCGCCCAATACGGGCGGCGCCGCCCCGGTCGCCGCCCCCACGGCACCCCCGCCGGACGACAACACCGCCGCGCCGCCGGCACCGCCACAGGGCGGGCTGCTCCCCCCGCCACCAACGTCGATCGCGATGCCGTCCAGCCGCCGCCGTCCACGAGCAAGCCCGCGCCCAACACCGGCGCCGGGGTCGAGGGCGCGGCCCCGGCGAGCCCAGCCAGCGCCGCGGCAGTCGATGCCCTGGAAACGACCTTTTTCCCGGCCACCGGCGATGACGTCGTCGTCGGAGACGATCCCTACTGGTGGCAAGCCGGCGACTATGCCCAGGGCAGCCGCAGGCCGGGCTTTTCCGCCATCAGCGGCGTCCGCTACACCCTCATGATCGACAATAACGCGCTGAACGGCACCGGCCACATCGACCTCAACCTGTCGATCAACGGCACGGTGGTCGGCAGCTTCTCCCTCCTGCCAGGCGAGATATCCAAGACGGTCGGCTTCTTCTTCCCCCCCGTCGGCGGGCCGGACTATATCGTCCGCCTGGAGGAAACCAACACAGTGGATCCGGGGGACGGGTCGGCATCCATTTTGCTGGATACATCGTCTCTCACCTTCTTTGACACCACCACGACCGCGTTCCCCGGCACGGGTGACACGCTCAATGTGCCAGACAACCCGTACTGGTGGCACGCGGGCGACTATGCCCAGGGCACGCGGACGATGGGTCTCGCCGCCGTGTCGGGTGTTCGCTATGACCTGCTCATCGCCGAAAATGCCCTGAACGGCACCGGCCACGTCGACCTCGACCTGTCGATCAACGGCACGGTCGCGGGCAGCCTCTCGATCTTGCCGGGCGAAATGGCCAAATCGGGCATCTTTTTCTTCCCGCCCGTCGCCGGGCCTACCTTCACCATCCGTCTGGAAGAGACCAACACGGTCGATCCGGGAGCCGGGTCGGTCGCCATCCTGCTGAATACCTCGCTCCTCGGCGTCTACGGCAGCGCGTCGAGCTGGTTCTACGCCACCGGCGATGACGTCGTCGTCGCAGACGATCCCTACTGGTGGCAAGCCGGCGACTATGCCCAGGGCACGCGCGCGCCCGGCCTCAACACCGTGACCGGCGTCCAGCTCGAGCTGCAGATCGACGACAACGCCCTGAACGCCGGCGGCCACGTCGACCTCGACATGTCGATCAACGGCGCGCTCGCGGGCAGCTTCTCCATCGTTCCGGGCGAGACCTCCAAGACGGTGTTCTTCTCCTTTCCGCCCATCGACGGGCCGATCTACACTGTCCGCCTGGAGGAAACCAACACGGTCGATCCGGGAGCCGGGTCGGTCGCCATCCTGCGCGACACATCCGCCCTCACGTTCTACGACAGCTCCCACAGCGCGTTCATGCCTGCCACCGGGGACCTCTTTGACGTGCAGAGCGCTCCCCATTGGTGGAACGCGGGGGACTATGTGCAAGGGACGCGCTTCACCGGCTTCAAGAGCGTGACCGGCGTCAAATACGACCTGCTTATCACCGATAATGTCCTGACTACCACCGGGCACGTGGACCTGGCGCTGTCGATCAACGGCATCGTCGTAGACAGCTTCACCGTCGGGCCGGGCGAGCAGTCCCAGTCGCGCGCCGTGACCTTTGCGGCCATCAGCGGACCGGTCTATGTCTTCCGCCTGGAAGAGACCAATCAGGTAGACCCCGGCGCCGGTTCTATCGTCATTTCGCCGGACTTGTCGCCGATTCAGCTGAGCACCGCGATCTTTTTACCGCTCGTCGAGCGGCACTAGCCCGCCCGCGCCGCCCGCAAAGGAGCGGGTGGCGCGAATCCCCACCGGCTGTTGTGCCGGGAAGGCCGGACCCACATCGCCGCTGCCCGCCAAGGGGGTCCAACAGCGAGACTCCTTGGATAGAGCTGCCATGCGCCGTGGCGCGGAGGAGACGCCGGGAGGGTGGGAACGCCGCACGCAAGTTGGGCGACGGCCCCGGCGGCATGCCTGGTCGCCCCCAGAACATGGCGTAATCTACCCCTATACCTTTGCCAGATGGTTGGGGACCCCGAGGTGACTCCATGCAACGCAACTGGGACGACGCGAACCTTCTGTACGTGGCGAACCGCGCCGATTGGCACGATTGGCTCGAGGCGCACTACCAGACCGAACAGGAAGTCTGGCTTGTGTACTACAGAAAACGCAGCGGGATGCCACGCCTTACCTACAATGATGCCGTTGAAGAGGCCTTGAGCTTTGGTTGGATCGATAGCATTGTCAGGAATATCGATCAGGACCGGTTCGCGCAGCGTTTCTCTGTGCGCAACCCGGGGGCTCCTTACTCCCAAGCGAATAAGGAACGGCTACGGGCCTTGATTGCGCAGGGTCGTGTGGTCGAGCAAGTGCTGGCCACCTTGCCCCGGCTTGACGAGGAGCCGTTTGTGATCCCGCCGGATATCCTCGCGGCCATTCAAGCCGACCCCGCGGCGTGGCAGCACTTTCAGGGGTTCTCGCAAGCGTACATACGCATCCGCATTGCCTTCATCGAGGGGGCCCGAAAGAGGCCGGAGGAATTCCAGAAGCGGTTAGGGCACTTTGTTCGGATGAGCGCGCAGAACAAGCAATTCGGGTTCGGGGGGATTGAGAAATACTACTGAACCCCAGCACGTGATTCTGACTGTTGCGGGGAGTCTATTGCCGACCGCCGGCCAACCGTTCGAGAAACCGCCGGACGGTAAGTACTGTGATACCGTAGGATTGCATCTGGGCCACCAGGTCGGCGTCCCCTTTCAAATCGTCGTCGCGGCTCACAGCATACTGCGCGCCCCCCAGGATGGCCGTCTCCAGGATCAGGTCGTCGTCGGGGTCACGGCAGAGACGCAGTCCCCCGGTGGGGATCACGTGGACGGCGCGTTCCTGCAGTAGGCGTATGAACTGCACGATCTCGTCGGTAGATACCCCGTACTTGGACTGGATGCGCGGCCGCGCCAGCACGTCAGCGATTTCTTCGAGAAGGGGGATAGACACGACCACCTCAAACTGCCCAGCCAACCAGGCCTCTTTGAGCCGGGCTGGTGGACCGTAGGGATTGAGCAGAGCCGAGACCCAGACGTTGGTGTCAAGCAGCACGACGACCACGGCGCAGCTCCCGGACTTCGGCGGCGGCCGCGCTGATATCGGCCTCGATCTCGTCGGAGGGGAAGTCGGCCGTTCGCGCCTGCACGCGGTCCAGCAGGGCCTGCAGCTCGGCAGGCCAACGGTCGGTGGGCTCGTCCAGGTACTGTTCCACCAGGTCGACGACGACCTGGTCTGGAGGACAGGCCAACTGCTGGCTTTTGTGGAGCAGACGCTCGTACAACTGGCGCGGCAGCGTGATAACGGAACTCATCGGCACCCCCTGAACCGCGGATAAAGGAACGGTCCATTATGCAATTCCATTATAGGGCCATGGGGCAGGGTCGTCAAGCACCCGGGTGCCGTGTCCGGCGAAACCATCGCCTCCTCCTTGTATGCGCCTACGGCAAATCGACGCCGCCAGCGCCCGCACGGCAGCGGAGAGACGACGAACCGTCAATACTGACGCGACTTGATATCGCCGTGCTATGAATCCGCGTGCTTGACTCCCACCTCCGTTTCCGCTATACTGGGCCAGGGAGTTGCGCCGGTGGTCGCCGCAGCTCAGCCGCGGGCGATGGGGCTTCGAGTCGAAGGACTAGCCGCCCTTCCTCCCCACGCTTGAAAGCGGGGGCATCCGCGCGGCAGAATCTGGTGACGGAGTGGCCCATCGTCGGCGCAGCGTAGGGCGGCGAAGCGCCTCAAAGCGGATGAGGATGGCAGGATGGCGGGCCCGTTGGCCAGAAACACGCCGACCGGCGGGGACCTTTTTGTTGCCAAGCACCCGAGGCGAGGAGGTGGCATGTCCAATTCGTCCCTTCTAGTTGGCCTGTTCGCCGCTGGCGATGCCGGCGACCTGGACGCCTTCGACCAGTTCCTGCATGACGACGTCGTGGTGCATGCCCCGGCGGGTCTTTCGACGCGGGGGCTCGCCAGCGAGAGGGAATCCTGGCGTCAGGCGAGGGCAGCGATGCCTGGGCTGCATCACGAGTTCGTCGATGTGTTGACCACCCCGTCGTTGGAGGCGGCCCGGACTGTGGTCAGCGGCACATTCGACGGTACGTATGGTGGTCTGTCGGCCCAGGGGCGGCCGTTCAAGTTCGATCAAGCGGCGTTCGCGCACATCCGTGACGGCAAGATCACTGAGCTTTGGGAGATCGTCGACGTCGCGGCGCTTGCGGAACAGCTGGGGAGCAACATCCGCTGAGCTGCGGCTAACAGGCGCCGGCCCCTTTCCGCCGCCCGCCAAGGAGGCCCAACGATGACGCTCCAGGTGGTTCCGCTGCGCGAGGCGCATCTCGTAGATTTTGAGCCCATGAACCCCCCGGCGGCCCGGTTCTGGCTGAAACACTTTTGCCCGGTGTGCTATACCCTCGCCCGTCACGTGGACGGGGGTGGCGGCTATTCCTGATCTGCCGGCCTTGCCCCCTCTTGTTTCCTCCAGTGATCCTTGGCATGTTCTCGTCGGGGCGGGGCTTGCCCCCGCCCCGGATTCGGGGCGACCGCAAGTGCCTGCCCTGAGCGAAGGGGTCGCCCCGACAACGATCCCCAGCATCAGCGGTGGAAATGCCCTGGAAAGGGGAGCGGCTGCCGCGCCCAATCGCCTGGCCGGCCGGTCCAGGCTGGTTCACCTACCCCCCCTGCCCCCCTCCCTAAAGGGAGTGGGGAGAACATCGCGGAAATATAGCCCTGTCTTCGGGCCGGCAATCTCCCCCAAAGGGAGGGGGGAGAACATCGCGGAAATATAGCCCTGTCTTCGGGCCGGCAATCTCCCCCAAAGGGAGGGGGGAGAACATCGCGGAAATATAGCCCTGTCTTCGGGCCGGCAATCTCCCCCAAAGGGAGGGGGGAGAACATCGCGGAAATATAGCCCTGTCTTCGGGCCGGCAATCTCCCCCAAAGGGAGGGGGGA
>Ga0302251_1001893_pt1 | contig 11369 bp, 9 predicted proteins | sample AAG_RA_Gln_MG_FD_193534 | JGI IMG/M metagenome (GOLD analysis project Ga0302251, IMG submission 193534) | Enriched activated sludge microbial communities from anaerobic digester in WTTP, New Holstein, Wisconsin, United States - AAG_RA_Gln | ecosystem: Engineered > Bioreactor > Anaerobic >...
CCGAACTCCTTCAAGAATATCACCACATCTCTCAAGACTCGTTTTTTTTAATGAACTCCCTGAGAGCCTGGTTTTCCAGCTCCTTCTCAACTACAAGCTTTCTTAGAGATTCGTTCTCCTCCTTGAGGACAGCCATTTCTTTTGCCTGATTTGAAGATAGACCGCTGTAGTTGTCTTGCCAGCGATAGTATGTGCTTGTACATATGTTGTACTTTCTGCAAACGGCTGTTATTGAGGTCATCTTTGCTTCCGAGAGGATCTGGATTATCTTCTCGATTGAGTACTTTTTTCCTTTCATTTTGGTTCGCCTCCCTTAGTAAGTCTATCATTTACCTTGTATCGTTTTAGGGGAGCAGACCACAGGAAGCGACAACGTAAATGATGTCGCCTGGTATTATCAGAACTCGGGGAGCAAGACACAGGAAGTCGGGAAGAAGGCACCCAACGAGCTGGGTATCTATGATATGTCTGGAAACGTGTGGGAGTGGTGCAGTGACTGGTTTGGAAACTACTCCAGTTCGGCACAGACAAACCCGTATAATAACAGTGGTTCCCTCCGGGTTTTTCGTGGCGGCAGCTGGAACGACGATGCGACGTACACACGTGTGGCTAATCGCAGCAACTACTCGCCTACTGGCACGAACGACAACCTCGGCTTCCGTATTGCAAGGACGGTGCCCTGATTACACTTTAGCCTTTTTACATTTTTACACTTTGCTGCGGCTTCGAGCGCCGGGGCGTGGGCTTGTGCCCCAGGGGCGCAAGAAGACGCAGCATATATCGGAGGTTCTATGGCCTTCAGGATAATAACGGTTCCCTTCGACAATGACAGGGGAGTGTTTCCGGATAACGGGCTCAATAACTTCCTGCCGGCATAGAGCTGAAGACCTTACGTGTCGGGTTCTTCATCCATACGGGAGACCGTATTGTTTCCTATCATGACGAATTCGGCCATGAGCTGTTTTGCTGTTTTCATATCCGGTATTTGTTTCCAGTTTTCCGATTAAAGCTCTCTTAGCTCTTTACACATCTTCGTAGTTAGAAATCTCTGAACTACGTTTTCGGCGCTTCAAAGCTTCCCAGGATCTGAGACCTGACCGCTTGGGCCCTTTGGTACCGGCTCGGGTTGCGGAGTTGTTGTAACTGGCTTTGATGAAGGATCGACTTTCCACATTTCTTTGTAGAAATCCTCCACCGCTTTAGAAACAGAAGGTATATAGATAGCCACCACATACCACCAATCACCATCTGTGTATGTCTTGTAAGCTACACCGGCTCCTACGTTCCCTCTTATTATTGAGGAGACTTCCTCTGAATGTCCCAGAGTCTGAGAGAAAGACTTAGCCATAGCTTTAACTACCTGGCCATCGATTTCAGCGAAATCAAGATTGTAGTTTGTCTGCCCGCTATTTGTACCGGTAGTCCAATAAACGAAATCTCCCTGTAAAAAGCCAACCAGCGCTGCCTGAGCGCTTTCTTTAGCCATAGTCTTGAGCATATTGTCTATCATTGCCCTTTTGTCCTTGTCTGGCTCCGAGGACCTAACCTCACTACCAAAGGAAATGATCGCAACTTCTCCTGTTGTCGGGACTGTAATAACCTTACCCCCTACCGGAGGGACTACAAAGCTGTTGATCTCGGCGATAACGTACTCAAGGCCCTCGCCTATTGAATTAGCCTCTATAACAGCTCCGCCTTTACTCCTTGCTGTGAGGATTGTCTTTGGGGTAGCTATAACAGAAACCATAATAGTATTTTCCTCTACGTTGTCGTAAACGCTATACACAACCAGTCCTCTTAGCATAGCCTGTCCATAACCTTCAAAATCCCTGGAGAACGCATTCATCACATTAGATAGAGTCTCGTCCTGAGTTACAAACATATCTAATGAGCTCCTTAAGGTTGTCCTTTGAGCAATGGTCATGCCGGTTAGAAATTCGCCAAGGTTCTTCTTAGCGTTAAGATAGGCTATTTCATAAGCAATTCTCTTGTTTCTTAGCGTAGCGTCTCTATTCGGGAAAGTTTGATAAGTCGCGATTCCCCTGGCCATCCAACCAAGGCCAGACCCGGAAACTATAATCTCGGCTCCCACAGCGTCTTTAACCTCGACCAGTTTCTTCTGAAAAGTAGGTATGTCGTCTGGTCTCTGCTGAAAGTACATATTTGCCGCAGCAGCTCCCTGATCCAGAGAAGATGCCTCTACTTTAACACTACTCAGGGCATTATCGCCTTCGATAACCTCAATCGAAAACTCGCCCGGTTTGGGCGGAGTTTCGCCTTGTGATGGAAGGCTAAGATTGAAGTCACTCAACGATATTAAGTTTCCAAATAGAGGTATAAAGAACATCAAAGTGAAAGCAAGTAACAGGAAGATCTTTCTCATCACACCATCCCCTTTCAATTGTCTTGATTGCCCAAATGTATATTTCCCAGAGCGTCCTCTAGAAGCCTTATCCGCGTCTCTTCGCGCTTTTGAAAGTAAGATTTGGCCTCTGCATCATTTGTGTTTGCTTTAAGCAGCTCCCTGTAGAAATAGTTTGCATAATCGTATCTTTCCAGAGCTGAGTAGATACGCGCACAGACCCGCAGGCCGTTTACTGTTAGATTTAGAACGCCTATTCCCCTCAAATAGCGCTCTGCAGTCTCTCTATTACCTTCATTCAGCTCGATTAAAGCTAGGAAGGCGAGCGCATCGTCCGCATAACGGTAGTTTAACTGGTATACTCCCCAGAAGTAGTTGGAAGCATCTTCCGCCTCATTCTTCAGTAAAGCGTCGTACCCACTTTTGTAGAGACTGAGTTCAAAATCGGGAACGTGGTCGAGCCAGATAATTGGCTTTTCAATCAGATCGGTTTCCCTGTAGGCAACAAGGGCAAAAGCTCTTTCCTTATATAGGCCTCTTTCGTTAATAAGAAACTTTTTTATCCGTGCTCCCAGCACGGAGTCTCTCAAATAGCTCAGCATGAATCCACGAAGTGTGGGTAGTGGTTGTTCAATAGCTAACACTTCCCGGGCATACTTTTCCAAACTGAAAGAAAGAGCAGTGTTGAAGGCAGCCCCCGGCAGCAATACCCTCCCTTCCTGGTCGGCTACGATTTGACTTACGGCGATTGCATATACGACCCCGTCGCAAGTTGACACTCCGACTCGGAAAACGCTTACAGCCGTAGCATTTGAAGTCATCTCGGATATTGCCCCCGAAGGCACGTTGTAAGCAAGGAGAATGTCCTCCATAAATAGGCTTGACTGCTCTTTGGCAACGAGCAGTGTTAAGCACAGCAGAGAGGTAATCACCACCGTCAAGATTCTGGACAAAGTCTAACTCCTTAACAATACATAGATTATGTACAATTATCGATAATACCAGAGTTACTTATAAGCTATAATAGCATATATGCCATTGCTATTAGACCCATATATAAGTAGACGAATTTGCTTTCAATTACCGGGATTTACACTCATTGTAGGGGAGGTTATGATATTGAAACGGACGTCAGTAATTGCTGTACTGTTTCTTCTAGTAATATCTATAACCGTTTTTTCAGCAGACCAGAGAATGTTTGTGGCTCTTATCGACTTTACAAGGAATAAGGACTCAGAACTCATAAGCTCGTATTTTGCCAGCAGGATAACAGGGACTGGTAAATACCGCCTTGTAACTAGAGACGATAGGGATATTGCGGCTCTTATCAATGAGAGCAAACTGAGTTACTCAACAGTCAGTAGCGACGCCTCCCAGAGACTGAAACTGAAAAACGTCAAGGTCATTATGCCTGTGAAGATAACGAACAGCAAATACTCTACTTCTACTTCAAAGATTGTTATAGACGGGAAGACGAAGTACACATATACGGTAACCTACAGAGTCGAGGGAAGCTTTCAGATTCTCTCCGTGGAAACGGGTGAGATACTTGCGTCAAGAACGATAGACCATGAAAGTAGCGACAGTTACTCAAATACCGCGGGGAGTTTCCAGGAATCGTACGATGTAGCGAGAAAGAAGGCACTGCAGCTAGCTGCTGCCTCTATGGAGAAGGTCCTCAATGAACTTGTCGTTATCAGGGCTTCAGTAATTGAGAGAATCAGCGAGGACACTTACCTGGTTAGTGGAGGAGTCTGGAGCGGATTCACCGTTGGATCAAAGGTAACCTTTTTGCTTTCATACAGGGGTTCTGAGATGAAACAGGGATACGCAGAAGTAGTGTCCATCGGTAACGAAACCTGTATTATTAAGGTGTGGGACAAACCGGAATTCGATATTGTGCCGGGCACTACATTTGTTGTAGAACTGCCAAATCAACATAGAAGGAGCGAGGGAGTATCAAAGAACAATTTCTATGGAGGGCTTTTAGTAACGAATATGGCTTTCCAGGGAGGAATTGGCTTTGATAACATAGGGAGTTATAGGGGTGGCTTTTTGTTTGGTACTGCTTTGAATGTAGCATTTTTCCAACAACTCGCCAGTTACGAACTCCACGGAAGCCTTGGACTCTATATTCCATTTAACAAGAACAGCACGGCCGGTTTTGGAGTAAAGGGCGGAGTCTTCGTAGGAGGGACAAGCCACATTAAGGATCAGAACAACTACTTCATCTATGGTGGAGGGCCTTTTGTCTCAGCATTCATCGACTTCCCCCTTGGTGGAGGTCTCTTTGAGGGAGTCTTCCTGGAGGCTGGGTTCAAGCTCCCGATAGCGGGGATATCTCCCGGCGGTTTGTTTGTCAATTTCGGAGTGCAGAGTGTAAACACTCCCTTTTGAGGTGTAGTATGCCATCACAGACTTTTATTGTAATCGTATCTCTTCTAGCTCTTCTTATTGGTGTTATAGGAGTAGTTTCAATAGTAGGAAGCAACAACAGGGTGGAACCGGTGATAATTCCCCGGACGGAACCCGAGGTGATTATAAAAGAAGCTCCACCCGTGGGGGATACTTCGATGGTTCAACCGGTAATTGTGCCTCAACCGATAATACGCCTCATAATGATTCCCGTTTCATCTTCCCCGGGGACATTTGTGCCATATGACTTTATGGAGCTACTTACATCGAGGTTTGCAGAGATCATAGGCCTTTCAAACAGCTTCAGGGTGATTGATCAGAGAACGACTGAATGGCTTGCGAAACTTCAGGGGCTGAACATCATAGAGAAGGATTCATTGAAGGTCTCTACAAAAGGTACCGGCCCTAACAGGGAAGAGGCACTTCTGCAGGCCCAGAAAAACGCCGTGGAAATGGTTGCCGGGTTCAGGCTGTCTTCAAAGCAGTCTTCGGTAAGGAGCATGGAGTACGATGGCTACGAGACGAGAATCTATACTGCATTTGACGATTTCACAGAAAAGCAGTTCTCGGGTACAGTAAGACGTTATGAGATCCTTTCTGAAGGGGTCGACAACGAAGGTCATTGGGTTAGCATATCTGCCGATGTTGAGATGTACACGATGCCAAAGCTCTCTCTTTCAAGTAGATATGTGCTTATGCCAAACATATCCTATTTCAAGATGGAGTCCATAAACGTTAACATCGGAGGTTTGAGGGCAGTCAAGAGAATATGTTCGCTTACAATTGACCTTGTCCTGCTGGACCTTGAAACACGTCTCTCGATACCTATAAGAAGCACTTCAGCTTCAGCGGAGGAGCTGGATTACGAAAGCTATCCAGGCAGGCCTCAAAACGAGCTAAGTGCGGGCTTCGCTTACGAACTCGCTTCCATAACTTCTCTAAGGGCATTAGAGAGTATGCTTTCAGTTTATAGCAGGTTGAGCTGGTCGGCGAACATAATAATGCTCAACGGAATGTTCTATATTGACAGGGGAGCAATGGACGGAGTCAAGAGAGGGATGACCTTTTCTCTCTCAAGAGAAATCTACCCTATCTTCGATAGTAACCCCGATAGGCCCATTGGTTATATTAAGGAGAATGTTGGGACGGTCATCGTTACAGATGTTCAGGAGAGTGTCGCCCAGTTTGAGTTTATAGAGAAGTTTAAGGAGCCACTCAAGGGGGACAAGGCTATTCTTATCAATTAACTACTTCTTCTATCCGTTTGCTTCTTCTCGCCTCTTTAAGTCGAGGCGAATTAGAATTGCGCCAATGACTCAAAAGTGTAACTGTCACACAATCAAGTAGCTCATCTGTTCTTTTTTGACTCGACACTAATCCGATTCAGAAAGAGTAATTAGGAGGTTCTTTATTGATCTCATCCATCACAAACAGCAGATATTCGATTGCTTTCCTATCATCACCAGAAGTTATCTGACCGTTGATAACCTTGAATTTTATTGTCTGAAGTGCTTCCACGATTCTGTAGATCGTAGGTTCGATCTTCTCCAGTTCTTCTTTTATTAGTGAGATAGTTCTGGATTTCTCCTCGTTCTGAATTGGCCCGCCCTCAACTTCTTCCAGAGTGTTGACCAACTTATAGTATCTATCTATAATTGACGGTACCCCGTCCAGCAACTTGTGAAAGGTTTCTTTCAAGAAGGTGTACTCAGCTTCAGGCAAAGCCCCCGGCCTATCTTCCGGAAATGACAGGGCACCCTTCTGACTGATAACAGGATCCAAAGGAAAGAGACCCACATAATAAGACACCCCAATTGCCGAGACAGCAACAATGAGGACTGCCCACCACAGAGCTACAAGGCCAGATTTTCGAGAAATCGCGTCAGTACCTCTCAACTTGACTACAGTAATTGCCAGCCCTATAGCAAACAATACAACTGCAGATGGTATTCCCAATCTAGAAAGAAGAATCGAAAGGTCGCTTCTAGCAGACTTTCTGGAAAGGCTTACGCTTCCGAAAAAAGCCTGTCCTCCAGAAAAGGATTCGACCTTTAGATCCATTTTGCTAGGTATATTATCCAGATATACGCTTGTTAATTGATCTACAATACGGATTCTTTTCAAGAAGTTCTTGGTGTCAGTGAGAGTTATGACAGTCCAGAACACCTGAGGCCCCGGATAAATGACATCTATCCTGTATCCGGTCTCTTCTTCATAAAGAAACGAGTGTACATTTACACTTGTCACATATCTTGATGATGAGAGAACAAGAGTCGTGGCTGCAAGAAAGAGCAATAGAAAGAACAGTCTCAAAAGCCTTTTCACAAGCTCACCACCTATGATAATCTTAAAAATGATTGTACACCAGCTAAGATCCGAAATTAGGAACCTGACATGAATCGACTAAGTCTTAGAATTCCCCTTATTCTCGTAAGTTGCCTTATATACCAAGAATAATCACCGAGAAGAGATCGACCCCTACTCAGAACAGAGTCCTACAAATACGGAAGCCGAGATTACTATCAGAATAGTATGGCGAACGGTTTGTGCGATAAGACACACGTGTGGCGAATGCGTTTCTATACCAGCTGCCACCACGAACAACCCTATTATCGCTAACCGTTCCGTTGTATGGATTGGTAGTTGAGCTGTGGCTGTAATAACTTGCGTTCCACCAGTCGCCGCACCACTCCCATACATTACCAGACATATCGTGTATGCCAAGAGCATTCGGTAGTTTCTGTCCAACCTCGTGAGTCTCGTATCCCGAATTGCTCAAGTACCATGCAACATCGTCCACGTTGTCGCTTCCAGAGTATTTGTACTCCCTGCTCCTGTCACCACCTCTAGCAGCATATTCCCATTCGGCTTCCGTCGGTAGTCTGTATCCAACTACTTTCGATGGATCTGTCGTTACCCTTCCATATTTGTCGAGAAGATTCCCATTGCTGTCATATGCTTTTGGAAGGCCTTCTCTTTCGCTAAGCCAATTACAGTAAGCTATAGCATCCCACCAACTCACGTTGTTTGTCGGTCTTTGTCCCCTTCCCCAGTCTCCGTCATATGGCTTACTACTACCGGTGATCTCGCAGAAGAAATCGTATTCGTTGAAAGTTACTTCATACTTCCCGATCTCGAAGTCGTATGTGAAAGTAACTCTATGTGTGGGTTTTTCGGAGCTTTCCCCATCGCCCCAAGTATCACCCATCGTGAAACTACCTTTTTCCACAAGTACCATCGGTGGGACTATGTTCGAAGGCGTATAGGACGAAGCGGTAGGCGCACTTTGTGTCGTGAACTTCCATACCTGCCCCTCTGTAGTCGCTCCTTCGCTGTCTCTTGCAACTACCTTCCAGTAATAGGTTGCTCCCCGCAATAGATTGGGCATGACAAACTTTCTGTCGCTCTGGTTAGTAGCTACTCTCGTTGTTGGACTACTGCTTGTTCCGAAGTAAACATCATAAGTGAGTGAGTCTCCGTCCGGGTCACTGCAGTCCCAGGACAGTGTTGTTATCAGCGGCTGGTTCGTTGCCCTGTCAGAGGGAGCTGGATTTGAAGGAGCGTCAGGTTTTGTGTTGACTGTATTTGTAGTAAACTGCCATACCGGTCCCTCTGTAGTCTCTCCTTCAACGTCTTTAGCCACTACTTTCCAGTAGTAGGTCGTCCCATATGAAAGACCGCTACTTTCAAAAGTTTCGTTTCTCTGGTTAGTAGCAACTTTCGTTGTCGGATTGCTGCTTGTTCCAAAGTAAACATCATAAGTGAGTGAGTCTCCGTCAGGGTCACTGCAGTCCCAGGACAGGGTTGTTATCAGAGGCCGTTTCGTTGCCCTGTGAGACGGAACTGGATTTGAAGGAGCGTCAGGTTTTCTGTTTACGATTTGGGTTTTAAACTGCCACACAGGTCCCTCTGTGATTGCTCCTCTGATATCTTCAGCAATTACTTTCCAGTAGTATGTGGTTCCAATAGATAGATTACTCTGAATCAGTGTTTTCCCGGTCTGTTTTGAAGACACCTTATTCGTCGGGTTACTGCTGGTCCCCAAGTAAACGTCATAAGTAATAGTGTCTCCTTCCGGATCCCTACAGTCCCAGGATAGTATCAGCTCTGTGAGTTGATCAGTTGATTTATCGGCAGGTGAAGGTCTTGACAATAACACTGGTGGCCTGTTTCCTGGAATCGCGTTCTTTTCGGAAATAATGATAAAAACTGTTACTATAACCAATGCTAATGTTGCCAGTAATGCCGTAACTATATATCCGCTTTTTCTTTTGCTCTCCTGAGCAGCGAAGAAAGACTCTGCCATGCTTTTTGTGAATAATTCAGACTCTTCTCTTTTGTAAAAATCATTCTCATGTTTCTTAATGTGATTTGCCTTTGTTATTCCAAGAGCCATTGCAAAACTGTCTATTGTCCATACAGCCTGTGATTCAGACAATGCAAAGTTTTGAGAAAGATTCTCTCTAAGCTTTTCGAGAACAAAGCTTTCAGTGTTATTACTTCTAGAATCGAGGAGGTCTACTACTACACCTTCGTTGAGGGCTAAGGCTATATACTCTCTCTCTCTATTGAACAAACTACCGCAGGAGTTATCCAGAAGCTCCAAAGTTCTTGCGGGATTAAGAAGAATCTCTTCACCGTATTCTCTGACTATCCTGACAAGCTCTCCCCTTACCAGCTCGTTCATCATATTCTCCTTTGAAATTGATTTTCTTGAACCGCCTCTCATATATTATACGCATCAAAAGCCCATTTATTATCTGGTAAAGCCTCTCAACAGAACGCGAATATGAGCCATAACAGTCGCTCAGCACTCCCGTACATTCATGCTCGCACAATACAGCCCCGGTTCTTCCCTCTTCTCAGTCACTTAGTAGTCTTTCGCTTTCCGAGTTGCTTTCATACCGGGCAGCTAAATCGGCAATATCCAATATGCCAATAAGGAGTCTAGCTTTGAGTTTGGTGTCATAGACAATAAGTTGTATAATTCAGAGTAACTAAACGCAAATCATATCGGAATAATTGTAATATAACACACCTTATGAAGAACATAGCTGTCAGGAGAACGTGTATTATATGGTGTTGCAATATGTTCGGAAGTTAGGCAAGTATTAAGTTTCATGAATGAGCGCCAGGATAGCGCCGATTCACAGCGAAGCATCTCTTGAAGGTGCGGGCGCCAAACCTGATCAGCTTTTCTGGTGGAAAAGAAGCCTCTCGGATAATATGAACTTCTTCGTTAGTGGTGCACAGAGCTATATGATTCGGCATCCATAGTCGCTTTTGAATTATTCGTTAATTATATGTTGTTTTTGGGTCAAGGGAGTTCCGTTCGCAAAGGGTGAACCAATAGAATAATGGGCTTACAGCATTGCCGGGAGCTTGAGAAAGAGGCGTGCCTGCTGCAAATCTGGAAGCCCATCTCCCGGAGGAAAGTGGGATGAGCCGTGGGTGTAATGAGACAGGGTTCGAAGAATGGTTCAAAGATTATGGGGAAGTGACAAGATTTCATGTAGGAAGGTCTGTGGACTTTGCGGGGAGGCTATTCTCATGTTCAACCCTTTTGGAAGACAGGGACCATCTGGAAGAGGAGCTCATGCGAGTCATACATAAAAGGCACGTGCATAAGAGAGATTACTACTCCACGGATGGCGAACCGCGCGAAATGAAAGCTTTCCAAATCGAGAGACAGACTTCGCGTCTCAGGGAGTTTGCGGCGATATATTCGGTTATTCTTCTGCTGAAGAGGATCGCCGATAGGGCAGTCTACAGCAGTGAATTCGCGAAGATATTCGATAAGGGTGCAATCTGCGAACTGCACGATAGAGAAAAGTTCGCCAAAAACGACAAGACTGTTTTCGGTATAACCGAAGGCACTGCTAACAGGTTTCTGACCCCCCTGCGAATCGAAGTTATAGACGGACTCTCTCAAACACTGGATAAGAGTTTGAAGGCCGCATTCTCCAGCGGCGATTACTTTGAATTGCTGTCCTTTGTACTGAGAGAAGTTGAGAAATCGTTGCACACATATGATCCAGAGAAAGCCGGTTTTTCGACCTGGATTCAGGTGATCGCGAAGAGATTGTTCAGTTTCAGAAACGAAGGCTTTTATACGTTCATTAGAGAGTCATTGAGTATATTCGACAGCAGACCCGAGTTTCTAAGATACAAACAGCTTAGAGCCAGACAAATAAGGAATCTCTGCAAAAACCTGAACAGCAAATACGGATCAACCGGAGTAGATATGAAGAAGCTAGTCGACTCCTGGTTGAGTGTGAGTTTTGTTCCGGTAGCCTTTGCAATCAGCGGCACCTTCAAGGAATTGGAAAGCTTTCTCTGCAAACTCTTGAAAGAGTTCGATACAGGTGAAAAGCGCTTCGAAGAACTCTGGCCGTGTTCAATTACACCGGGCAGCAGACGGGTGATTTCGCTGGACGGAACAATTGAGGGAGAAGAAGGAGAAACGACCGTATCCAATAAATAGGCGAGGAAAGAAATAAGGCAAAAGAAAAGGGACTCAACTCCATATAGAATGTTTTTTGTGTATGAAAAACAAAACGAAAGGAGAGAGTCCCGAAGAAATGATAACACC
>Ga0302251_1001895_pt1 | contig 11358 bp, 11 predicted proteins | sample AAG_RA_Gln_MG_FD_193534 | JGI IMG/M metagenome (GOLD analysis project Ga0302251, IMG submission 193534) | Enriched activated sludge microbial communities from anaerobic digester in WTTP, New Holstein, Wisconsin, United States - AAG_RA_Gln | ecosystem: Engineered > Bioreactor > Anaerobic >...
AAATTCTGAAATTGAAAGAGTTATGAGGGTGGCTGGCCAAAAATATTTGATCTGAATTACGTCACGAAAGGGTTCCATAAGGGTCTATGAAACTTTTATGTCGTTTGTTGGGTTTTACCCAATATGCGCCGAGTCAATCTTCAACTTAATAAAGGGGAATGGTTACACGATCTGCGAAAATTTCTCCTCTTCGCACACGAGGGTCAGATAAGAAAGTCTCAGATCAAAGACCAGATCAATCAGGCAAGCTGCCTCACTCTTCTTACTAACGCGGTGATCGTATGGAACACTCGCTACATACAGGTAGCCGTAAAGCAGCTTCAGTCAGAAGGGTATGAGGTGCGGAATAGCGATCTAAATCATATTTCGCCCTGTCGCTTCAGGCATATCAACAAATATGGCAAGTATAGCTTCAATGTAGAAGAAGAGATGAGCAGAAAGGAGCTGAGACCGCTTCAAAAACCTTAGACTGTATCAATATTTCAAGATCGTTGTTTTTTGTCCATTTGCTATTAGAACCTCAATCACATCTTCTGCTCTTGCAATATTGGCAGTCCAGGATCCTGCCGGGAGCTCCTCTATTTCAGCCTGTATCTTTATCTTGTTCGAGATATTATCATCAGCCACAAAAGTAACAGGATCTTTTATGCTGAGCTCTCTCATATTGATTATATCGTCGGAATGAGCCATATTGTTATTACTGATAAAATGCCAATCTCCCAGAGTCCTTGGCAGCACTATATTCTCTGTGTCAGAGCCCATACCCATTGTAAACTGCAAACCTATTACATTCCCGTTTTCACTGTAATACTGGGTAAGAACAGGAACAGGATTGCCTACAAGATAAACGTAATCCCAGCTTTCATGCCATGGTTTCGGAGGATCATCTGGTAGGATATAGTTTGCTACTATATGAACAGCACCAGTAAATGAAGGAGCAGTCGGTGTATATGTTATGGGACCAAGCCCACTTTCTGGTGAAGGAACAACCGTAACTCCCTGCCGCGCAATATTACTCTCAGGAGACACACTTGGTTCGGGGCACACAATATATTCCTCGGCAATCCCCGCTCCCAGGAAAAAAGTGTATGCGTTAGTCATTGCAACCAGTTTATCGGTTACATAAGCAGCCTTTGGAGTTCCTAGACCCATAACCGTCCCATCATAAGCTTGCCTCATTGATCCAGAAGAACGTGTCTCTTGAGTGGCTGATTTGGATGGTGTGACAGCAGAAAGAGTATTGGGGTCAAATTGATAGGTTATTATTTTCCCATTATCCAGAGTGTAAGTGACTTTGGAATAAAGGCACTGTTTTGAGGATTTATCTTTGTCTGTCGAATTCAGCGATTTTGAAACGCTTGAGCCATCAATGGTACTGCCGGCATTTTCCAGCCCCTGAATTTCGCTGCCGCCGCAGCCAGATACATAGGGGATGATTAGAAAGAGCATTGCGATAATGAAATAGATACCTGCGCTCCGCGTTGAGAAATGATTCACCGAACGCCACCTCCATGAAAAATGTAGGGGTATAGAGATATTAAAGTGATGATTTTTAGAAATAAGGCAGGAGTTATAACAAGTTGACACCCCCCCCACATGAATATTTATATATGATGAAAATATACTCCTTCAAGTGGCTTTAAAAAGAAGTATTACGATATTGTAACATTTAGATAATGGGCCAACCATTATGAATTGGAACGAGCAAAACAAAAAAGGATCATGAAACTTTAAGCCCCAGTAACAATGTCAGTTCTAACCTAGAATCCTAGAATCTGCTTTATATTTCTCAGTCAAGAAAAGGACCGTATTCCTGACACCGAGGAATCTTTACAGGCCTCCACGATTTCAAGCCGTTTTTGGGGTCAACAATCCCGGTAAAACGAATCGTGATATTGAATTATCAAAGCGGCTTTCTGTGCAATCAAGCACAAAAACGATCTGGTCGTTTTACCCTGAGCTCGATACCGGCTTTCAATGCTTCAAAAATCTTCTGAGCACGCTCAATGGTGATTCCGTGATATTCATTTTTCTCGTCTCTTGAAACCTGTGCCTCAGATACACCAAGGCGATCTGCAAGCTCTTTCTGGCTTAAGCCAAGATAGATCCTTAATCCTATAAGGAGATGGCCGACTTCATCGAGATATTCGATGGGACGAAAATCTCCGTTTTTCACGCGCTCATACCATTCGACTTCTTCCTGCAATTGAAGATGAAAAGAAACGGCTGGCTCCATTGCGTTTTGAATATCTTTTTCAGAGAGCCCGAGCTCCCCCATACGCTGCCTTTGTTCAGTCATCACCTCTTGATCTTTGAGAAGTCTTTTGCGGGCTTCCTGATACTCCTTGTCTGTCCGTATCACTATTTTCCACCCCTTCCTTTGATTATCTTCACGATACCCTTTTGAAGCGGCGGAGCTCCGCGTGTCTTGCGGAATGCCGCGGGGAATTGCTGATCGTTGCCGAACTCGTCACGAATTCCCGAGAACTGGCCAAAGTGAGGGTATAGCTCTACCCTGTATTTATGCCACATCGGCAGTTGCTTCTTAGGATGGCCACGGTATGGCCTGCGAAGAGATGAATCCCATGTCCAGCATTCATCAATGAGCAATAATTCTGATTGTATTGTGCGGAAGGACATGAGATCTGTTACGAAATACCCGTCAATGTCGTTGGGATGGCCTTTGTTTTCTACAAAGGATCCATCAATGAAAAGCTCAGTGATCCCAACGCTCCAGAGATGGCCTGCAAGTATTTGAAGGCTGTCAACAAGAGATTTGCGCCATTCTCTATCCCAGATTTCCTGATTTTGTCTGGGACCTTTTACAAAAATTGAACGCCGGAGCTCTGCAATGGTCAGCAAATATTCTCCAGGAGGAAGAAGGCCATCGTCATTAAAGAAAAGGGTTGCCATAAGATATCCTTTCTTTATATGTTAATATTAACACTTATGTCAACATTATGTCAATCCATTTCATCCAATGTCGTCAAACTATACTTGGACTAAACCGCTTCGCTGTAGATTGAAGAGAGCTTATCGAGAGTCTTTGCCTTTTGACAGAGACTGGAAATCCGGTGGGTCAAGAAACTCATCCCGGCCATACCTTTCCGAAGCCCACGAAAATCACTTATCAAAAACCGCATGAAATCGTCAAATAGTTAAGAAAGGTCCGGCAGTCTGTAAAACCTTCGTTTTTTAAACTCAGCCCCAAAAAAATCTATGGATAAAAAGATGAATATCTTCGCGCTATGTGATATAATATATATGGAATTGCCCCTTAACCGAACTGTCATATTCATATATGCGCGTGCCCTTAAAGGGCTAGGGAGAGGGGATTATTCTTTTCTGGGCCATATCTGCAATGACATCTCGAGATGTGAGATCATCGATTTATAACAGGTATCTCTTCGAGACGCACTGTAACAGCGCTTCAGGTCACCGCAAATCATATCCGCTAACTGTATAAGGTTATTACGTCTGGAATCCTGCGAGACTACTTTTCTGATACATTCCCTTTCCTGATTCATTTTTTTCTTCAGATAAGTGCCGAAAGTTTGAGTAAACGAGCGCTCGCCTCGTTTGTCCAAAACTACCTTTGCTTTATGAAGATACGGCTTTGCGTTTTGAAAGACCATATGAGAAACATAGCGATAGAAATCATCTCGTGCATTAAAAAGATCCCCCGGAAGAAGGTCATTTTTGCCCAAACCCGCAAAAAGTACAATAGAGCCTACCAGGACTATAGCAGTATAGATTTTCGCTCTGTAAATTCCCCTAATCCCCATTATACCTCTTCTTTACATAATTCATCAATGAGAGATACTTGCCATACTTCAAATGTTTGTTGATAATCTCGCGTATTGGCACGCCCAGCTTATAAAGATGGAAGATCTTCTCTTTATCATTGTCATACATGGAACTCTGAATGATCCCCCGCGGCTTGCCCAACGTAATTCCTTTTGCTTTCAATGTATGAAGACCTTCCTTTGTTCTCTCAGAGATAAAGTCACGCTCCAATTCGGCGAGCATTGAGAACACGGTGAGGAGCACCTTATTTGTCATATTATTGGTGTTGCGGGAATTGATGTCGAGATTCTGCTTGATCATAATGATTCTGCACTGCTTCTCGTTCACGATTCTCTCTATGATATGCAGGACTTCTCTTATGGACCTGCCCAGGCGTGAAAGCTCTGATATGATGACGACGTCGCCTGGAGCGAGTTTTTGTATGAGCTCTTCGATTCTTCGCTCTCTCGTTGACTTTTTCGAGGATTTTTCTATTGCGATCCATTCGTCCACGAGCATTCTTGTGTCCATGCAATAGCGGCTGATCAGGTTTTTCTGGCTTTCATTTGTCTGGTCGTCGGTGCTCACTCTTATATAGCCATACGTCACGTGAGGGCCTCCTTTTCGGGGTTTTTATCGTAAAGGTTTTTTCCGCCGTAATGATATATAATCCCTATTGCGTTATATATATCTTATCACAATACTATTAATTTGCAATAAATGGCCGTTATCGATAGAGCAGGAGGACCATTATGACCGATCCGGATCCGGGAAAAAGGTTAGGAATACTTACCAAGAGCGAGTTTCAGGAACTATACGGGCTGCCGCATTTCTCTTCCGATGAGAGAGCAAAGTATTTTTCCGTTGATTCTACCGAGAAGAGAGAACTAAAGAATCTCCGAACGCTGCAGGCCAAGCTCTATTTCATCTTACAGATGGGATATTTCAAAGCGAAAAAGATGTTCTTCCCCTTAGAGTCCCAAGAAATGGAAGACGATATTCGCTTCATTGCCCAGAAATACTTACCTCAGGAAGAATACTACAATAAGCTTGAGATGCCACGATCTACCAGGATGGTGCTTCAGGAACACATTCTCCGGCTCTGCAATTATCGCCACTGCACGCAGCAAGTGCGAGACTCTCTTCAAGAGAGGGCACACTACCTGGCAACTATTTGCGCAAAGCCCATTTATATTTTCCGGGAACTGCTGAACTACCTTGAAGAGCAACGGATTATTGTGCCTGGCTATAGTATTATGCAGGCTATTGTAAGCCGCGCCATCTCGGGCGAAAGAGAGCGCCTGGAGACTGCGGTGATGAAGAGTGTCCCAGAGGGAACCCGGGAGGCTCTGGAAAAACTTCTTTCTGCAGAAGAGAGTCTCTATGAAATTACCCTTCTCAAGAAAGAGCCTCGGAATTTCAGCTTCAATGAGATAACCAATGAGGTCAGGAAAGGGGAATCTCTTAAGGAAATATATGCCGTTGCAAAGAATTTTCTTCCCTCACTTGAGATTTCAAATGAAAACATTAAGTATTATGCTTCTCTTGTGGGGTATTACACGGTATTTAAACTGAAAAGAATGGACCGTGAAGCAGTTTATGTCTATTTACTTTGTTTCATCCTTAACCGCTATCAGAAAACAAACGACAACCTGGTCAACACTTTTATCTATTACATCCGAAAATATATGGATGAGGCGAAGAAAATATCACGAGATCTCGTGTACGAGTATAAAATGGAGGGAAACAGATATGTAAAGAACGCAGGAAAGGTTTTGGGACTTTTCGTTGATGAGGACATACCTGATGACACTGAATTTGGAAAAGTGAAGGAGATGGCTTTTGTCCTCATGGAAAAAGATAAATTTCCTCTTATGGCCCGCTATATCTCACGATCTGGGTTCAACGATGCTGAATATGAGTGGAATCATTATATGATCCGGGCCCATAAATTCAAGAGAAATATACGGTATATTTTTCTCCACGTTGATTTTCAGTCTCGCAATCCAAAAGATCCGCTTATGAAGGCAGTCTCTTTTCTCAAAGAGGCGCTCCGTCAGAATAAAAGCCTCACACAGTTTTCATCCAGTGAAGTTCCGTGCGAGTTCATCCCTTCAAAGCTCAGACGGTATCTTTATGAAACAGTGACAACGAAAAGCGGCAGGGAAACGTTGAAGATAAAGAGGCTGAATGTTGATAAATATGAGTTTTTAGTGTATCGCCTTGTGAGGGAGAGACTGGAAGCAGGAGAAGTGTTTGTCAGTGAGAGCCAGAGCTTCAAGCACTTTGAAGACGATCTCATCAACAATCAGCAATGGAAGGATAAGGACAGGCTTCTCCAAAGCATCAATGCATCCCGCATCGCCGCACCTGTCAAAGAATTGCTTGCGATCTTGGCCCTGGAGCTTGAAGACAAGCTTTTCGAAGTAAATGCCAGAATCCGGCAAGGGAAGAACCCTTATATCAAAATAGCAGGCAAAGGCGCCAGAATTACCTGGAGTCTGGCCTGTCCGAAAGGAGGGGATGATATCAACAATCCCATTTACTCACGACTTCCCCAGGTGAGTATAGTCGATGTGCTTGACTTCGTGAATGAGCAGACTGATTTTATGGCTTCTTTCACTCACATTCTTGACAAATATGTGAAAAATGAAGCCGACAATCAATGTTTGGCAGCCAGTCTTGTTGCATATGGAACGAACATCGGGCTCGGGAAGATGGCGGAGATCTCCGATATGGGTTTTAACGAATTGTTTACAGCTGCCGGAAACTTTATCCGTCTTGAAAACCTCAAGACAGCGAATGATAAAATCAGCAACGCCATGGGAAAACTTCCTATTTTCAAATACTATAACATTGAAGAAGAAACCATTCATTCAAGCAGTGATGGCCAGAAATACGAAACCCACTTCGCCACTATCAATTCCCGCTATTCTCCAAAGTATTTTGGTCTGAACAAAGGCATTACATCGTATACACTGGTGGCGAACCACGTTCCCATAAATGCAAAAATTATTGGCGCCAATGAGCACGAAAGCCATTACGTGTTTGATATTCTCTTCAATAACACCTCTGAGATCGAGCCCGAGATTCATTCCACCGACACTCACGGCGTCAACCAGGTAAACTTCATTATCCTTTATCTCTTCGGATATATATTCGCACCACGGTATAGAAGCTTGAGCAAGAAGTCAAAAAAGATTTGTAGTTTCGAGCATCCTGGCAAATACAAGGATCTCATAATAAGGCCCAGTCGGAAAGTAAACACCAGACTCGTCGAGGAGGAATGGGAAAACATACAGAAAATTATGGTCTCGCTGGCGGTAAAGTCTACCACTCAAAGCACCATTGTAAGGAAATTAAGCTCTTATACAAAGAAAAACAGAACCAAAATGGCGCTTTGGGAGCTGGATAATATCATAAGCTCGCTTCACACGCTCAATTACATCGACTCTCCTGAGTTGAGGCGCAATACTCAAAGGGCCATTAACCGTGGAGAGTCTTACCATAGGCTCAAGAGAGCGGTATTTCACGACAACTTTGGGAAATTTCGTGTCAAGACAGAGCTGGAACAGCACATATGGAGTGAATGTACCAGGCTTCTTGCCAATAGCATCATCTTTTATAACGGCTGCATCCTTTCCAGCCTGCTTGAACAAAGAGAAAAAGTGAAATATCATGAAGATGCAGAATTGATAAAGAGAATATCGCCGATTGCCTGGAGACACGTTAATCTCTATGGACGTTTTGAATTCAATCAGAAAGGCGCATCAATAGACATTGATACTATTCTTGATGCGCTGGGCGAAGAAATTATATGGCATCAGCTGCCGGAAAGAGACAAATATTTAGATTAAAGAAAGGATTCTATGCGGAAGGGGTGGTTAAATCATCGCTGTTAAGGCATTTGGTAGCTCTATTGTACTTTTTGCGGGTTTGGGCAAAAATGACCTTGTTCCAATGACCACTTAACAACTCACCTCCATGAAATTAAAAGGAAACACAAGCCAGTATGCGCCCAGCCGTGTTTCCCTCTTGACATGTCGAAGACATGTCAAGAGCTATTTCTTCAGAAACAATTCCACAACAAGGGCTAGGGGGAGGAGCGTAATGCAGCCAGTACAGCTTTCTGGAGGGCTTCTGTGTCAGTCAACTGCTCCTTGTGCCGGAAGACTTGCAATGCAGGATTTTTCCATCTGCCGCTCTGTTCATTCGGGGGTTCTATATCTAGTATTACTTCTTTGCACACTCTTAGCCTTCTATGATTCAACACAGGACGCTTTGCATTTACACAGGCAGAAATAGCCTCAGGCAGGAGCACTGGAGATGGCTACTCTGAGCTTTGAATGCCGATGTTGCAGAGTATTCATTTAGAATCGCTACCAGGAGCAGCATTCTACTATGCTTCTGGTGCCCACCTCATTTTTCAGTGCTTTGAACTCATCCTCGGAAACCTGGCGTTGTTTGTTGATTATCTGGGTGCAGATGTCAACAAGTTCTTTCAGAGTCATCTCTTTCAGCGTTGCATTTGGCATAGACGTTCCTCCTGATCTAGTGTTTTGGTTTCGGCAGGGGCGATCCATGAGGCGTCTGAAATTATACAGGGAATCACACCAGATCGCTCCAGCCGTGATTCCCGCAAGAAATTATTTCTCTGCAGAACGGCATTTTCCTTCTTTAAGTTGATTTTTTGGGAAAAGCTGTCTCTGAAAAAGGGGGGGAGGTGGGAATATCGTATATTTAAGAATGTGTGGAGTTTCAGGTTTAAGAGAGACTGTCGAAGGTGATGACCTGGTGAGTGAGGCTGATATGGCAGTAGCAGATAGTAAAGCAGGGAGCATGGCCTTTGAGGAGAAGCAGCACAGATGGTGTATTGCTTTTTTCTGTGTTGTGCTTGTGATGATAAGCTGGGGGAAAGTGCTTCTTACTCTTTCACCTGTAATTACCATTTCGCTGGGGGGCTCTACGCTCGGTCTTATGATTCCGCTTTTTCTTTTCTGCGCTGTTGTCAAGTTCCGTATGGGTCAAACCTTCTGGAGATCCTCTCATGCATTTCCAATCTTTGTTTTTTGTCTTTATGCTCTTATATCAGTAATCTGGAGCAGAGGGCCTGATCCGCTTTTCTTTGTCGATGTTCTGGCGCCGGCGCTTATGAGCTATCTGCTTGTCAGGGGTTTTGCAGCAGCTGATTCGTCTTTTTGGGAGGAGCGCCTGTTTCCTGTTTTTGCTCTGATGCCTCTTCTGATTGTGTTGCGCGGTCTTGTTGATGCACCTGGGCATCTGCTGGCCTTTGGAGAACTTGACTGCCCACAGGATCAGCATACTCTGGTTGCGATGAATCTTCTTTTTGTAATCCCGCTTATCTTCAGCAGGGTCCTTTCTGACAGGAGGCGCCACATCTTCTACGGTATATGTCTCGGTCTGATGGTTCTCGGCGTGGTGATATGTGGGTCCAGGATAGGTCTGGTGGGACTCTTTTTGGTGCTTCTGTATTGTATGTTCCGTTTTGCAGGGAAGACTATAAAGTTTGCAGGAGCCGTGGTTGTGGCGTGCGGTGTGGCTGGTCTTTTTGTTTTTCCGGTGACACATCAGCGCTTTGTGGGTCTTCTCTCCCTGGGAAATGATCCCTATATGATTACCAGAACTCGCATATGGGATATGACACTTTCTTTTGTCAATGAGCACCTTCTTTTTGGCACTGGTTATTCACGTCTTACTTTTCTGTCGGTAGGGAAAGAGCGTTTCGGCGAGGTGCTTTTCTTTTATGATCATCCTCACAATATGTATCTGCAGATTCTTGTGCTGTTGGGCATTGTCGGGTGCTTACTCTTTTTATGGTTTGTCATTGATACGGCACGGAAGATTTTGACGGTGGAGCGATGCGGCGGAATCTCTGCAAGGCTGTTTGCGCAGGCATTTGCAGGGGGCTGCGCGACTCTGCTGTTCTCTGGCCTAGCAGAGTCGATGCTGAACAGCAGCAGGCTGATGCTCGCCTTTTTCATGATGCTGGCAGTGTTGGACACTCTCTATGATAAACATAGTGGTCTCCTTTGTGCCAATATGGAGTGAGACACACGCTCGAGTCCATTAAAAACCGAGGGCAACCCTCAGGCTGCCTCTTTCTCTTCCTTGGTCTGAGATCCGGAATACCATCGCTGAAACGTTTCCTTCAGCTCGTTATTCAATGTCTTTGTCCTCACCTGCAATAACAGGTGTGCCCCCTTCTGAGTCAATCGCATTTGTTGCTTCTTGCACATTCGTTTGCTCACAACTTCGTTGATTGTTGATTCTACGAATGCAGACGAAATACATTCCCCATAGAAATAACGTTGTTGATAATTTGGGATGAAATTTCTGTTTCTTGATATGTATACCTGAAATTCACTTACAGCTTTTTTCAGGTTAAGGATTTTCTTCTCTGAATCAACGCAATCCAGATTATTTTCCATATCCTCCAGCAACTGCAGTGCACGAAATACGTTGCCGTGCCACAAATACCATTTCGTGCTTTCGATGTCATGTTCAATATCTTTGAGTAACTCGGATACTGGGAGTCCTTTTGCCATCTGCTTCACAACTGTGATTCTCATCGTGACATGAAACCAATCCAGGATATGTTCGGCATAAGGAGTCATATAAAGTTGCAAATCACGGACTGTGTCACCTCCATCAGAAAGAAATGTGATCGCCTGGTTCATCTGCAGGCCCTGTGACATCAACATTTCATACAGGCGTCTCTTCGGCTTTTCATCATAGGTGCTTACAAATCCGAATCGCTTATTTTCTCCCTGCTCCTGCATACTTTTGCCGGCTATCACCTCAAAGCATCCCGCCTCTCTGCCCTGTTCAGCACGGCCGCGCACATACCCGCCGTCAATTCCTACTGTAAGCGGATCTTGCGGTTCCGGTAACTCTTCCCACTCACGTTCACAGCCTTCGATGAACATCGGCTTCTCATCCTTGAGTTCACCTTCAATCCTCTCTGCTATTCTCCGTGTATTCAACAGGGTGCTTGCCACGTTGGTTTCCAATGGCAAAATCTCTTCAAGCAAATCAACTGTCATTCCGTAAGACATAAGGGATGACCATTTGCTCTGAAGATAGAGCAATTCCGGAGAAGTGCGCTCTGGCAGCTTTTCTGCAAGAGAGCTGAAACTTTTCCCTTTTGAAGCATCGCAGGCACATACATAAAGCCGTGGGCTCGGTATGTTCAATTTGCCAAAAGGAGTGCGATAGGTAATATGGTTTTCCCCTTTCAGAGGGTGTTCTCTTCCGCATTGTGGACAGCGCTTTTGTTGAGCTATGTATTCTGTTGTCTGACTGAATACCATAGCGTGCTGGTAAGCGTCTTTTAATTCACACCTTCAGTGCCGTGAACAACTCCGCTATAATAGGGGTATAAAATATTAAGCGGAGGTGCTATGAGTAGAGTAAAGTCAAAAAACTTCTGGGACAAACATATTGCAGATTTTCAAAAGAGCGGGATGAGCCAGGTGGAATATTGCCGGACAAATGGCCTGAAACACCGGTCACTTCAATATCATCTGCACAAGAATCAGCTCACACGTTCAA
>Ga0302251_1001899_pt1 | contig 11347 bp, 5 predicted proteins | sample AAG_RA_Gln_MG_FD_193534 | JGI IMG/M metagenome (GOLD analysis project Ga0302251, IMG submission 193534) | Enriched activated sludge microbial communities from anaerobic digester in WTTP, New Holstein, Wisconsin, United States - AAG_RA_Gln | ecosystem: Engineered > Bioreactor > Anaerobic >...
CAAGAATTATCTCACGCGCGAGGAGATCACAGCCCTGAATCTCATCGTTTCGGCTTACCTGGATTTCGCCGAACTACAGGCCCGCGGCAGGCGGCCCATGCACATGGCGGACTGGATCGCCAAACTGGACGGATTTCTACGCATGAGCGATCAGGATATCCTCACCCATGCCGGCGTCGTGTCGTACGATATGGCCGAGGAGCATGCCCAACGCGCGTTCGAGCAGTACGAGGCCCAGAGGCGCGCCATGGAGGCGGCGCAACCCACCGGCGATTTCGACAAGGCGGTGGAACGCATCAACGAACTGGGCGGCAAGAAGCCGGAGGACACGCCTTAAGCGCCTCTGTACGGATCTCGGCGAATCGGAAGGAACTGGAATATGGAGGGTGATCGGTATAGAAAACCGCCGGCATCTCGATACGCTTGTCTTTTCTGATCACCGCGCTGGATCCGCAGGTGCCTCGGGCTTTGCCTCTGGTTTCGGCTCGGTCGGCTCCTCGGGGCCCTCGCCTGCACCACGCATCAGCGCCGCCATTGCCTCCAGGTTTTTCAACAGGATTGCGCCAGGTGCGAAATCGGGAATCTCGACGAGGACCCGGTTGGCGGTCAACGAGGATGCCCCCGGCGACTTCACCGCGAGAACCACGATTTTCGTGCCTTTCTGCAAAGTGGAGAAGGGCACCTTGCGGGTCGCTTCGTCTAGCAATTCCATGCGCGTTGCCGCGGTGGTCGTGATCCAATACCTCTTGGGAAAGGCGATGATCGTGCGCTTACCTTTCGCGTCTATCGTGGCTCTTACGTCAATTTGAAACACCTGCCTTGAGGGATCGAGAAGGCGAACGAATCCATCTTACCTCATCTGCCCGCGTTGAGGTTTCAGGAGAGGAAGACTGGGAGCGAGCCGAGGGGTGCTGATCCGCTGGGCTCGGCGCAAGGACTCCGCGGCATTGATCGCGCCGGAGTTGGGCGGAGAGAGCTCAAAATGCAGGTGCGATCCTGTGTCTTCCGCGTTGCCGCTATCCCCCACCCAGGCAATGAGTTGCCCTGCCACAACGCGATCACCGGAACGCAGACCAGCGGGGATCGAATAGTCGTCGCCACCGAGACCGTCGTCGGTACCGGGATGATCGTTGTTGATATGCTAGAAAACCGCCGTCCAGCCGTTATCGCCCCGCAGATACGAAGTCGGACTAAAGATGCCGTCGAACGGAGCGACGATGGGCCGCATTTTGGGCGCCGCGATATCCTGCCCGATGTGCTGTCGCCTTCCGTTATCACGGGGAGCGCCGAAGGTATCATGCCATACCGTATTTCCCAGTACGGGGAATATCATCGGAACAAAACCCTTGGCAGGCGTGGACGGACCCCGATCGCCTTTCGTATCGGAGGACGCCAATGGCATGGGTTCGGTTGAGTCCACCGTCTCTGATGGAACGACGGAAACGGATACGAGCCGATCGAGAGCGGGTGGATCGGACGGCAATCCTCGTACCGCGATCGAAAGGCAGGTTCCCGCCTTCAAATCGCGGATCGTTCCGAAACCGTTCAGGCGGATGCGGGGGTAACGACGCCCGGAAGTTCCCATCAGTAACGCGGCGGGTACCGGGGTGGAGAGGTGAAGATCGGTGGCGTTCGGCAACAGGACAGCGGAAACGAGCACGTCCACACGCCCCTCCGCCGGTTTCGACGCGACAACGGTGGCGGTGTATGTCAGGACGGTCGTTCGAGATCCATTGGCGCCAAGCGCTCTGTCGGATTGAGCCGAAACCGGCAAGGCGCAACTCACGAACAGGAAAATGTGGCTAATAATCCGGATGGGAGCCATTGACATTGCCCTCTCGGTTATCGGTACAGCCTCGTTGCCGCAACTGAACGCGTTCTATATCCTATAGCAGGTTCTGTAGGATACCGGCAAGGGAGCAGGCGGCTGACATATACCTAGACTGTGCTCGAAGAAGCCGAAGAGTTATCCAAAGCCAGCGCTGTGTCGTAAGGTCCGCGAAGGTTGTTTGATCTGTTTGGATCGGGAACAGTTACCTCCGTTGTTTGGCCAGTGTTGATCTCGAAAAGAGAGCCCGATTCAGGCATACAATACAAAGTGAACAGTCACTCAACATCCTGTGCGTTGTTCAGATTCGACCTCAATGGTAGTCCTGAAAGTTGATCAACTAGAACCTCTCCGACCGCTGATCCGTCGCGTGTGCTTGTTTCTGCTCAGGAACGAGAGCGACGCGGAGGATGCGACACAAGACACCTTCGCGCGTGCGCTATCCCGCGTGGATCAGTTTCGCGGGCAAGCGTCGGTTTCCACCTGGCTCTGCTGTATCGCCCAGTCCATCTGCCTCAATCTACTCAGGAAGAATGGGCGTCACGCTGTAGTCGAAAACTTGGACTGTGTGGTAGAAACGGCTTCACTTGGAGCGACAGATCCGATGGAACCGGCCGACCGCGTTCTCTACCTTCATCATCTGCTGGATGAGATATTCAGCGCCGCCCACAATCACGATCCAGCATGGGATGATCTCGATTTCCTGATATTCGAGGCATATTTTCACCCGAACAACCCATCATGGCCCCAGATTGGGCGCATCCTGGCGCTCAGCCCGGATACCGCCAAGTACCGCTATTACCACCACATCCTGCCGGTGCTACAGGCCGTTGGGAAGGATTTCAACCAGGAATGAAATCGGCTGTCCAACGATTCGGCGGTCCCACGCTGTCTCATGCATGGGAGGCCCGTTGATGGATTCCGAAGAACGATCCCGCTTGGGCAACTTAGATAAGGATATCCGCGAAGCGCTGGCAAACTCGTCGCCCAGCCCCACGCCCGATTGCCCGGAAATGGATGGTTTGCTCGACCTCATTGAGCGAGTCGATGCCGGAGAGCACCCTGAAGTGTTGGCTCACGTTTCGACTTGCGCGTGGTGCCGACGTCAGTATGTTGGGCTTCGTGCGTCAATCGCGACTGCTGAGATTCTGCGCACCGAAGCGTCGGACGGCGGAGAAACCAAACTTCCTGTACCTGAGGCGGTTGCCCGGCCCAAACGAAACCGTGATCGTGTGGCTTTCCCTTTCTTTACTCTGATGGCGGTCCCCCTGCGCTTGGCGGCCGTTGGAGCGGCATCGGGGCTTATCGGGCTTCTGGGGTATACGATCGGCAGTCGAAACCTGCCGCCCACTTCCGTTCCAGTCAGGGTAACCTCCACTCCGGATGCGTCTCTTCAGCGGAGCATGGACGATCGTGTTGCCGAGGTCCAACGCCTGACGTCTGAGAACGCGGAGTTGCGCCGAAAGGTAGCGTCAGGTAATCCGCCAACGGCGGAATCGGAGGGGACCCAAACCAGCAATCTGAAGTCCGCACGACCATCACAATCTCGTCCAGGAAGATCCGGGAATCGGCTGGACCCTGTGGTTGGCCCGGTCGTTAGAAGCGTTGCGTCCTTTGCATATGCATCTTTCTCACGAACCAGTGTCTCGGGCCTTGAGGTAAGAGGTGTAATCGGTGATGACACCGTCGACCTCCAACCGACGCGAACCTGGCTCATCACCGACCAACCACATATTCGATGCCGCTTCCCGAACGCTCGATTAGACACGCTTTATCGCGTCCGGTTGACAGGGCCGTCCGGCGACATTATCACCTTCGAGCAAACCGGGCCGGTTCTAGACTGGCGACCATCGTACCGACTGCCTCGCGGAGCGAAGTTGGCGTGGACGGTCGATGCCTCCAACCGAGACAACGAGTACACGGCATCGGGCGAATTCGGCGTTCTCACAGAAGACGAGGCCCAGCGGGTGCAAAAAACCGGTGAGAGACTGCAGGGACTCGCTCGCGCCCGGCATTACCGAAAGGCCGGATTGCTCATCGACGCGCAGACGGAGCTGAAGCGCATTCCGGTTTCCAGCCCTGACCACGCTGACGCAATCCGCGAACTCGCCCAAATCGCCGACGAAATGGCTCCTCGCGAGGCCCGGTCTCCGGAAGTCGTCGACGAATAATAGGGGTTGCGGTCTGTTCCCCAAAGCATCACTGTCTGTTGGCAAACTGGCGGAGGACCGCCTGTCCAAGCGTTACCCGGCCTGCAGGCTCGGAGTCAATCAGAGCGACCATGAGAAGGTTTACAGCATTCTCCACAGGCTTCGTTGCGGCCATCCTCTGCTGTGCCGCCGTCGCTCAGAGCGTATGGAATTCTCCGCACGGCCCGGGGTTACGCGGCCTTTCCCCGGCGACGGCAACCGCCCAACCGGCGCTGCGATGGAAACTGCTGTTGCCACAGGGATTAGGTTTCGGGGGAGTCACCTTCGGTGACGGTGGAAGATCCCTCTACTTCAAAACCTACGGACCACTGCAGAGCCGCGTCTGCAAGGTCGAATCCTCGTCCGGAAAACTGATCTGGACTAGTGAGGAGCCGTTTGGCTTCCGCAACCTCTCCGGAGTGACCGTGGAGGACGGAGTCGGAAGGCTCTACACGGCAGGCAACTCCACGTCGATAACAAACGGCAAGGCTTTCGTGGCTTGCCTGCATGCGAAAACCGGCCAGATTGTCTGGAAAACGACGGTGGATCGTATCACGGGATTCGATGCAAGAAGCGGTGATGGACCGGTTCTGTTGTCTCCAGACCGGACACGGGTGTTCATCCACGACGGCTTCGGGCACGTAGCGGCGCTGGAAGCGTCCTCAGGCCAGGTCCTGTGGGTTCAGTCTGTCCCTCCCGCCGGGACGTGGCCGACATCACAGACGCTGGGGCCGGTCTGGACGGATCCGGACACACAGCGCACGCGCCTTGTCGTCTGTGCGAACCGGACAGAAAACGCGGTTACTTGCCTCCAGGATGACGTGAATGCGGCTTCTATCGTGTGGCAAACTAGTCCGGCCAGGGAACTGGATTTCCGCTACTGGGGCCACGCTGTCAGCAATCACGATGGGCGCAGGCTTTATCTGAATATGTTCCGGGACAGCGGCAACAAGGCGATGACCTGCCTGGATCTGAAGGACGGCTCGACCTTGTGGTCGTCGCAGGGCCAGGATCGATGGCTCTTCAGCGTCTATCCGCCTCCATGCGTTGGTTTGGATGGAACCGTTTATTTCAGCGGATCGGTTCTGGCCGGTGATGCTTCAGGCGGTGTGGCGGCCGTTGATTCTCAAGGGAGGTTGCGGTGGGTTGTCCGGACAAAACGCGGCGAGGTCAACGGGTGGCCGTGTGTTACGGCGGGCAGGGTGGTTTATGCGGTCGACGAGTCGTATTCGGGCAAACCGAATCTGATCGCAGTCAAGGACGAAGGAGACAGGGGGGCCATACTCTGGCGCGTTCAGTTGCCGGCTAACTTCGGAGGCTACTGCAGTCCGGTTGCAGGCCCGGATGGAACGGTCTACATTGCCCCGTCTTCTCGAACCGGACGCCCTGCCTTCCTGTATGCTTTTGCGCCGGAGGGGCACGTTCCGGTGGAGCGTCTGCCAAACGGCGTTGCTCCAACACCTCCCAGCGCACCACTGACGCGAATGACTTACGGCAGGAATTCCCGTAAACCGCTGGTGGTAGGGCCCGCAACTACCACAAACGAACCCGTGCTCGTGCCACAACTGGGGCACTTCCAGGGAATCCAACCTGTTGCGTTTTCGCCGGATGGACGGTTCATCCTGACGGGGAGTACGGATCGAACGGCTTGCTTGTGGGACGCCGAGTCCGCCAAAGAGATTCGACGCTACAACGGACATACCGGCCCTGTCCGGTCTGTTGCCTTTAATCACGATGGCAGTATGCTGGCGACGGCGAGCGCGGATCTCACCGTTCGCCTGTGGGAAACCGACACAGGACAGGAACTTGGTCGTTTTGACGGCCACACGGTGAACATCACCGGCGCCGTTTTTTCGGCGGACGGTCAGCATCTGGCAACAGCCGGCGAGGATGGCATCGTTTATGTGCGGCGGGTGTCCGACGGCAAGATACGTTACCGTTTGGAGCACTCGGCCCCTGTGCGGACCTTGGATTTCTCCCCCGATGACGGCTATCTTGCTACCGCGGGGGATGACAGGGTCATCCACATATGGGACTTGATCACCGGGACGGAGACGCGAAAACTTGAGGGTCACTCAGACAGTATACGTTCCGTGGTTTTCTCGCCTGACGGTCGATTCTTAGTGTCGGGGAGCAAGGATAGAACGGCTCGCCTGTGGGACCTCTCCGCGAGGCAGTCAGTTTCCCGATGCTGGGAGCTTTCCGACCTGGCGAGTTGTGTCACGATTACGCCGAACGGTCGGTACGTGGCGATAGGTGTCGGAGACGGCACGATTGAACTTATTGACATCCAGACCGACAAGGAGGTTCGGCGGCTGTCCGGCTTCGCCACGGAGGATGCGGCCGGAGTATCATACGGCATCTCCTTCTCCCCGGATGGCCGCTTTCTGGTGTCAGGAGAAGGCATGCATTGTACGGCGAAACTCTGGGACGTTGAGCGCGGCGAGGTTATCAACTCGCTGGGCGGGAACCTGTCAGCACTGGCTGACCTGGCGCTGTCCGCGGATGGGCGTGGCCTGGTGACTTTCGGGTGGGACAGCTTTGGTCGCGTATGGGGCCTGGAAACGGGCAAGATCGTCCGACGCTTGGGCGGCGGCAACGGATGGGTTTTCGCAGGTGCGTATTCGCACAATGGTCGGTATGTAGCGTCCGCCGGATGGGATTGTCAGGCCCGTCTCTGGGATGCGTCTACAGGACACTTGCTGGAAACCTTCATCGGGCATGAAGACTGGATTGTCGATCTGGCGTTCTCGTTCGACGACAGCATGCTAGGCACCGTGAGCTACGATGGTACGGTACGATTGTGGGACCTTGAGACCAGGCGGTGCGTCCAGGTTCTCGAAGTCGTCAAGGGACACCTCAACGGTCTCGCTTTTTCCCCTGACGGTCGATGGTTGGTTATCGCAGGCGCGGACGGCGTGGCGACTCTTTACGAAATGTTCACCTGGCAAAGGAGGCATTCGTTGAAGGGACACATCTACCGGATAGCCTCGATCGCCTTCTCACCCGATAGCCGGACCATCGCCACGGCGAGTGATGACCGATCCGTACGATTGTGGGATGTGTCCACCGGAGAAGAGCGATTCAGATGGAAGAATAGCGTCACTGGTGATTCCTGCCTGGCTTTTTCAAATGCCGGCAAGCAGTTGGCGATGGGGAGTTGGGACGGCACGGTGGCAATTTTCGATATCACCGATGCCGGACTGAGAAAAGTCCGATCGATGACCGGTCACCAGATGAAGGTTCTCCAGGTCGCGTTCACTCGTGACGACCGCCAGTTGATCTCCCTCGCGGAAGACGGGACCACGCGCGTGTGGGATATTGAGAGCGGCAAAGAACAGTGCCTGCTGGTCTCCTTCAATGACGGTTCATGGGCTGTGGTGGACCCCCACGGCCGCTACGATGCTTCCTCGGTCGGTATTAAGGGACTCATATGGGTTATCGGCAATGAGCCGGTGCGGTTGTCGCAGATGCGTGACTACTATTACGAACCCGGCCTTCTGTCGAAGATCATGGGGCAAAACAGCGAACCCCTGCGACCCGTATCATCTTTCACCCGTGTGTCACTGCCTCCGGTTGTAGAAATCCTGCCGCCAATCCGGGGGAGCACAACGGTAACCTTGCGAATGACGGATCGCGGCGGCGGGATTGGGCCTGTATCGATCTCATTGAACGGAAACGAAATCGTTTCGGAACTCCGTGCCCAGGGATCAGAAGCGGAATGCTCCTTCGATCTGAAGGACGCCGCAACGTATCAACCCGGAGTTATGAACACAATTTCCGCCACCGCCTTCACAAAAGGCGAACCCTCGATCGCTTCGAATCCCGTCTCAACTCTCTGGAAAGCACCCGGACGCACCGGATCCGCAACCGGTCGATTCTTCGCCCTGATTGTTGGTGTGGCCGAATACGCCGGAGCCGGGATGCGGCTTTCGTTCGCGGCTCGGGACGCCAACGATTTTTACACGTCACTCTGCCTGGCGGCCGGCAATCGGTATGGCGAGGAGAACGTGGACATCCGCCTCCTCTCTACGGCCCCGCACCCGAAAGCGGAGGAACCGACCAAGGCGGCCATCGTGAAAGCCCTCAACGATTTCCGGATTGCCACGCGTCCGGGTGACACGGTCCTGATCTATCTTTCAGGCCACGGAATCACTCTGCCCCAGGGCCGTGACACCTATTGTTTCCTCACACGGGACGCTGTTTCGAAGCGGGCTATACTGGAGCAACCGGTCAGTAATCAAAGCATGATGGTTACGAGCACGGAGCTCTCGACGTGGTTGCGCCAGGTTCCGGCATTGAACCGTATCATCGTGCTGGATACGTGCGAAGCCGGCAGTGTGGCGGACGATGTGGCGGGCGACCTCCCGGGTGACCAGGAGCGCGCCTTCACCATTATGCAGGGCAGGTATAACACCCAAGTTCTGATGGGATGCGGACGGAATGCCAGCAGTTTCGGGCATCCGGCGTACGGTCGCGGATTCCTCACCTACGCCCTGCTGGACGGCATTCGCGGGGCCGCCATCGGAGAGGGTGGCGTGCTGGAATCTGATACACTTTTTAACTACGCTGTCGCCACCGTCCCGCGGATTGCCTCTGCCCTGAACGTTGTGCAGATTCCGGAATATCGAACCGTGGCAGGTAAAGGTGTAGTTCTGGGTCAGATGCGCGAAGAGGATCGCGCCCGTATACCGACGGCGGTACCCCGGCCGGTGGTTGTGCGGCCCGTTTTTCTGTACAGCGGCACGGAAGAAGACAGCCTGACGTTGGGCAACCGGTCGCGAATGCGGCTGGAAGAGCGGGAACGCCTCTGCGTGAGCCGCACGGAACAGGAACCGTGCGTGGCTTGGGTAGATGCCGACGCAATCCCCGGCGCGTTGGTACCCCGGGGACACTATGTTGTTGACGGTTCCCGGATTCTGCTCCAACTGGAAGTTCGGAAGGACGGACGCCTTCTGGTGCTGGACGACATCGAAGGTTCGGTGGATCAACTCGACGACCTCACGGACGTCATCGTTGATCGGATCCTCAATGCCTGGGAGCCTGACAAGAAAGCCTCACCTGCCGACCTCCTCCCCGGTTGATTCGCGGCACGTCCAAAACCTCCTGCTTCGCCAAACGACTCTACCCATATCGGTCAGAAAGTCCTCAAGCACTGAGTCACTGTCCTCACCGGCGTCGGGTAGCGCTCCGCCCCCTCGGAACAGCGGATTCTACGCTTGCGTTCCCTAAAAACCCAAGTTTTTCCGAGGATTTTCGATATCTTCGCGGAATCGTCCAACGGTTCCAGCCGGTTCGATTGTCTATAGGGCAGGGGGACATGCAGATGACTCGAATATCGCAGTTCAGGTCATTTGTCAGGGCTGTCTGCTATGGTGTGCACTTGCATAGCCTCCACGTTGGCGATCTGCCGGATTCGTTGGCATTCGGTCTTTGCAGGTCTCCTCCAGTTGGGGAACAACAAGTCGGAAGAAAAGGAACGTCCAATGAGCAAGAGTGCCGGTGTCTTGCTGACACTGCTTATGGTTTACGGATCAGCGTTGCAGGCGAAAGTCATTTACGTCAACAAGAATGCGCCCGGCCCGACACAAGACGGAACCTCTTGGGCCACGGCGTTCACCACGGTACAAGCCGGCATCAACGCCGCGGTGAGTGGCGACGAGGTGTGGGTGGCCAAGTCTGCTCCCGCCGCCGAGGCCTACGTGGAAAACGTGACGATGAAGGAAAACGTCGCCCTTTACGGTGGCTTCGCGGGAATGGAGACAGAACGGAACCAGCGGAACTGGACGGCGAGTGTCACGGTGATTGCGAGTCCGAGCACTTACTTAGACGTAGCAAAATCCAGTGTTCAGGGAGTCATACTGGACGGTTTCTCTATTCGAAACGGCTCTTACGGCGTCCATGTACGTTCCGGCACGGCAACGGTATCGAACTGCACCCTCAGCGGGAACAACGACAGCGTACACGTCTCCTCCGGCACGGCCACGGTGACAAACTGCACAATCAGCGGGAACCGTGACGGTGTCTATGTTTCCGGCACGACGATAGTGACGAACTGCCTGATCAGCGGGAATAGCGGTGCAGGTGTCGACGTGTCCGGCGGCACGGCGACAGTGACAAACTGCGTCATCAGCAGTAATAGCGGTTCAGGTGTCTTTGTATACGGCACGGCGACGGTAACGAACTGCACAATCAGCGGGAACGGCAGTGACGGTGTCTGCGCGGGTTCCAGCGGTACGACGGTATCCAACAGTATCGTTGTCTTCAATGGTACAGGCATACGCAGAACCAGCACCGGTAATTCGCTGACACTGTCATACAACGACGTGTACGGCAACACGACCGCCAACTACTCGAACATCACCGACCCGACGGGCACAAACGGCAACATCAGCGTTGACCCGTTGTTGTCGAACCCTTATCGCGATATCCACATCCAGCCCGGATCGCCCTGCCGCGACGCCGGAAACGACGCGCTGGTCCAGCCCGGTTGGACGGACATCGACGGCCAGCCTCGCATACAGGGCGCCCACGTGGACATCGGCTCGGACGAAAGCGACGGAACAACGTGGACGATTCCGGTTGCCACCAGGTTTGTAAAACCGACGGGTGATGACGGCAATGACGGCCTGAGTTGGGCGACGGCAAAGAAGACCATCACGAGCGCGCTGACCGTATCGCAAGGCCTCGACGAGGTATGGGTGTCTGCGGGAACCTACACGGAGAACGTTTCGATTCCGCTCGGCGTGGCGCTGTACGGCGGCTTCGTGGGGACGGAAACGGAACGCAACCAGCGGAACTGGGCGACGAACGTCACAACGATTGCGAGTCCCAGCACTTCCTCTGACGTGGTGACGTCGAATTTCCACGGTGCGATTCTAGACGGTTTCTCCATTCGGGACGGCGATGACGGTGTCTACGTGTATGGCACAACCACGGTATCCAACTGCGTCGTCAGCGGGAACTCCCGTTACGGCGTCTACGTTTCTTACGGCACGGCAACGGTGTCCAACTGCACCATTACCGAAAATAGCTTGTATGGTGTCTACGTGGGTTCCGGCGGTACGGCAACGGTAGCTAACTGCACCGTTAGCGAGAACGCACTATACGGCATCCGCGTGTTTTCAGGCGGTATGGCAAAGGTAGCCAACTGCACCATCAGCGGGAACAGCATAGGCGTCTACGTTTATAACGGTGGTGCCGCAACGGTGACGAACTGCACCATTCACATGAACAGCGATGACGGTGTCCGCGCATACCTCGGCGGAGCGACAGTAACATTGACCAACTGCACCATCAGCGGGAACAGAAACGGAGTCTTCGTTCATGA
>Ga0302251_1001907_pt1 | contig 11299 bp, 9 predicted proteins | sample AAG_RA_Gln_MG_FD_193534 | JGI IMG/M metagenome (GOLD analysis project Ga0302251, IMG submission 193534) | Enriched activated sludge microbial communities from anaerobic digester in WTTP, New Holstein, Wisconsin, United States - AAG_RA_Gln | ecosystem: Engineered > Bioreactor > Anaerobic >...
GACAAGCATTTATTCCCGAAAAATAACATATTACCCATAAGGGGCAAATAGATGAATCAAAAAGCCTTTGCCGAGCTTGTGAAAGCCTACCATGACGCAAAAGGTGAACCTGGGAATCGCCTGGAAGCGGCCATATATGCCGCCTGGGGTACTTCCGAAGGGTACGGGGACGAAATAGCCACCCTTTGCGAAACGGAAGGCTTTTCACCCCCAGAAAGCTTGCTTGCCCTTGTCCGAGAACATTCCGCCCAGGCCAGGCAAAGAGCCGAAACCTTGAAGCTTGCCCAGGAAGCAAAAGCCAGCATTGAAAAGACAACCCAAATTCTTGCTGAAATAACGGGAAACCTGGACGCCGGCGCCGCACCGGACGCCCCAGCAATGACAAAGGCCCTTGAAGACGCACGGGAACACCTTGCCACCCTTTTGAAGCCCAGAAAGCCCGGCGGGCTTACACCTGAAAATCTACACGCCTTCGGCACCTCCGAAGGCTTCCCCATAGCTTTTTGGAATGGTTTACACATACCGACGCCGGGGGCAACAATCATCGGGGCGAAGACGGGCGGGGGCAAAACTTCGGCCCTTGTGAACATTGCCCGGGAACTTCTAAACCAGGGGCGCCGAGTATGCTTTATTTCCTACGAAATGAACGCCCAGGAAATCGGCCTGGCCTTGACGCTTTCCTTCATGGCAAAGGGACAAACCGAAGCTATACCAGGCTTTAACCCGAAGGAAGAAGGACCAGGGGAACGCTTCACGGCCCCACGGGATGAAGGGATCCGGGGCGCCGAAGACGATATATTTCAAGACTACTTTTCAGACCTGAAAGCCTACCTTGTAAAGCACGGAACGCCGGAATTTTTGAAAGCGGCCGACGCTTATTTGATAGGACTATTGAAGGGCCACAACCTGGCAATCCTTGACGGAGTAGGGGATGCGGATGCCTTGGCAAAGTACATCGAGGGGACTGACTTTGACGCCTACCTTGTAGACTATATCCAGGCGATAACGCCAGGAAAGGACGCCCCGGCCGAGGGCTTCCGGCGCGTAGGGGCGACCGTGGACAAACTCCGGACAATCGTCAATACGGGCAAAAAAACGCTAATCCTGGGCGCACAATTCAACCGAGAAAAAGGCGAAAGCAGCGGAATCGACACAGAAAACCGCTTTGACCCTTCCGCCGAACAATTCCGGGAAGCTGCCGACATTGAACAGCTAGCAACAATGGCCTTGGGCATCGGATGGCAAAAGGACAAAGAAGGCAAAAAGGCGTTCTTCTGGAAAGTATTAAAACATCGCTTTTCCGGAGCAATCCGGGACGCTCGCATGGTGTCCGCCGGACAATTCCGTTACTATTTGAACCAGAGGGGCGGCCCCTGGATGAAACCAGAAGACTGGAAATGGAAAACGGGATCTAATCCAAAGCGCGAAAGCAAAAAGGCGAATACAAGCGAAGAAAAAGACTGGGGACCATTGCCTAACAACAGAGGAAAGGCCAGAAAATGAGCGGGAAAGAAGTAGTACGTTACCCGAGAAGCGCCGCAGAGGCAGAAACAACCTCTCGAAGGCAACACGGAGATATATTAAATTATGAGGGTTCTCGGCTTTCACAAGAAAAGATAGATACGCTTACTCGGTCCTTTTTTGAATTGTCAGGAGCGCACCCTTATGTATTCGATACCCTGGCTTATGTTTGTACAAAATACAAAGACAACATTGACCGATTAGACGATGAGAAAGAAACACATTTTCGAGTCCGTATACCCTTTGACCACTTTCTTGACTTTGCTCTTGATGGCAGAAATCAATACAAAGCCCGCCTAATGACCGAGATATACGACCTAGCAATGGTACAAAAAGGGAAAGTACTTCCTTTTGACCGGGATCATTCCGTTCTTACTGTGCCGTTGCGCGTCGAACTCTTTTATGAAGATGGAAACAAGGTAGACAAGGAAACGATCCGCCGCTTTGCAAACCTAAACGGGGAATGGCCCGTAAAGGGAATTACAATAGAATTTTATAAACCCCTTTTTGCGTCCTTGTTCATAGGAACGCATGGAGAATCTTGGTTCCCTCTTCCAAAGGCATTCCATGCAAAGATGCTTGAATCTATGGATAAGTACCGGAACCGCCCAGAGTTTAGGGATGCTGGGATTATGGCCTACCCGATACAGTACAGAAAGCTTTATCTATACATGAATTTGCATGACAATGGAATTGGGGAACACCTTCACCTAAACGCTGAAGAAGCCATGCTATCCTGCTATCCAGCTCTTGTAAAAACCGTATACAACGAAGAAGGAAAACATAACTATATCGACTGGTATCCAGCACGTCTTTTTGTCCGTAAAGGGTGTAATCTATTCAACAAAATGGCTGATGACGGGCTTATGGATGGAGTAAAACTTGTTCCTACAGGGATATGGTACGATAAGCCCCTTCGGGAACTCCGCGTTAAAGTACAACGAGCAAAAAAGTACAATGCCGTTCCTAACTTCATGGATGAATCATCCTTTGCCTCTCTTCCTGACTTGCGCCCCGAAGAGGCAAAAAACAATCAAAACATCGATGAAAAGCCGCCGTTCTGACGAACACATACAAAAATTTTCCCGCTTCCGTTATAGAATTTTCCCGCTTCCGTTATAGAAAAACCCCAGATTTTCCCGCTTCCGTTATAGAAAAAACAGGCTTTTGGGGGCGTCTTCTAAGAGTATCTAAGATACTCTAACCCTGCGGGCGCCTGGGCTTGCCCTTACGGGCCGCCCGGCTTGCGTGAAAACAAAAACAGACACCCTAGACCTAGGGATAATATCCCAGGGAACAAACGCAGTATCGTGATATCCAAAAAGTAGTTAATCCGCATATTTCTAGTAAAGAAAGTGTTAAAAAGGGTTATGTTTGGACACTTTGTGTATTAACGGTTTTTGTTGCCTTTTGTCGCGAAATATTCAAGAAAAGCCCTGCTTTACAGGCGAAATACAGGGCTTTTTTTTGGTTAAAAAACGCAAAAACCGTGAAAAACTGGGGGCCCGGAATACCCCTCCGGAAAACGATAGGTCAGGAGGGAAGCCCATAATGGCTAATCCTCCGCGATTGATTGTCATTTCTTTTCGGTTTAAGACTTTCGGCGCACATATCTAGGATCCGGGGATTTCTGTTAAATGCTAATGTAACGAAATAAAATATTCAGACTTTTCGGACACCTAAAAAGAGCTGCTTTTAACATCGTCTGGCATGGAAATTACCCGCATCACTATGCGCGCGAAATAACCGCCATCACAACGCGCGGGGTGGGGTTAATCTTTGGAAGCCTTGTCTGTAACCCACAAGGGGTAGGCTCTCGAAGGCTCCCGCAAGCTGCAGAGGGGCGTTCTTCCGTGTTTGGGAATAACCCGAGAATCAGGATTCCTGGGCGCATAATCAACACTTTCAGATAGAAGGGTCTTCCCCTGCTAATAGAAAGTGGCATTTCGGAACAAAGCGATACGAAACGGAACATAGCGGAACAAGTGCGATCCGGGACATAACGGGACACTTCGGGACAGGGAAGCGGACCATAACGGACCGCCTAGGGGGGGACTGGGGGTGTCCCTTTTGTGGCGAAAGACCTCTGAAAACATCTAAAGCCTGAAATAGTCGCCGACTATTTCCATATTTATTGGATCCGTCGGCGACGGTGTAAGGGACATGGTGGATACTCATTTTCTGCGAATCATAACCACAAGCTGACAGACAGCAACACCAAGGGACAGGATTCCAACAATGTCTAATAGGCTCATACACACCTCCTCGCCTAGATAGTTAAAAGTCCGGAGGGAGTACTTTCTTTATAAAATCTCGTCAAGCTTTTTATAGAAACGCCCTTTCTATTAGCATGGGGAAAACCTTCGTATAGAAGGGAAAGGGACAGGGGAAAAAGAATACATAATCGTTGACGCACCTTCCGGGTGTGATATAATGCACCCGAGAGGGGGTAAAATGCGGAAAACGATTCACGGGCTGCGATACGATACGGATGCTGCCGTATTTCTTGGGAGGGCAACAAACAGCCTTCCTGGGGCTCCAGACTACTGGCAGGCGGATCTTTACCGAACCCGACGCGCCCAAAGGTATTTTCTTGCTGGGACCGGGGGCGCCCTTTCCCGATTTGCACAATCAGCCGGACAAAACACCTGGGGCGAGGGGGCGGACCTCATACCTCTGACGGAAACCGAGGCCCGCGCCTGGGCTGACCACTTCCTTGACGAAGGGACAGTTAAAAAGTATTTCCCGGAACGTGAAAACGCATGAAAACAATAGTCATTGCAAGCCGGAAGGGCGGGACGGGGAAAACAAGTATATGTTTCAACCTTGGGGCCGCTTATGCAATTGCCGGTCGCCGAGTGTGCCTTGTGGACCTGGACAGTCAGGGAAACCTTTCAACCCTTTGCGGGGCGGATCCCTGCAGTTTGGAAGACTTTAAGGCAGGGAAAACCGTAAAGCTATCAGGGCGTCTTTCTGTCTTGCCCGCATCAAAGGCTTTCCATACCCTTGAAAACGAGATAAACAAGCTTCCTTCTCGCAATAAGTACATCCGAGAAAAGATTGTTGCCCGGCTGGCCGCCTTTGATTATGTCATTATTGATACGCCGCCGGGGCTTTCTGTTACGAATACAAGCGCCCTATGCGCCGCCGACATGGTTCATGTTGTTGTCAATGCAGACAGTTTTTCCCTTACCGGACTTGTGGAGATGCGAGAAATCCTAGCCCAGGTGAAAGCAAAAAACCCCGGGCTTGCCTATCGCGTAGTATTGAACGCAGCTTTCAAAGGCCGACGGATAACGGATGCCGCCCTTGCCGCCCTAAAGAATGAACCAGGATACACGGGGATTTTAATTCCAAACCGTCAACACATTGTTGACAGCAACACCCTAAGGAAGCCGGCAATAGATATGCCGGACATCTTGGGGCCGTTTCAAATGCTTGCGGGGGAAATATGAGAAAAGACAACGGATTGAAAGCTGCGCTTGCTGACATAATGAACGAAAGCTCCGAGGAAACCTCGATGGCCGTTGGAAATAGGCCACAAACAGGCCACAAACAGGCCACAAATAACCCACAAATAGACCACAAAAATGCTACAGAACACCCACAATCCAAAGCGGGGAAGAAAAACGAGAAGAATCTGGAAGACCGACATATCCGCCTATCCCCGGCAGACTGGAAGGTCCTTGAAAACCGGGCGGTGGCCGAGGGAAGCACGGTTTCTGCCTTGGTGCGTCGTGCGGTACGGGAAATGATTACTCGGAATGATCACAGATAACCAATAAGGGGAGTGTCGCGTGTTTACACCCAATGAGCTGAAGCGGCGAGCTTTTGAGTTTTCGAGAGAACATGCAGAGGACTGTGATGAAAAGTCAGAGGCCCAAAACTTTTGGCGCGACTTTTTCGATATCTTTGGGCTTTCCCCGCGCAGGATAGGAGTCTTTGAAGCTCGAGCGCGCTTGATAAGTGAAAACATAGGCTTTATTGATTTTTTCTGGCCGGGGACGCTCCTTATTGAACATAAATCGAGAGGGAAGGACCTGGATGCGGCGCTTAAACAAGCCTTGGATTATTGCGTATCGGGAAGCCTGAAAGAAGACGAGCTCCCAAGGTTTGTTATTGTTTCTGACTTTGCCCGTATTCGGATTGTTGACCTGATTACTTACCGCGAGACTGGGGTGCAGCTTGATTTTGTGGAAATGCGTGCCGACCAGGCCCGAGAAACCCCGCTCTATACAGAATTTCCTCTCGAAGCCCTTCATGAAAACTTGCATCGTTTTAATTTCATTCTGGGGTATGAACAGCGCCTATATAAGGCAGAGGATCCTGTAAACATCGAGGCCGCCGAACTTATGGGGGCTTTGCATGATGAGTTGAAAGAGGCAGGTTATTCTGGACACGAGCTTGAGCTTTTTTTAGTGCGTCTCATGTTTTGCTTTTTCGCCGACGATACCGGAATTTTTCCAAGAGATCAGTTTTCATGGCTTCTTGAGGCCCATACACGAAAAGATGGGCGGGACCTAGGGCCTCTTCTTGCCCAAGTATTCCAGGTCTTGAATACCCCGGTTGATCGTAGAATGAAGACGCTCGATGCGGAAATTTCCCTATTGCCTTATGTCAACGGCGGGCTTTTTTCGGAAACATTGCCTCTTCCGTCTTTCAACAAGGAAATGACGGCCATTTTTATGAAGTGTTGTCATTTTGATTGGAGCCGCGTTTCCCCTGCAATATTTGGAAGCCTTTTCCAATCTGTTATGTATGCCGAAGCCCGGCGCAATCTTGGAGCTCATTACACCAGCGAAAAGAACATCATGAAAACGGTTCATAGCCTTTTCCTGGATGAATATGTCGAAACCCTTAATCAGGCGCGCGGAAATACAAGAAAGCTGGCCTCTTTTCTTGAACAAATCCGGAATACTAGGATTCTTGATCCAGCCTGTGGATGCGGGAACTTTCTAATACTTTCATATCGCGAGCTTCGTCTTCTAGAAATTGAGGCGCACAAGGAAATTCAACGTCTTGAAAAGCAGAAATACTTAGACCTTGACCGTTATCGAGGCATTGACGTTGAAAATATGTACGGCATTGAAATCGAAGAGTTCCCGGTCCAAATAGCCAGAACGGCACTATGGATCATGGATCATCTTATGAATAGCCGCCTTTCGGAGGAGTTTGGTGAATACATTGTTAGACTGCCATTAACGTCAAGCCCCAACATTATCCATGCAAACGCTCTTCGTATTGACTGGAGTGAGGTCGTAAAACCTGAAAACTTGACCTATATATTGGGGAACCCCCCGTTTGTGGGAAAGAAAGAGCAAGAACCAGAACAGAAAGCCGACATGGCAACAATCTATGAAGGACGAATCAAAGGATATGGGGTTTTGGATTATGTAACTGCTTGGTATATCAAGGCCGCAGACTATATCCAGTCGACAGCAATCCGAGTAAGCTTTGTTTCAACAAACTCTATTACTCAAGGTGAACAAGTCGGGCTCTTGTGGAACTATCTTTTTAGCCGGGGAATAAAAATACATTTTGCACATCGCACCTTCAAGTGGAGCAATGAGGCGAGAGGAAATGCAGCGGTTCATGTTGTCATTATTGGGTTTGGAGCTTTTGATATTTCAAGAAAATCAATATTTGAATATGAAAATCCCGCATTAGATGACCCTCATAAAATTCAAGTAAGTAATATAAATCCCTACCTTGTTAGCGGTATCGATAGGGCCATTTCAAAACGTAGCGCCCCTATTGGGAACGCTCCGGAAATATCTTACGGATCAATGGCAAATGATGGCGGTTTTTTAATTCTCGATGATTCAGAGCGGGAAGCTCTGCTTTCGGAGGAACCAGAAGCTGCTGAATATATTCGCCAATTAGTTGGAGGAGTTGAATTTATTAACAAGACAACCCGGTGGTGTCTTTGGTTAGTGGACGCTTCACCGTCTAAGATAAGACGGCTTCCTGTTGTCCAAAAAAGGATCTTAAACGTCCGTACCTATCGAATAAATTCCCCTCGTGCAGCCACCCAACGCCTAGCCGAAACACCGGCGCTCTTTGGAGAAATTAGGCAGCCCAATTCCTCCTATATTCTTATCCCAAAAGTATCGTCTGAGAGTCGTCATTATATCCCTATTGGATTTTGCCCTCCTGAGATTATAGCAAGTGGAAGTTGTTTGATAATTTCTAAAGCAACTTTGTTCCATTTTGGGATACTCGAATCAGACATGCACATGGCATGGATGAGGCAGGTTGGCGGGCGCATGAAGAGCGACTATCAGTACTCCAATTCAATAATTTATAACAATTTCCCTTGGCCTTCGGGGTTAACAGGAAGACAAAAGGAAGTTGTTGAAATAGCTGCCCAAGGGGTTCTTGATGCGCGGGCAAAATTCCCTAACGCTTCACTTGCAGACCTATACGACCCCCTTGGCATGCCCCCTGGGCTAGTAAAGGCGCACCACATTCTCAACGATGCCGTGGACAAGTGTTATCGCAAGGATAAATTTAAAAGTGAACTGGAACGTATTGAATATCTTTTTAGGCTTTATGAAAAACAAACCGCCGAGCTTACAGCTGGCGCAATGAGCCCACGCCGTACTAGGCGAAGGAGGATTGGCTGAACAAGTATCACATAGCCCTTGACTGTATCATAATGTTATATTATAATACAGTATAAACAGGGGGCAAAAGGATATGAAAACGGAACTTGAAAACGGGATTGTTTCCGATCACGCCCCGGCCTTCCTTGCCAAGAGGATAGCCGAAATGGCTTCCCGGATGCCCGAGCTTTCCGAACTTACCCCCGAACAAGTAGATGCTATCTCCCGTGCCGTGCTTGTGGACGAACTGAAGGCGGAAATGAAACGCGCGGTCCTGGCCGCCCGGACGGACTGGCAAACTGAAGCCGCCGCTTTCATATCAGACAAGAAAAGCAAACATACCAGGGACGCCTACGGATCCGCCCTTCGCCGTTTCTTTGTCTGGCTTGAAAGGAAAAACTTTTCACCGGCCGACATATCGCCCCGCCTGGCCGATGACTATATCCGCGATTTGCGGGCCGAGGGGAAGGATGCCGACTCCTCTAGGCTTTACGTTGCCGCCGTATCCAGCTTTTTCACCTTCCTTGAACGCAGATTTGATGAAATACGCAATCCATTCCGAGGGACAAAGGCCCGCCCCGCGTCAACCTGGAAGACCGCCGTCATTCCTTCACCTTCCGAAATAAAGACTATTATCAAGACAGCGGATCCTTTCCTTGCAGCCGCCCTGTCTATCGTTGCCGAAACTGGCTTGCGTGTAGGGGGCCTGGCAAGCCTAGTCATCAAGGCCGACGGATCCTTCACGTCAACCGTGAAGGGAAAGCAATTCATATCCCCCGAGCCGCTTTCGCCGGCAACCCGCGCCGCAATCAAGGCCGCGAAGCTTGACGCCAGAAGGCCCTTCAATCCGGATACTTGGGAAGGCCGGGGTGAGTCTACTACGCCGGCCGAAGACCGATTTACCATTGCCATGAAAACCCGCCTTTCACGGCATATTGCCGCTCTTATGGAAGGCGGACGCATCAAAGCCGCCTATTCCTGGCATGACTTCCGCCATGCCTTTGCCGAAAAGAACGCAGACAAGGGCCTTGTATGGATTCGGGACCACCTGGGGCAGTCTTCAATAGCCGTAACGGAAAAGTATTTGAGGAACGCCCTGGGCAAGGATACGAAGGGCCTATGATGAACCTTGACGGGCTGGCCGCCGATAGAGCCGAAGCAATCACGGAACGCGCCGCGATCCTTGAATATGATACCGGGCTTTCACGCCCCGAGGCCGAAGCACAGGCGGAAAAGTGGGCCACAAATAGACCACAATTAGACCACAAAAAGGCCACAATTAGACCACAAATGGGCCACAAACAAGCCACAGGGGCGCCGGACATAAAAACACCCACACAACCCGAAACGGACGCGCCTACGGCCCGCCTTGCCCCCTTGCCGAGCGATCCGCTTGCCGCCTGGATTGCCGAAGGTATCGCCGTCCTGGGCACCTATGAAAGCGGGGCCGCCATCGCAACGGGCGAAGACTACCGGAAAGCATTTACAAAGGATTTTGGCGAAGTGGCCGCGCTTCGGGACGGCCGGGGGGATGCCGTCGGGCGGGCAAAAGGTACGCGGATTGAACGCTTCCGCTTTATTCCTGGGGATGCCGGCCTTTTGTGTATTGATATTGATATGGGCCACGAAGATGGGGGGGACGGCCTTGCCGCCTTCTATGTTTATTTCATGCAATTAGGATTGACCTTGCCGGACTATTTGAAAGACATCGGAGCAGGGTCCTTCCCTTGCTATACAAAAACTCCAGGCGGAGGCTTTCACCTTCATTTCAAGTACAAGGGCGCGAAACGATACCCGCATCAATACCTTGCCCAGGGCGTTGAAGTATTCCACTTCGGAAACGCATTGACGGCCCCAGGAAGCAAAAAGGCAACGGGGGACTATATCCTATTTGGAACCCTTGCCCAGGCCCCTACCTTGCCCTCCGTCATTGAAAACAGGCTTATACCCTACCAGGACGCAAAGCCGGGATCCGTAAAACCCCGCTTTACTTATGAACGCCCGGACTGGCAAAAGACGCCCCCACCCTTGTCCATGATTGCACAATGGGCCTATGGGGACGGGAACTTTGACGGCAGAAATCGGCTTTGCTTTGAAATAGCACGAAGGGCCGCCCGGACAGACTACGGATACACCGCCGAGGAAGTGGAAGACTTTTTGAGGAGCTACCCACTAACCACCGGCCATAAGCAGATACGAGATGCCGTACACTCTGCGTTCAAAGGGAGAAGATGATGAAAAAAATATTCGCCTTAATGCTGTTGGGGAGCACAATTCTAGGAACGGTCTTAGCTAGTGATTTACAAAAAGAAAATTTGTTAGGGAAGGTTCACACACGAAACGAAGAAATCTTTCACGCCGTTCTAAAATTTGGAGTATATGTCAAAGGAGAACTAATATTTTCAGAAACCCGTGTCTATGACGACAAAGGTAACCTGGCGTCATTGACCAACTACAACGCTGACGGATCACTGAAGAACAAACACATCTACACCTATGACGAAAAGGGTACCCGGACGGAATGGGCTGAGTACAAAGCTGACGGATCGTTAATATGCAAACACATCTATACCTATGACGAAAAGGGTACCCTGACAGAAGGAGCCATCTACAACCACGAGGGATTATTAAACGACAAAGACCTCTATACCTATAACGACAAGGGCAACCTGACGGCATGGGTCAGCTATAACCCTGATGGGTCATTAAAATACAAAGACATCTACACCTATGACGAAAAGGGTAACCGAATAGCATGGGCCAACTACAACGCTTATGGATCATTAAAATACAAATACACCTACACCTACGACGATAAGGGCAACCAGACAGAAAAGACCGAATACGGCGCCGATGGATCTTTAAGAGGCAAATACATCACGGCCTACAATGACAAAGGGGCCGAGACAGAATGGAGTTGGTACAAAGCTGACGGATCATTATACTCCAAAGCCATCAACACTTACGAATATGACCACCTTGGCAACTGGATAAACAAAACAACAAGCTTCCAAGTCAATAAATTTGGGAAGGTATATTTCGAACCGACAAGCATTTATTCCCGAAAAATAACATATTACCCATAAGGGGCAAATAGATGAATCAAAAAGCCTTTGCCGAGCTTGTGAAAGCCTACCATGACGCAAAAGGTGAACCTGGGAATCGCCTGGAAG
>Ga0302251_1001909_pt1 | contig 11288 bp, 9 predicted proteins | sample AAG_RA_Gln_MG_FD_193534 | JGI IMG/M metagenome (GOLD analysis project Ga0302251, IMG submission 193534) | Enriched activated sludge microbial communities from anaerobic digester in WTTP, New Holstein, Wisconsin, United States - AAG_RA_Gln | ecosystem: Engineered > Bioreactor > Anaerobic >...
GGATCGTGTTTGCATAGGATATTATGGCCTATGTCCAATAGATAGCTCAATTTTCGATGATTGCTGCCAACAGAATTCCGGATGTAAGAGGCAAAAATCCTTGCATGTGAAAAAAGAATGCTATCAGAATGCAATCGTGGAATCATTGATATTGATTCCGCCTGTCCTTATATGGTATAATATCCATCAGACGGAATTTTTTACCGGAGCCCGGCCCGGTCAAGCGCCAGGTACTGTGAAAGTGATTATTTGTTCCCAGGAGGCTGGAAGTTACCGGATCAGATGATCCGGTCAGGCTGTTCGGCCTTTATTTATTTCCCCTCATTGCAGGCGCGCTTTTATCCGCTTGACAGAGGCCCGCCGCACCTGGTATGCCCTGCGCTGTCAATCTCATCCTGTACCGGATGAGGGATTGCCAGTTTCATATCAATGCGAATTAAAACCAGGCGGGGATTCAGGCCTCCTCCTCAATCAAGAGCCTGTCACAACCTATGTATATATGTGCCATATGCGGACATTGCATCGGCCCCCATGTGCCTCTCCGGAAAAAGATCGTAAAGACCCGTGTCGTCAGCTATCCTTTCAGGAAAGAAGTCAATTGCAAGCGATGTAAGAAGAAAACAGAGATTACAGACGATCCAGGAGGGAAGGGCTTTGAGATCGTTGAGGAAATCAAGATCTGTCCGGACTGTCTCGGATCTGCCAGCTGAGAAAGGCCCTGTAAACACTCAGAAGCACTCCGGAGTTCTCTTCCGGGGTGCCTTCTGATTTTCGGGACAATCACCCAACCTTTCAGGCTTTCGACCAGTGGAGAGGGATCTGAATCTCTTTTTCCGCTACGCAACACCTCCTTGTTCACTTCCTCTTCTTTCACTTACAGTATACAAAAGGCTTGTGAAGAATATGTGAAATGAATGTGAAGGGTCGGTGAAGCGTCTGTGAAGATTCTGTGAAGAGGCTGAACGGCCGGCAGTCCGGATAATGGCTATTTCCCTCCCGGTTTCGGAGGGAACCCACTGCCTTCCCTGGCGCCCAGCTTCGACAGGATCTCTGCCACGTCCTGTCTTTCCATATACAGCGCATAATCGAGCGGCGTTCTTCCGTATCTGTCCGTGCCGTTCATATCGGCTCCCTTTGAGATCAGGAGCAGGATTATCTCAGTTCCGCATGAGGTCTGCGTGGCCTGGTGGAGCGGAGTGGTTCCAAGCGTGTCCTTTGAGTTTACATCGCCGCCGCTGTCTATGAGCATCTCGGCTGCTTTTGCGTGCCCTATCCTCGCCGCGGCGTGGACGCATGAGAACCCGCTGCCGCTTACAGCGTTGACATCCGCGCCGTGCGACAGCAGAAGCGATATTATATGAGGCGATCCGGCTCTTGCGGCAAGATGCAGCGCTGTCTCGCCGTTGCTGCTCCTCTCTGCCGGATCAGCTCCGGCATCGAGCAGCTCCCTGACGGCCGGCAGGTTGTTGGAGCGGGCCGCCTGGAGCAGAGTCTCAGGGCGTTGAGCTTTTTTATCTCTGTTCACTATGTTCTGCCCTCCACAGATTTATTCAAGTGCAGATTGTTCTGGAGTGGTATTGCCGTGGCTGCATTGTCTGTAATCATTATATCGGTCGATACCGGAGCTGTCAATCATTATGTTGCCTGGCTTCAGATCCCTGTATATTATGCCTTTGCCGTGCAGATACCCGAGGACGTCGAGGAGCCTGGACGTCACATTCAGCACTTCATACTGGCTGAGCCTCTTCCTGCGGGTGAGCAGCTCTTCCAGATCCACGCCGTCTATGAACTGCTCGACGAGGTAGTCCTTCCCGTCTTCAGTGAAGCAGTCAATAACCTTGGGAAGGCCGGAGTGAGAGAGACCGGCGAGCAGAAAGGCCTCTCTTCTGAACTGCTCTCTGATGGTCAATGTGTCCTCGTCGTTTCCCTGCAGCTCTTTCATCTGCTTGACCACCCACAGGCCTGGGAGATGGCTGTCCCTGGCGCAGTAGAGGATGCTCATGCCTCCGTGGGTCAGGAGCCTCTCGATAGTATACCGCTCGTGCAGAACTGTGGCTGGCGCGATTTCATGATCGTTCAACGGAAGTATACCTCGTCTACGTAACAGCTTCCAGGCTCCTCAGAGCTTTTGAGCCTTGCCCTCGCGACAATCGTCCTGAAGAGCTCCTCACAGCCCCTGAGCAGCGATGAGAATGTGAGGCACTGAAATCCCTTCTCCTCCCTGGCCCTGTGATCGTCGAAGAAATCGATCGATGGAACGGCCAGGAAGCCCTCGCCTGCCCTCCGGGGCTGCTCGAAGCGATACAGCACATCGAACGCCTCGATGTATAAGGCGCTGTCTGCCACGTCGGCCGAGCTGCCTTTCTTCCTCCAGGGGATGAAGCTCTGGTGCTTCCTGATTCTCAACGCCACTATCGAGCTCCAGGGAATCCTGACTGAATGGGAAGGCTGGGTGACTATGAGATCCTGTGATGTTGCAGTGAATTTCTTTCTGAAGTTTTCGAAGTAGGGGCCGCAACGCTCTGCAATCCACGCGGTAAAAAGGCCTGCGCCGAAGATCACCGAGATGTTCTGCGTGCCGAGAGAGGCTATGAACGCGATGAATGAAGTCAGAGTGATGCCGCTGTAAAACATGCCGCGCCGGGTCAGAAAATGGGAGTGCCTGCCGGGATATGAGTATTCCCTTGCCTTAATCGGCACTCCCTTCGGGCCAGTCAGGGTCTTCCTCATCTCCTCAGCCGAGCTGAAGCGGTCCTCCTGCCTGGCTTCCAGAGCCGTCATTATTATGTCGCTGAGCCACTGGCTGACAGATGGATTCAGCAGATGCGGGGCTTCGAAGCTGAAAGGCGACAGAGATGGCTCCCTGCCTGTGACCATGAAGTGGAGAGTCGCTCCGAGGCTGTATATGTCGCTCCGTTCATCTGTCTGCCTGTTCCCGTAATGCTCCGGCGCGGCGAATCCCGGCGTGCCCATCAGCACCGTGTCTCTTCTCTTTCCAATGCTGTACAGGCGCGCAATTCCGAAATCTATCAATCTGCAGCTGCCGTCAGGGCAGATCATGATGTTGTGAGGCTTCAGGTCTCTGTAAATTATGCAGTTGCCGTGCAGATACTCCAGGATTGCCAGCAGCGCCGCTCCTGTCTCGATGGCCCTGTCTTCCGTGTATACGCCTTCTGCCACGCGCTGCTGCATCGTTATGCCCTCTATGAACTCCTCTACGAGGTAGCGCTTCCCGCTGCTTTCGAAAAAGTCCGTTATCTTCGGCAGGCCCTGGTGGTTCAGCATGGACAGAATGGCCACTTCCCTTCGGAAATGCTCGAGTATGGCCAGCCTGTCATCCTCGTTCGGAAAGACGTCGCCCATCTCCTTGATCACCCATCTGCCTGGAAGGTGGGAGTCTGAGGCGAGGTAAAGCACGCTCATCCCTCCTCTCGCGAGGGTGGATTCTATCGTGTAACGGTTATTAAGCAAAGTTCCTGAACTGAGCATGGAGGGGCACACCGGATTCTTTCATCTCCTATCATTGTAAATTATTTCCTGGTCATCATCAAGCCGATGAAGGTAAAAGCCGAGTCATGGTTAATTCTTTCCCTGGGGGTGATCATATGTTCGGCGTTCTCAGGCCCTGTCGCGCTGGCATGGGCAATTCAGATATCTGAGCAGGCACTGGCCCATGCCGTACCCGTCGACGCCGAGGTTCAGGACTTCCAGGGCGGCATTTCGCTCTTGCATGATCAGAGGCCAGGTATCTTCCTGCCTTACATAGCTGCATGCCGTGAAAGAGTCTCCGAATACCAGGACGCGTTTCTTTCCCGGGCGTTTCTTTCCCGGGCGTTTCTTTCCCGTGCGTTTCTTTCCCGGGCCTTTCTCCCTCGTCGTGTCGGTCCACGAGCGGGCTCCGAGGTTGTTCATGTGCCACCATCTTCGAGGCGTCGTGCAGCTCTCCAGATACTCGTATCCGGTGAACTCATCTTCTATGAAGACGCCGAACTGATCGTCAGTCGAGACACTGTCTGTCCGTCCATCTGCCCTGCCTGCTGACCTGGATAGCCTCTCTCTCAGTTTCATCTTTTTCGTCTCAGGGTCTTCTGTCATGAAATCGGCCGGCGGCGCTATGTTGATCGGCGGCAGGCTTATGCCGAAAAGCGTGCCGCCGCATCTATCCGAAGGCTTCACGCACACTCGAAGAAGCAACTCCATGACAAATAGCGCGATGAGCACCGTTACAGCTGAGAAACACCCGTATTCAAGAGGACTGATGCGGTTCTTTGACGAGGCCTTACTCATAACCTACAATTAGTACTGCAGCGTATTGGAAATACCCTCCATCAAAGAGGGAACTGCGCATTTCGACAGTCTTCCGTATCACTCCACATGTGCAATGCGTCTTCCGCCATCCCGGATCTGCTGGAAAAAGACATTAATCCGCTTCAAAGAATAGCCGGGCAGAAGAATTCGATGCTCCAGCTCTTACAGTGTAAAGACCGGCAGGATTTTGCAGCTGACAGCAGGACAGAGGGCCTCAGCGGTCAATCGCCCTCAAGGAGAGGCAGCCTCACAGTAAAGCTGCTCCCCTTCCCAGGCCGGCTTTCCACGTCAATCCGGCCCCTGTGCGCCTCCACAATATGGCGGCACATCGCAAGTCCCAGACCGCTGCCGCCCTCATCACGGGCACGGGCCTTGTCGACGCGGTAGAAGCGCTCGAAGATATGGGGAAGGTCCTCTTCAGGGATCCCCATACCTGTGTCAGAAACCCTCAGAAGCGCCTGTGAGCCCTCTTTCAGAAGCTCTATGGTTACAGTTCCTCCGCTCGTCGTGTAGTGGATGGCATTGCTCAGAAGGTTGTGCATGAGCCTCCTGAGGCTTCTCAGGTCCGCAGACGCACAGACTCTCTCCTCCAGCGCTATCCTCAGCTCGAGCTCCTTTTCCCTGCACAGTATCTCTGCATCGACGCACAGCTCTTCGAGAAACTCCCTGAGATCTACCTTTTCATATTTCATCTGCTCTTTTCCCGCATCTGCCCTGGCCAGAGTCAGGAGCTGATTAATCAGCGCCGACATTTGCGCCGCCTCCTGGGCGATTATCTCCATGGACTGTTCATACTCTTCGGGGCTTCTGTGCTTCTGAAGAGCCAGCGTGGATTCGGCCTCTATGACTGCAAGAGGAGAGCGCAGCTCATGCGAGGCGTCGCTCGTGAACTGGGACTGGCGCTCAAAAGCCCCTGCCAGCCGCTCAAGCATGTCATTTATCGTAGCAGCGAGCCTGCCCAGCTCGTCAGCTGAATGCACCTCAATCCTCCTCGTCAGGTCGTGGGCCTGTATCTCCCTTGCGGTGGAGGTGATCTGCTCGACAGGGCTGAAAGCCCGCCGGGCAAGATAGATGCCTCCCCACCCTGAGAGGAGCAGAGCCAGAGGGCAGATTATCATGAGGGTTTTCAACAGCTGCGCGAGAGTCTCATCAATATCCGTCATCGGCCTTGCCACTACGATAGCGGCAGAAGGCGAGTCGATGTCGATGGGGAGGTCTTCAGCACGGGGCGGCTTTCCAGGCCCGTCATATCTGGTAGCAGTCAATTGAAGCCTTTTATCTTCGGATTGATCTGTTCTACCAGGCCCCTGCCGGTCTCCGGGTTCTGGACCTCTTCCCGGCCCCTGCCGCTCTCCGGGCTCTGGACCTCTTCCCGGCCCCTGCCGGTCTCCGGGTTCTGGACCTCTTCCCGGCCCCTGCCGCTCTCCGGGCTCTGGACCTCTTCCCGGCCCCTGCCGCTCTCCGGGCTCTGGACCTCTTCCCGGCCCCTGCCGCTCTCCGGGCTCTGGACCTCTGCCAGGCTCACTGGCTGAGCCCTGACCTCCATTCCGTGGCTGAATTCTTTCAGGCCTTATGTGGATGCTGTCCGGAGTGAAGCGGGCCAACAGCAGGCGCATCTTCCCTCCTGTCGGGCTCGTTACAGTCTTCCAGGTGGACTTCCCGCTTATCGCACTGTCCACAGCACCGGCATCGACAGGGATGTCGAAGCCGCGGTGCGTTATGCGCGTCAGCTGATTTCGCGAGTAGAAGAAGAATGAAAGCTGCTCGCCTGTCTCCTCCTCGAATGTTCCGCTCGCCACAACCGATATGATATCAGGAAACATTGAGAGCTGAAGGGAGCGGCTGGCCAGGGCTGTATCCAGATTATGCTGCAGTTGAAATGAAAGACCGAAATAGATGCCGCATCCGAGCAGCATGAGCAGTATGGCCAGGATGGCGAGATAGAGCATTGTAAATCTGAAGGTGATTGTGTCTGTGAATCTCATTGCGCCTTCAACCTGTAGCCTGCGCCCCGGACAGTCTGAATTATGTTCTTGCCCTGCTGAAGGTCTATCTTCTGGCGGATCCTGAGAATATAGACATCAACCAGGTTGGAGAAGGAATCGAGATCGTCTCCCCAGGCCTTCTCTTCGAGCATGGTCCTCGTGATGACAGCGCCGGGATTGCGCATGAAATACTCCAGAATTGCATATTCCTTGGTCGTGAGATCGACCGGCCTGTTCTTCCACTTCACCTCGCGGGTCACAGTGTTCATGGCCAGATCGCCCGCCCTGATCTCAGGTGAACGGGAAAGCCCTTCGCGCCTCAGCAGCGCCCTGACTCTGGCGAGAAGCTCTGTGAAGGCAAAAGGCTTTACCAGGTAGTCATCAGCTCCTGTGTCGAGCCCTCTAACACGATCCTCCACGGCATCCTTTGCAGTCAGCATGAGAACCGGAGTTTGAATTCCCCTGGCCCTGATGTTCCTGCAGATCTCGAGCCCGCTTCTGCGAGGTATCATTATATCCAGTATGATCAGATCGTAGGAGCTGCTCTCGGCATAGCACTCTCCCTCATCACCGTCGTGGACGCACTCGACAGAATAGGAATCCTCTTCGAGCCCCCTCTTGACCGTGTCACACAGTCTTTTATCATCATCGACTATAAGAATGCGCATCGCCGTGCTCCTTTCAACGTGCACTGGCATTATTGTATCACACCAAGATGAAATTACAATGAAAAAACGGATTTCATGCACGGTTAATCTTTCATTCATCGGAGGTTCATCTTTACTGTGTATCATAAGGACAGCAGAACCAAAATGAGGAAAGGATGATGATGCACATGAAAACCGGAACGTTGACACTCCTTCTCCTGGTAACTATTTCCTGTCTGGCTCTCCTGCCGGGCTCTGCAGGATGCGGCGGAGGAGGTGAAACCGGCAGCATGGGATCTTCAGGAGGCGGAGGCTATTCAAGCGGGGCCTCGGGAAGCAGCATCTCCATATCGGCGCCATCGATCAGCAGCTGCGTCAATCTCACTGATTCTGATCAGGCGTTTAGATCCGGCGACTGGCTCCAGGTCAACGGGTCGGGCTTCGGCGCATCAACATCGTCAAGCGCAGGATCAGTGGTGTTCACCGACGGCACGGCATCAGCAGCCGCTGCATTGTATTATAGCTGGTCGGATACGGTCATAGTATGCAGAATCCCTGACGGGATACCCTTAACCAGTGTCTCAGTGAAGGTCATAACCAGTTCCGGTGAAAGCAGCGCCGGCATGATAATACTCGTCAATGCCACGCCCAACCCCAGCCCTCAGGCTACTCCACCGTCGGTGACACCGACGCCGACACCCACACCAACATCAACACCAACACCAACTCCCACGCCCACTTCATCGCCATCGCCATCGAGCGGCACGATGAACATCCAGACTACACTGTCAGACAACGGCCAGAAATATACCATAGCCTTTGACGGCCTGGCATTTCTCACAGGCACGCTGGGAGCCGACTCATTTCTGCCTCCGGGAAAGGTGGCCGACTATGCGGGGTTCCAGTACTTCCGCGACAACGACCCGACAGGCATGGGCCACAATACCGATTTCGTGACCATCGTGGCAAGCAATATATTGAACATAATGACTTCAGACCAGATCAACACTTTTGTGACGACCGCAAAGAGCCAGGTGACCAGTGTCAATAACTATGCATACAAGCGCTTCTACCTGATGAAAGGCTTCCGGCGACTGCTCGAAGGCGATGTGCCTTCAGGGACGACAGGTCTCAGCAAAAGCGCCATACAGGCCTATTCGGCAGAGCTTTACAAAATTGACGGCCAGATCAGCATTGCCCGCGCCCAGCTCTACGGGAATATGATGAAATCGATGACCACCAAGCAGAAGGCGAAGATTGACGCCCTGAAAGGGAAGAACGGCGTCGGGAACTGGGACACCAATCTCTCCGATCCTCTCAAGAGCCTGAACCTCGACCCGGATGTAAACGTGCAGGTCATGACCTATGCGAGCGAGATGTACAGCTGGTATGCAGGCTCCATTGAAGCTGATGTCTACTTCTGCCCGGAGCGCCAGGCCACATATTTCGGATCCTTCTACATGAAAGATGGCGCAGCCATGGGCAATCCCAACTACAGCATCGGCACCAATATCACCGGAGACTACGGGGAATCCTTCCTGAACGCGCTGACCACAGAGCAGGCAAGCCTCGTGACAAGCCTCGTAGACACACAGAGGACAGACCTGAACAATATCGTGACAACCAGGCAGGCCATCGCCACCGAGCTGCGGCGCTTCCTGACCGAAACATCACCCGATACAGATGCCATCACTGCGAAGGTGCTGGATCTCTCTGTCACATACGGCCAGGAGGATGGCGCGATCTGCTATTACTACGCGACCAACTTTGCGGCTGTAAGCAAGACGACAACCGATTCACAGAAGACACAGCTCCAGGCCCTGAGGACCAAGCTCCTCGGCACCCTTGCCCCTACAGGAGCATATCTCTACTCATCGCCAATCTCAATGCCCGCAATCGACAACACCGATTCACTGTTCGGCAATTAACAGAGATGAATGAAAGACGCCTCCCAGGGAGACCGGCTCTCCCTGGGAGGAGGGGACAATCTAAAAGAAAGGAAGATATTCAGATGAACAGTCAGAAGCAGGGAGATGAGATCCTGAACAGGATACTGATGGCGATGATTCTGGGATTAGTGCTGCTTATAGTAGTTATATGGACCAGCGCTCATGAGGAAAGAAACGGCACCACACCGCTTTCGATGGAGTCTCAGAAGGATTCTGCAAAGTTCACAGGTCCTGTGCTCGCTTATGCAGATGAAGGACAGGGCCAAGGACAGGGACAGGGGCAGGGTCAATGGCAGGGTCAAGGTCAGGGACAGAACAGACAGCAGCGCCTGGATGGCGGCCCCCTTTTCACGATACTTGACACCGACAGAAATGGAGCTCTCACCGCTGCAGAGGTCAAGAATGGCGTTACAGTGCTGAAGCAGTATGACACAGACAGCAATGGCATCCTGAGCTCCGATGAGATAGAGGCCTCAAGGAGCTCGGAGAACAGGCCGCCCCGCATGGAGGGAGACCAGGGGAATCCAGGACAGGGCGGCGGCGTACAGCAGGCAGGCTCCGGCGGGCAGCGCCGCAAGGAAGGCGGGCCTTTGTTCATGCTGATTGACACCAATAAGGATAAAAGCATCACTCAGGATGAGCTTAATGCTGCCGCGGCAGCGCTGAAACAGTATGACACCAATGGCGACGGTGCCTGGAGCACAGAAGAGATAGAAGTCACCAAGAACGCCCAGAAGGGACAGCGCCAGCCTCCCGGGGGAAGCGATGACTCACAGTCGATGAGGCCTCGGAACGACAGGGCAGAGTCCAATAACCGGAGCAGTGGATCGAAATCCAGACAGGGAAATGGCGGAAACGGCCAGGGAAGCTTCACGATGGAGCAGACCCTGTCCGACGAGGCTCAGCTCTGCACTCTCTCCTTCGACGGCCTTGCCTTCGTGACAGGGTCGATGGGGGCGGACTCTTTTCTCCCTCCGGGAAAAGTGGCCGATTTCTGGGGATTCCAGTATCTCCGCGACAATGACCCGGACCATCTGGGCCACAATACCGACTTCCTGAGCAGAGCCGCCGACAACGTCCTTTATCTCTTGAATGAAAGCCAGAAAAGCGCTCTTGTGGCCCTCGCAAAAAGACAGGTCGAGCCAATCAATCAATACGCCCGCAAGCGTTTCCCGCTCATGAAGGCCCTGCGCGGAGAGCTCGAGGGGAAGATCCCTGCAGGAGCCAGAGGCCTTTCGAGATCGGCCGTAGTTGAATACTCAGGAGAGCTCTATACGCTTGACGGCAAGATCAGCCTCGAGCGCGCCCAGGTAATGGGAGCCATCATCCGCTCCCTTAATGCGGACCAGAGGAAGTATCTGGACGGCATGGCCAGGGCAGGAAGCCTATCATGGCCGGCTGTAGAGAGGCAGAAAATCGGGACCGGGCTGACCCGCGACGAGAACGTGGCTGTGATGACATATGCAGCAGACCTTTTCAGCTGGTATGCAGGCTCAGTGGAGGCCGATGTGTATTTCTGTCCCGAGCGGCAGGCAACATGCTTCGGCTCCTTTTATCTGAAGGACGGTCCTGCTATGGGGAAGCGCAACTATACGCTGAGCTCAAATGTCACAGCCGATTTGGGCAGAGGCTTTCTTCAGAGCCTCGATGCGACCCAGGCAAAGAAAGCATCGAGTCTCGTAGACTCACAGCGCTCCGATCTCAGCAACATAGTCTCGATCAGGCGCTCAATATCAGTGCAGCTCCGCCGTTACATGAAGGAAGACAGGATTGACACCACCGCGGTGATGAAGCTGATGAGAAAATACGGCGAGCTCGACGGTGATATCGTATACCAGTATGCGACTGCCTTTGCCGCCATCTCGAAGAGCCTCACTGCAGAGCAGAGGGCAAAGCTCATGGCGCTGAGGGAAAAACAGCTGCAGGGCTGCAGGCTCGAAGGAGCATATCTTTATTCACATTCCATTCCGATGCCGGAGATACAGGATGTCGGCTTCCTCTTCAAATGAAACAGGTATTTTCCTCGATCCCATGGATAAATGGAGCTCCTGAAGCCTCATATCGAGCCAGGCAATCAGGAGCTCTCTGTCAGCAGGTGGCTGACGTTAAGTCTTTGAATGATTAAAAGGCCCGCAGGGGGATGCCATAAGTATATGCAACTATGTGCGCCTGGTCCGCGACGCGAAGTGAGACAACGCGGCGCACTCTGAGAGAGGAAAGTCACACAACCGGAAAGAAGTCAGGCAGAATCATCGACGAAAATAAATAAAATGATAGGTATTTGCTTTTCTGCCTCCTCAAAAGTTTAGCAGAAAAATGCCCTCAAAGCAAGAATATTTTGCCGAATTTCCTGCTTTCAATGGTTTTTCTGTCTCCAAAGAGGAGCTGTGCCTCTCACA